>Ga0070731_10003019_pt1 | contig 15442 bp, 15 predicted proteins | sample Coa_R1_2_FD_66448 | JGI IMG/M metagenome (GOLD analysis project Ga0070731, IMG submission 66448) | Surface soil microbial communities from Centralia Pennsylvania, which are recovering from an underground coalmine fire - Coalmine... | ecosystem: Environmental > Terrestrial > Soil > Unclassified ...
ACCCGCTCGACGCCGGCAACTCCGGTACGACGATGCGGCTGCTCGCCGGCGTGGTGGCCAGCTATCCGTTCTGCACGGTTCTGACCGGGGATGCATCGCTCTCGCGGCGCCCCATGCGGCGCGTCATCGATCCGCTGACGGCCATGGGCGCGAAGATCCGTTCGGATGAGGGGCGGGCGCCCCTCGAAATCGACGGCGGCGCGCTGTCGGCGGTCGACTGGATTTCGCCCGTCCCGAGTGCCCAGGTCAAGAGCGCGATCCTGCTCGCAGGCCTGCGCGCCCAGGGCACCACGAGTATCCGCGAGCCGCTTGCGACGCGCGATCACAGCGAGCGGGCCTTTCCGGCTTTCGGATTGCGCGTGCAGGTGGACGGCCTGACCTGCCGAGTCCAAGGTGGACAGCACGGGACGGCGCCGGTGGCCTCTCTGGCGGTGCCGGGCGATCCGTCATCGGCCGCGGTGTGGGCGGCGGCCGCGGGGGCGTTACCCGGCTCCGCCATCTCGCTCGACGGCGTGTGCTTGAATCCGCATCGCCTCGGATTTATTGATGTGCTGCGCCGGATGGGCGCGCAGATCCATGTGCATGCCGAGTCGGAGACCGCCGGGGAAACCGTCGGGCGAATCGACGTGACCTTCGGCGACCATCGCGCGACAGTCGTGGCGCCGGCGGAGGTTCCCGGCGTCATCGACGAACTGCCCGTGCTGGCCGCGAGGGCCGCGTTGGGCGGTGGACTGGAAGTCACCGGCGCCAGCGAGCTCCGGGTGAAAGAGAGCGACCGGATCACCGCTTTGGTGCGTGGCCTTCAAGCGCTCGGCGTCGACGCGCGCGAGTTGCCCGACGGATTCGTCGTGGATGGACGCCGCCAGCCGTCAGGAGGCGTCGCCGACGCGGCATCGGATCATCGGCTCGTGATGGCTTTCGCGATCGTCGCGCTCGGGGCGTCTGGGCCGTCGGTGATCGCAGATGCCGGCGCCGTGGCGATCTCCTATCCCGACTTCGAGCGTGACCTCGCCTCCCTGGTGCGGCCGCGATGATCGACAAGATCTATCTCGTCGGGTTCATGGCGTCGGGCAAGAGCACCGCGGCACGTGGCCTGGCCGCCAGACTCGGCTGGCGCGCCGAGGACATCGACGATCTGATCGAGGCGCGCGAACGACGGACGATCGCCGACATCTTCGCGCGGCAAGGCGAGCCGCACTTTCGCGCGGTCGAGCGCGAGCTGTTGACGCTGATCCAACCCCTGCGGCACGTCGTCGTCGCGACCGGCGGCGGCACGTTCATGGATCCCGAGAATCGCGCGGCGATCAATCGCGACGGGACGTCGATCTGGCTCGACGTTCCGCTGGTCGAGCTGATCCCGCGCATTCCGCTCGACGGACGCCGGCCGCTCGCGGCCGATCGCGCGCAGCTCGAGCGCCTCTTCGCCGTCCGAACCGAAGCCTATTGTGGGGCGCACGTACGCGTCGAGGCCGGCGGAGCAGAACCAGCCGCGGTCGTGGAACGGATCATGGACGCGCTGGCGCGACAGCCGGCGATTATCGGGGCGCCGTCGGCGGATTCTCGTTCGTAACTCTTCATGCGATATCTCGTGATCAGCGACATGCACGCCAACGAACCCGCGTTCGACGCGGTGATACGCGACGCCGCCGGCCTTGGCTACGATCGCGCGATCGTGCTCGGAGATCTCGTCGGGTACGGCGCCGATCCTGCCGCGGTGATCGAGCGCACGCTCGATCTCAATCCAATGGCGATCGTGCGCGGCAATCACGACAAGGTCTGCGCGGGACTCGAGCCGGCGACGCTCTTCAACGACATCGCGCGCCGATCGATCGAATGGACGCGCGGGATTCTGTCGTCCGAACACCTGCGGCTGCTCGCCGATTTGCCGAAGGGGCCGGCACTCGTGGGCGACGCGTTCGAAATCTGCCACGGCACGCCGTTCGACGAGGACTACTACGTCTTCGATCACACGGACGCGCAGCGGGCGATCGATGCCTCGGAATCGCGGATCTGTCTCTACGGCCACACGCACGTACCCGCGATCTACGCCACCGACGACGCGCCGAAGAGCGCCCGCGCGGATCTCGCTGACGACGAGGTCGAGCTGCCGGCGGCGGGGTCCGTGCTCATCAATGTGGGATCGGTCGGCCAGCCGCGCGACGGCGATCCGCGGGCGGCGTACGGCATTTTGGATTTGGATCGGCGCGTGATTCGAATGCGGCGCGTCGTCTATGACATCACCGCGGCGCAGGCGCGCATTCGCGCCGTGGGACTGCCGCCAGGGCTGGCCGCGCGCCTCGAGCGCGGGCAGTAGTCAGTCTCCAGGCCAGACCGTCGGTCGCTGTCAGCGCGCGGCTTTGCGCTGCTCGCGCTCTTCGCGCCGGCGGAGTTCTGCGGCGTACGCGTCTTTCGCCGCCCGCGATCCCAGCACCCAGCCGATCGCGATGCCGACGATCAGCACGGCCGGAATGAAGATGAAATGAGAGGATGGCGGCACTTATCGCTTGCCTGCGCGGGCGTTCAACTTGGACGTGACGTCGGCGAGATCGTCCTGGATGCGCTTCGATTTGCGCCAGAGCGTAAATACGTAGAAGAGCACGACCGTCCATGCGACGGCATACGCCACGAGGAGCAGCGTTCCACCGGGCACGGCTTCCGGTGTAGTCGATGGCGTCATCGCCGTCTGACCCTGGGCAATGAGCAGCAGCATGGTTCAGTCCTCCAGCGCGATGTATGCCGCTTCGAGAGCGGCGCGATTTCGTTCGATGCCGACGCGTACGAGTAGCAGCGCGGCATACAGCGAGAAGATCGCGGCCATGCACCACCACAAGGGCTCCGCCATTGACGACGGTAGCGTCGGAACGACGGAAGTTTGCGGGTGCATGGTCCGCCACATATTGACCGACCAGTACACGAACGGCGCGACGGCCATTCCAAAGATCGACACCACGGCCGACAGCACTTCCGACCCTGGACCGCCGAAGCGGCGAAGAATCAAATACGCGGCGAAAATCATCCACATCACGAGCGTCATCGTCAGCCGCGGATCCCACACCCACCAGACGCCCCAGGCCTTGCGCGCCCAGAGTGGACCCGACACCAGCACGACGACCCCGAAGACGGTGACCAGTTCGGCAGCCGCGAGCGCGACGAAATCAGCCACTGGCTTGCGGCGAATGAGATAGATCGCGCTCGCGATGCCGCTGACAAACGTCGACGTGAGCATCGCCGCGGCGAAGGGCACGTGGAAATAGAAAATCTTCGAGACGATGCCCATCGACGCCTCGTACGGCGCGGCATCGACGACAAACGGCGATCCGGCCAGCAGAATCGCGGCGATGACGAGCAGCGCTGGAACCATCGGCGGAAACCTCACTCCCCCATCGCCGGACCGAACGTCCAGAGCGCGAGCGTGACGAAAACGAGGTCAAAGAATACCAGCATCGAGAACCAGAGAAACGCCGATCCGAGATCGGGCTCGGCTGCGAAAATCGCCGCGGTGCCGCGGACGCCGGCAAGAATCACCGGAATGGCAATCGGATACAGCAGAATCGGCAGCAGCACGTCGCGGGAATGCGCGCGGACCAGCATGGCGGCGAACAATGTACCGACGGCCGCGAATCCCAGTGTGCCGGCAGCAATGACTCCCAGCAGCAGCCCAGGAGCGGCGCCCAGCGGCGCGTCGAACAGAAAGCCGACAACTGGCAGAACGACCAGATCGACGCCGAACATCAGAACCAGCAGCGTGACGAGCTTGCCGAGGTACACCGCCGCATGTTCCACCGGCGCCAGCAGCAACGCGCGGAGTGTTTCCGACTGCCGCTCGCGCTCGAACGTCCGGCCCAGCGCCAGCGTTCCAGAAAATGCGATGCTGACCCAGAGAATGCCCGCCGCGAGCTGGCTGTGAAACGCGGCGTCGGTCGCGCGGTCGGCGCCTGGACTTTCGGCGCCGTGGACGAGCGCAAAGGAAAACACGAGCACGCACGACAGCGCAAAGAACAACGTCGTGTAAGCCAGCTCGCGACTGCGCGCCTCGACGACGAGATCTTTGCGCGCGATGATCCACGCGGCGCGGAAGACGCCGATCATGCGCTCGCCTCGACCAGGGCGCGGCGATACCGCTCGCGCAGCGAGCCGAGTCCGGGGCCGGCGGCTTCGAGGAGCCGCGCGCGTCCGGACTGAAGGCACCACGCGCGATCGACGAGGCCATCGGCCGAATCGAAGTCATGGGTCGCCATCACGATGAGCGTTCCCGCATCGCGGAGCGATCGCAGACGATCCGCCAGCGCGGTCGTGGACGCATCGTCCAGTCCTGTGAACGGCTCGTCGAGCAACACGAGCCGAGGATCGTGGATGAGCGATCGTTCGAGCGCCAGTCGCTGCCGGAGCCCACGTGAAAATCCGCTGACGCGCTCTCGCGCCCGATCGGTGAGCCGGGCCGCGTCGAGCGCCTGATCGACCCGCACCTTCAAGTTCGCAACCCGGTGAAGCCGTCCGAAGAACTCGAGGTTCTCGCGCGCCGTCAGATCGCCATAGAGATAGAGATCGTGGCCGAGGACGCCGATGCGCCCGCGCAGCCGGTCGCCGACCTCCTGCGCAAGCCTGCCGCCGTACCGGACTTCGCCGCCCGACGGTCGCATCAGCGTCGCGAGCACGGACAGTAGCGTCGACTTGCCCGCCCCGTTCGGGCCGAGCAGGCCGAGAATCTCACCGGCTCGTCCGGTCAACTCGACGTGCGCAAGCGCGCGGCGGCGGCCGTAGTGCTTCGAGACGTCGCGCACCTCGACCTCACGGAAGTCGAATACGGCATCGGTCATGACGTCCGGACGTCCACGGCGACGATCATGCGGAGGCGCGGCTTGGCTTCGATGATCCGGTGAACACGGCGGCCCAGATACCCGCGGCGCCGATGATGGCCGCCAATGTGAGCGCGAGGTCGCGTGGCCAGGTCGCCGCATGCGGAAGTCCGGTGATCTTGAACGACAAGGTGCCGCCCGCCGGAATCGCGGCTCCGGTCGCGACCAACACGACCGGCCCTTGATTCGAGACTTCACGCGTCGGGCCGAGCTGCGGCGACTCGATTCCAATATCCCCGAACTTCCCCGCGACGACAGTCGTCTGCTGAAGCGCGGCCGGCCATCGCTGCGCGATCTCGACGGTCGATCCCGAGTACGGCATTTCGAATCCGACCTGCATCGAGGTGGACCCCGGCGCAAAGGGCCCGGTGACCACGACGCGCGATCCGTTGACCGATGCTTGCTTGCTCGATCCGTCGGCGAGCGAGGCGCTGAGTGCGCCGGTGGGCAGATCGATCGTTAAGGGCCCGCCGATGTCGACCGGCGTCCTTGCGGTGTTCAGAATATCCAGCACGTAGAAAATATTGAGACGGTCATCCTGGAACTCAGCGACGACCTCGGTCTCGGGCCCCAGGACCACGATGCCCTTGACGGCCGGACCGGTTGCGAGGCGCTGGGCTTCGGCCTCGCGCTTCGCTGCGTCGGGATCGACGCCGACGAGCACGAATCGCAGACCCGTCGCTGCGACGGTGGCGCTGTCCGACGTGATGCGGGTGTCGTCGAGCACGACCGCCGCCTGCACCGTCGATCCGGCCGAGACGCCGGTGACTTGCGCGCGGCCGTCTGCGTCGGTCTTGACCGTCTTTTTCGTGCCGCCGATCGTGAACTCGACGTCCGCGCCGCTGACGTTGTTCGCAAAGCTGCCGCGAATGACGCGGACCGAGATCGTGCCCGGCGGCAGATTCCCGTCCGGAAGCGCCTTGCCGGAGATCATCTTCGGATCGGGCATCTGATCCTGCGCCAAGGCCAACGGAGCAGACATCAGCAGCACGCTGACCGCCGCAGCGATCCAGCCCGAGCGAAAAAGGGCCCGATGGTTCATTTGAGTTTGCGCCCGCATTGCTTGCAGAACTTCGCGTCAGGATCGTTCTCGGTGCCGCATTGATCGCAATAAGGCCCCGTCGCACGCGCGCGAGCGGCTTTCGCGGGTCTGAGTTCTTCCCGTTTGCCGCGTTCGAGTTGTTCCATCAGCGAGAGCGCCCGGGCGCGCAGACGCGCGTTCATGTCGGCGAAGTCGGCGTCGCCGATCTTCTTCATCGATCGATCGAACTCGAGCTCCTTGATCGATCGCAGCACGAGTGACTTCTCACGTTCGAGGACATCGCGTTCGCGATCGTCGAGCACCCTGGGCGGTCCCTGCTGGCTGAAGAATCCTGCCGCGGCGTGATAAATCGCGAATCCAATCAGACCGGCCGCGATGATCGCGGCGCTCAGGAGCAGCAGCGCCGCGGGCTGCGTCTGACGCGACAGCATCACCGCAACGGTGGCGGCCACCATCGACAGCAGGATGAACAGATGCGACGGACGAAATCCCGCGTCGTCCGGCGTCTCGCGCTCAGTCGAGGTCGCGGAGCTCATCGTCGAGTTTTTCACGGAGCGCGGCATTGGCGGCCGGGTCGGCGGGAGGCGGTTCCGGTGTGTGTGGATGCCGCGACCACCGAACGGCCGCGCCAACCACGACGCCGATTCCAGCGACGCCGACGACGTAAGGCAGCAGCCAGGCGATCCGGTTGAATCCCGAGTCGAGCGGCTCCGACAGCACTTCCTGACTGCCGTACTTGGAGATGAAATACGCGATGATCTCGTCGCGTGACTTGCCGGCGGCCGTGAGCTTGGCGATTTCCTCGCGCATCCCGGCCGCGACTTCGCACGTGCACTCGCCGACGCGCTTGCGTCCGCACGTGCCGCACATGCAGATGATCGAATTCTGAAGGTCGCGCTCGAGCGGCGTCTTCGGCGTGATCAGCACCGTCTGCGCGGCCTCGATGTGCTGCGCCTGCAGAGACGTCGCCGCACCGCCGATCAGGATGAGCAGAATCAGGCCTGTCGTGACGACGCCCTCCGGCACGCGGTTCGTCGCGAATGCGAGCGAGCGCTCAGGAAGCAGTGCGATGAACGTACCGAAGATGATGACGCCCACGCCCATCCAAATCCAATTCACGAGCGGATTGATCACGATCTTCAGGACCGCGGTCTGAGCCTCGACGCTGTATGCCGTGAGCACGAGATACAAGTCGTCGCCGAGGCCGCGATGCATCGCGACTTCGGTGGTCGGCTCCGACTCGTGATTGCGATAGAACCACTTGGCCGGATAGAACGAGCCAACGGTTTTGCCGTCGCGAAGCGCCTCGATGTGCGCCGTCACCATTTGCTTCTGGCCGTCATCGGTGACGCTCAGACTCACGTAGCGAACCGTGTACGGCGCGACGACGACCTGCTGCCCGGGTCTGAGATTGGGCACGTCCTCTTCGCGCTTCGATCCATTGCCCGCGAACCCCAGGAAGGCGAGCACGATGCCGATGTGGATGATGTAGCCGCCGTACCGGCGCTTGGACCGCGCGAGCAGCCCGACGAGCGCGGTGAACAGATCCGTGTGCGTCGCGGTCTGTCTGACGCGCGCGCCGCGCCAGAATTCCTGAACGATGGTTCCCGTCACAAACGCGCACAGCGCAAAGCAGAGTCCCGACGACCAGAAGTGGATCCCCGCCAGTCGCACCGCCGCGCCGGTCACGACGCCGGCCACCGTCGGCCAGAGAAACTGCAGCCGAAGGTTGGAAATCGTCGCGCGACGCCAGGCGAGCAAGGGCCCGACGCCGGTGAGAAACAGCAGCGCCAGCCCGACCGGCGTCATCCATCGATCGAAGAACGACGCGCCCACCGTGAGCCGTCCGTCGTGCCCGCGAATCGCTTCGCTCAGCGTCGGGAACATCGTCGCGAACAGGACGAAGAAGGCGCCAAACAGCAGCACCCAGTTGTTGGCGAGGAACGCGGCTTCGCGCGAAATCCAGGAATCGAGCTCGTTGCGCGAGCGGAGCAGCGGCATGCGGTAGATCACGAGGCCGAAGCTGATCGTCAGCGTCGTCACCATGAACGCGGTGAACATCATCGCCAGCGCGCGGTCCTCGCCGAACGCGTGCATCGACTGCACGACGCCCGAGCGCGTCATGAACGTGCCGAAGATCGTGAGGAAGAACGACAGAATCACCAGCGACACGTTCCAAATCTTCAGCATGCTGCGCCGTTCCTGCACCATCACGGAATGCAGGAACGCGGTCGCCGTGAACCACGGCAGCAGGCCGGCGTTTTCCACCGGATCCCAGCCCCAGTAGCCGCCCCATCCAAGTTCCTCGTACGCCCAGAGCGCGCCGAGCGCGAGACCCACCGTCAGAAAGAGCCACGCCACCATCGTCCAGCGCCGCACGGCACGCAGCCACGAGTCGTCGAGTTGTCCCGTCGCGAGCGCGGCCATGCCGAACGCATACGGAATCGTCATGCCGACGAATCCGAGGTACAGCATCGGCGGGTGGATCGCCATGTAGAAATTCTGGAGGAGAGGATTCAAGCCTTTCCCTGTCGCGGGAACGGCCGTCAGAAACGTGTCGAACGGGTTGTTGTGGATCACCATCAGGAAGAGGAAGAACATCTCCACGACCGAGATGACCGCCACGACCCACGGAATCAGCAGCCGGTACCGCTCTCGATTGATGTAAACCGCGAAGCTGCCGAAAATCGACAGCAGCGTGACCCAGAACATGATCGACCCGTCGAGGCCGCCCCAGTACGAGGCCAGCTTGTAGAACAGCGGCTGCGTGTCGTCCGAATAATGTTGAACGTATTTGATGCGGTAGTCGCTCACGACGAACGCGTGGACGATGATCGCCGACGCAGCGAGCATCATGGCGGTGACGACGTGAAACAGTCCGATGCCGCCATCGATCAGCGAATTGCGCCGCCGGCGCGCGCCGGCGATCGACGCCGCGAAGGCGCCGCTCGCGGTGACAAACGCCGCCAGAATCAGAAACAGACCAATGGAGGACATCGAAAGAGTATGGTCTAAAACTTCAGAGTGCGCGCGGGGCTCTCGCCCACCCGCCTCGCGCGATCTCTACTTCGATGGCGTGTATTTCGACGGGCACTTGGCCATCACTGAATCGGCGCGAAATCCGTCCGGTGTCAGCCGGCCGGTGAGCACGACCTCGGAGCCGTTCTTGAACGTGTCGGGCATGTCAGCGCCGTAATACGACGCGTTGACGACCGCGTCGCCGTTCTTGATCTTGAAGTGATAATCCAGCCCGTCACCCGTGTGATCGGGCTCGCCGTCCACGAATCCGTGCAGCTGCAGCGACTTGCCGTACCACTGCTGCGGACTCGCCATGACTTCGTCAACGTGCTTGTAGTACTGCGCGTCCTTCTGGACCGTCGCAAAGAACAGCAGCGCGACCGCGCCGATGATCACACCGGCCGACACCAGCACGCGCAGCCATCTGTTGGGCATGGATTCTCGCCTTTCACCGACAAGGATACGGCCCGCGCTGGAGGGACGCAAATCTGCGCGTCCCCTCCAGACTGCTCACACCACGCGAAATTCAGCGGTCTGTGGGCGATTTCCCGCGGTCTGGCCCGGCACAGCCTCGTCAAGAGGCTCGCCGGCACCGATTTCACGCCATAACTGCAAGACCGACGCCACCGAGAGACCGACGACGGTGCCGTACGCGCCGTCGATACGGGTCACGAAGCGCGACGCAAGACCCTGAATCGCATACGCGCCGGCTTTTCCCATCGGTTCGCCGCTGTGGACATACCACGCGATGTCCGCTTCAGAGAGCGCGGCGAGGTGGACGATCGTGCCATCGACGCGTGAGGCCGTCCGGCCCCGATAGGCGATCGCGGCGCCGGTCAGCACGGTGTGCGCGCGGCCGGCGAGACGCCGCAGCATGAGCGCGGCATCCGTGGCGTCGGACGGTTTGCCGAGAATCACGCCGCCGTCGAGGACGACGGTCGTGTCGGCGCCGAGGACGGGCCGGTCGGGATGGCGCACTCCAGCACGCTCGGCTTTCGCGCGCGCGAGGCGTTCGACGTAGGCCTGCGGCGATTCCCCGGATCGATGCGTCTCGTCGAGATCGTCGGCCTCGACATCGAACGCGATGCCGGCCGCCTCGAGCAGCGCCGCGCGCCGTGGCGACGCCGACGCGAGCACCAGTCGCATTGAGCGAATGATACTATTGAGCGAATCGGCATCCTCATCGGTCGCGGACTGATCGGTGCGTGTCGAGCGAACTCTGATCCTCGTGCATTCCCTTCGACAAACGGCCGTCAGCGTCCTGAGACCACTCTTGGCCGCGCAACCCAACACGCCGGCGAAGATCGGGTTTGCGTGGCAGATTGCAGCGGGCGCCGTGCTCGCGAAGGCCTCGACCGCCACGTGGATCGCCGACGGCACGCTGCGCGTCGAGGCGCGCAGCGCCGAATGGTCGAACGAAATCCGCCGGGCGAAGACCGAGATTCTCGACCGCCTCACCCACTTGGTTGGCGCGGGAATCGTCAGCTCGATCGTGATCGTCGAGGCGCCGGCGGCCCGGCGAGCGTCTCATTTTGTCGATCGCAAGTCCTATTTTTCCCGTCGTCCATGAATGGAGTCTTGATTCATGCGTAGTTCCGTCATCGTCAGCGCCGTGCGCACGCCGACCGGCAAGTTCCTCGGCGGACTCAAGGATCTTCGCGCGCCGGATCTCGGCGCCCTCGTGATCAGGGAAGCCGTGCGCCGCGCCGGGATCGATCCAGCGAAGGTCGACGAGTGCCTGATGGGCAACGTCGTCAGCGCCGGCATCGGCCAGGCGCCTGCGCGTCAGGCGGCGCTGCACGGCGGGCTCTCCAATGCTGTCGGCGCGCTCACGATCAACAAGGTGTGCGGATCGGGTCTCAAGGCCGTGATGCTGGCGGCGCAGGCCATCGCGACGTGCGACATCGACATCGCCGTCGCGGGCGGCATGGAGTCGATGAGCAACTGCCCGTATCTGTTGCCGAAAGTGCGCGAAGGCCTTCGGATGGGCGACGCCAAAGTCGTCGACTCGATGATCCTCGACGGTCTGTGGGATTCGTTCCACGACGTCCACATGGGCCTGACGGGCGAGCACGTGGCCGCGACGTACAAAGTGACGCGCGAAGAGCAGGACCACTATGCGGCCGAGAGCCACCGCAAGGCGGCGCACGCGACACGCGAGGGCTGGTTCAAGGACGAGATCCTGCCGATTTCCATCGCGCAGAAGAAAGGCGATCCCATCGTCATCGATCGAGACGAGTCCATTCGCGAGGATACGTCGGTCGAGTCACTCGGACGCTTGAAGCCGGCGTTCAAGAAGGATGGAACGGTGACCGCCGGGAACGCGCCGGGTGTGAACGACGGCGCATCGGCGGTCGTGGTCGTGGCGCACGAAGTCGCTGACAAACTCCGTCTCAAACCGCTCGCTCGCATCATCGGGCAGGCGACCGCCGGTCTCGAGCCGATGCTGGTGATGATGACGCCCGTTGAAGCGGTGCGAAAGTTGCTCAAGAAGACTGGATGGAGTATCCAGGATGTCGACCTGTTCGAGTTGAACGAGGCGTTTTCGGTCCAGGGCGTCGCCGTCACCCGAGAACTCGGTCTCGATCCGGCCAAGGTCAACATCGAAGGCGGCGCCGTCGCGTTGGGCCACGCCATCGGCTCGAGCGGCTCGCGCGTCTTGACGACGCTGATCTATGCGCTGCGCCGGACCGGCAAGAAGCGCGGCATCGCGACGCTCTGCCTCGGCGGCGGCAACGGCGTGGCGATGGCGATAGAGATATAGACAAAGGAAACTTAGAACTCGGAACTGGGAAGTTAGAACGGCGGAACGCTCTGGCGCTCGCTCACATTCGGAAAACTAAGGAAGCCCGGCGCGCAGCGCCGCTCCGCAGTTCTGAGTTCCCAGTTCTAAGTTCTGAGTTGTACGCAAACTGGAGAACTGAGTGGCGACAACCGTAGGCGTGATTGGCGCGGGCACGATGGGCAATGGCATTTGTCAGGTCTTTGCTCAATCCGGATTCACCGTCCGTGTCTTCGATGCCACGCCGGGGGCCGTGGATCGTGCGCGGGCTTCGATTGAGAAGAGCCTCGCGAAGTTCGTCGAGAAGGGCAAGCTGACCGCCGCGGATCGAGATGCTTCCCTGGGACGACTACATCCCGCGGCCGCGCTCGACGCCTTCGCTGACGTCGACTACGTCGTCGAGGCGATCTACGAAAATCTCGACGCCAAGCGGAAGCTGTTTGCCGCGCTGGATTCGATCACGCGTCCGGACGTCATTCTCAGTTCCAACACGTCATCGATTTCGATCACGATGCTGGGCGCTGCGACGAAGCGTCCCGACAAAGTGCTCGGCATGCACTTCATGAATCCCGTGCCGCTGATGACGCTTGTCGAGATCATTCGCGGCCAGGCGACGTCGGATGCGACGATGGCCGTCGGGACGGAGTTGTGTCGGAAGCTCGGAAAGACGCCGGTCGAAGCGTCCGACTACCCCGGCTTCATCGCGAACAGGATTCTGATGCCGATGATCAACGAAGCCGCGTTCGCGTTGATGGAAGGCGTGGGCACGGCCGACGCGATCGATCAAGTCATGAAGCTCGGGATGAACCATCCGATGGGCCCGCTCACGCTGGCCGATTTCATCGGACTCGACGTCTGTCAGGCGATCCTCGAAGTCCTGCACGACGGCTTCGGCGATCCGAAATACCGCCCGTGCCCGCTACTCAAACGCCTCGTCGCGGCCGGACATCTCGGCCGAAAGACGGGCCGCGGGTTCTACAGCTACGCCTAGGTCCTGCCTCTGTCCTTTCCTGTCACGGCCTCATTGCAAGCTTTTCAATGTTTAGGGCGCGCTGGGATTGCAGTTTCTGCAATCTCACACTGCCGTCAGAGTCGAGGCGAAAGTGCCTTGTCTCTCTAAGCCATTGGACGTGATGAGGATACGGACATATGAAATTCGATTTTCGCTTGACATCAGGTTGGCACGAACCTAGGATCACTTACGGTCCGGCCACGGTCGCCCCCATTAGCGGCGCGTCGCCAAGGAGTCACATGGCAGCAACCGACAAAGTTGAACGCATCGACCGCGAACGTGAAGACCGCACCGACAAGGAACGCGCAAAAGCCGTCGAGTTGGCCGTCGGCCAGATCGAAAAGCAGTTTGGCAAGGGCTCGATCATGCGTCTGGGCGGCAAGGACGGCATTGCGCCGATTCCCGCCATCTCGACGGGGTCGATCAGTCTCGATTGGGCACTCGGAGTCGGCGGACTGCCCCGCGGCCGAGTGATCGAGATCTTCGGACCGGAATCCTCAGGTAAGACGACGCTGGCGCTGCAGACGATCGCACAAGCGCAGAAGCTGGGCGGCGTCGCGGCGTTTGTCGACGCGGAACACGCGCTCGACGCGCGCTACGCGCAGAAGCTCGGCGTCGATCTCGACAACCTGCTGGTCTCGCAGCCCGACAACGGCGAGCAGGCGCTCGAAATCACCGAAGTCCTCATCCGCTCCAACGGCGTCGACGTCGTCGTCGTCGACTCGGTCGCGGCGCTCGTGCCGCGCGCCGAAATCGAAGGCGAAATGGGCGACGCGCAGATGGGCTTACAAGCCCGGCTGATGTCGCAGGCGCTGCGGAAGTTGACCGGCGTGGTCTCGAAATCCAAGACCTGCCTGATCTTCATCAACCAGCTGCGCGAGAAGATTGGCGTCATGTTCGGCAATCCGGAGACGACGACGGGCGGCCGGGCGCTGAAGTTCTATTCGTCGGTGCGCGTGGACATCCGCCGCATCGGGGCCATCAAGGATGGCGAGACGACAGTGGGCGGACGCACGCGCGCGAAGATCGTCAAGAACAAAGTCGCGCCGCCGTTCCGCGAGGCTGAGTTCGACATGATGTACGGCGAGGGCATTTCGCGCGAGGGCGACCTGCTCGATCAGGCCGTCGAGCGCAACATCATCGAGAAGAGCGGCACGTGGTTCTCGTACAACGGCGAGCGGCTCGGACAAGGACGCGAGAACGCCAAGACGTTCTTGAAGCAGAATCCGCAGACCGCGCTGGCACTCGAGCAGAAGCTGCGCGCCGAGATGGGACTCGCGCCGCTCGAATCCTGAGTCAGGTCCCCGACGAGCTTCGATCGTTTCGATCCGGAGGCGTATCAGTGAACCGTCAGATCCACCGTTGACGTTTGCTGGACGCCTCCGGAAATTCCCGTCACTTTGATCACGTAATCGCCTGGCGCCGTCACTGTCGTGACCGGACCCGGAGTCGGCGTCACCGGTGTCGGCACCGGACTCGGCGGCGCGACATATCCGTTCGATGGCGGATTGGGTCCTCCGCAGGCCATCATCGCGGCGACGCCTGCGGCGAGAACCGCGATGCGCGTTCGCCTGCGCCGCGATGCGGCGGCGAGTCCGATGGAACCGAGCAGCCAGGCCAGCAGCACGGTGTTGCCTCTGATGCGGCTGGCCGGCGTCGTTCCTTGATCGCGTGTGCTGACAGTCAGCTGCGTTTCAACCGTCATCGATCCGGGATTCACGATCGGGGACGAGAACGTGCACGTCGCATGCGCCGGCAGATCGTCGCAGCCGAGTGTGATCGGTCCGTCGAAAACACTGCTCGTCGGTGCGACGTCGATCGACACGGTGACTGAGTCGCCGGACGCCACCGACGCCGTCGCCGACTCTGTGGCAACTGAGAACTCCGGCGCCGGCACGGGGATCGTCGTGTCGAGCGTCCCTCGCCCGCCGGTCGCCACGAAAAACGGCGAGTCCGTGCGCTTCACGAATCCGTTGTGTGTCGGAGTTTTCGTCTCGAGTTCCGCGCGGGCCGACAGCCAGTCGAACAGCCACATCGTGTCGGCAGTGGCCGGTGTCCTGGTGATCAGGACGTTCGCGATCTTGAACCTCGCCGGAGCCTCGCCCGCGGCCGGCAGTCGTGGACCGACATGTCCGATGATGTCGTCGACGGTGATCGGCGTGAAGCCCACGGCAGGCAGCCCATTGCAGATCGGCAGATTCGTCTGGTCACTGAAGACAATCTGCGGCCGCACCTGCGACGGCGGGAGCAGACCCATCAGGTACAAATCGAAATCGTCATAGACGGGCCCTTCGGTCGGTGGCGTGCCGACGAAGACGCCGTCGGCGCCAGGCTGGAAATTGCAGGGCAAGTCGCCGCCCTCGCCACCGGTGCCGCCGACGCTGACTCCCATGACGCCGCTGGCCATGCTCGAGACAGGCCAATGCGGCACGCCTGACGCGAGCGGCGCGAAGTTGAGGTAGTTGATCCACTGATGGCCGAGCTCATGAATGAAGCCGGTCTCGGCGCCGTCGAAGAGATCGGGGATCGGAAATCGCGAGATGCCTTGCAATCGGCCCGCGCTGCCATATGCCGCCGTATTGTCCATCAGCGGCTGACCGTCGCCCCTCACGTCGTTGCGCACGAGAAAGTGATCGCGGTTCGCCGTGCGGCCGAGTGAGGAAATCAGTGCGAGAAAGTCATAGTCGTCTCCCATCACCGCATAGAAATCCTTGGCGGCCCGTGTTGGGTCG
>Ga0070731_10003020_pt1 | contig 15441 bp, 16 predicted proteins | sample Coa_R1_2_FD_66448 | JGI IMG/M metagenome (GOLD analysis project Ga0070731, IMG submission 66448) | Surface soil microbial communities from Centralia Pennsylvania, which are recovering from an underground coalmine fire - Coalmine... | ecosystem: Environmental > Terrestrial > Soil > Unclassified ...
ATGTTCCGCACGCTCCACCTCATGTTCGAGGAACAGTACAACGAGCTCTGGCTCGCGACCGACACGATCGCCGAGCGCATCCGCGCGCTGGGCTTTCCGGCGCCGGCGACGTATTCTCAGTTCATCAAGCTATCGTCGATCAAGGAAACGCAGGGCATTCCGGAGGCGACCGAGATGGTCAGGATCCTCGTGGAAGGGCACGAAGCGGTGGCCCGCAGGGCCCGCAAGTTCTTCCCGATGGTCGACGAGAACAACGATGAACCCACGGCGGACCTGCTCACGCAGCGGATGCAGGTGCACGAGAAAACCGCCTGGATGCTGCGTGCTCTCCTGGAAGGGAATTAAATGGCCGTCGTCGAGCTCACCAAGGAAAATTTCGAGCAGGTCATCACGTCGAATCCGACAGTGGTCGTGGATTACTGGGCGCCGTGGTGCGGGCCGTGCCGCGGCTTCGCGCCCGTGTTCGAGAGCGTCGCGGAGGCCAATCCCGACGTGGTGTTCGCCAAGGTGAATACCGACGACGAGCAGGAGATCGCGGCGCATTTCCAGATCCGCTCGATCCCGACGCTCATGGTGTTCCGCGAGCAGATCATCGTCTTCCAGCAACCGGGCGCGATGCCGAAAGGGCCGCTCGAGCAGGTCGTAGCCAAGGCGAAGACGCTCGACATGGACGAGGTGCGCAAGCAGATCGCCCAGCAGGAAACCGGCGCCACATCCGCGCCGGCCTGACGTCCCGGGGAGGCTAAAATGCCTCCCATGGACCAACCCGTACCGCCGCTGCGCGCGCGCCTGCGCGCGAACTACCTTCGTGATGAATCCGGGGCCGTCGCCGAGCTGTTGGCGGTGGCGCGCCTCGAGCCGGACGCCGCCCGCCGCGTGCAGGAGCGTGCCCGCTCGCTCGTGGAAAACGTCCGGACGCGCCAAAAGGCCGTCACGGGGATGCAATCGTTCCTGCGGGAATACGATCTTTCGTCCGCCGAAGGCGTGCTCCTCATGTGCGTCGCCGAGGCGCTGCTTCGCATTCCCGACGCGGCCACCGCCGACAAGCTGATCCGCGACAAGCTCTCCCAGGGCGATTGGGAGAAGCACGTGGGCCGCAACAACTCGCTGCTGGTGAACGCGGGCACGTGGGGGATGATGCTCACGGGCAAGCTCGTGAGCCTCGACGCCGCCGAGGCGGGCAACGCGGGCGCATGGTTCGGGCGCCTCGCAGCGCGGGCAGGGGAACCCGTCGTGCGCGTGGCGTTGCGCCAGGGCATGAAGCTCATGGCCGAGCAATTCGTCATGGGCCGCACCATCGACGATGCGCTGGCTCGCAGCATCGACGGCGACAACAAGGCCTACCGTCATTCGTACGACATGCTGGGCGAAGCGGCATTCACCGCGGCCGATGCCGAGCGCTATTTCGTCGCCTACGAGAAGGCGATCGACGCGATCGCGGCGCACGCTGCGAGCTTGGGTCCCGGCCTTCGCCGGGGTGACAGCGCGGTCTTCGCCAAGCCCGGCATCTCGATCAAGCTTTCCGCGCTCCACCCGCGCTACGAATACGCGCAGCGCGATCGTGTCCGTTCCGAGCTGATTCCGCGCGTGCAGTCGCTGGTGGAACGCGCGCGGGCGGGCGACATCGGCGTCACGCTCGATGCCGAGGAGGCCGACCGCCTCGATCTCTCCCTCGAGATCTTCGAGAGCATCTTCACGTCGCCGGCGCTCCAGGGTTGGGAGGGCTTCGGCCTCGCGGTCCAGGCGTACCAGAAGCGCGCGCCGTTCGTGGTCGACTGGCTCGCGGACCTCGCGCGCAAGCAGCGCCGGCGCATCATGGCGCGCCTCGTGAAGGGCGCCTACTGGGACAGCGAGGTGAAGCGCGCGCAGATGCAGGGCCTCGCCAATTATCCGGTCTATACGCGCAAGGCCAACACGGACGTCTCGTACCTCGCCTGCGCCGCGAAGATGATCGCCGCGAAGGACGCGTTCTACGGCCAGTTCGCCACGCACAACGCGCATACGGTCGCGACGATCCTCGAACGCGCGGGCAAGGACCAGCCGTTCGAGTTCCAGCGGCTGCACGGCATGGGCGAGGACCTGTACGAGCAAGTGGTCGCGGCGGGCCACGCATGCCGCGTCTATGCGCCGGTGGGCAGCCACGAGGACCTGCTGCCCTATCTCGTGCGCCGCCTCCTCGAGAACGGGGCCAACACTTCATTCGTGAATCGCATCGCGGATCCGGCGATTCCCGTCGAGAGCGTGATCGCCGATCCCGTGGCGACGGTGGCCGCGCAAACGAGCGTGTCGAATCCGAAGATCCCGCTTCCGGCCGCGCTCTATGGCGATCGCGTCAACTCATCGGGATTCGCGTTCGCCGACGAAGCGGTGTCCGCGCCGATCGTCGCGCAGATCCAGGCGCTCGCGGCGAAGAACGATTTCGGGCAGGTACCCGACGCCGATGCCAACGCGGCGCGCTCGGCACTCGACAGGGCGAGCCGTGCCCGCATTCCTTCCGCGGACGAACGCGCGGCGATGCTCGATCGCGCCGCCGACCTCATCGAGGATGATCGCGTCGGGCTCATGGCGGTGCTCGCGCGCGAGGCGGGCAAGACGCTGCCCGACGGATTGGGCGAGGTTCGCGAGGCGGCCGACTTCTGCCGCTACTATGCGATGCTCGCTCGCAAGCACTTCGCCGCGCCCGAAGAGCTCACGGGTCCCACGGGCGAATCGAATCGGCTGCAGCTCGCGGGCCGTGGCCCGTTCGTGTGCATCAGCCCGTGGAATTTCCCGCTCGCGATCTTCGTGGGACAAGTCGCGGCCGCTTTCGCGGCGGGCAATCCCGTGATCGCAAAGCCCGCCGAGCAGACGCCGCTCGTCGCCGCGCGCGCGGTGCGGCTGCTCCACGAGGCCGGGGTTCCGGAAGACGCGTTGGTGCTCGCGCCCGGGCGCGGCGAGATCGTGGGCGCCGCGCTGGTCGCCGATCTGCGGACGGCCGGTGTCGCATTCACGGGTTCCACCGCCACGGCGCGCGCCATCAACCGCGCGCTCGCCGCGCGCGAAGGCCCCATCGTTCCCTTCATCGCGGAGACCGGCGGCCTCAATGCGATGTTCGTCGATTCCAGCGCGCTCGCCGAGCAGGTCGTCGCCGACGTGATCGCTTCCGCGTTCAACAGCGCGGGCCAGCGTTGCTCGGCGTTGCGCATCCTCTGCCTGCAGGAGGAGATCGCGCCGCGCGTGATCGAGCTCCTGAAGGGAGCGACCGCGGAATTGAAGCTCGGCGATCCGGCGCGCCTCGACACCGACGTGGGTCCGGTGATCGACGCCGAGGCGCTCGCGATGCTCGAAGCGCATGCGACGAAGATGGATCGCGAGGCGAAGCTCATCTGCAAGGCCGCGATGCCGAAGGACGCGGGAGCGCTTTTCTTCGCGCCGCGCGCCTACGAGATCGCGAGCCTCGATGCCATCGACCGCGAGGTGTTCGGCCCGATCCTGCACGTCGTTCGCTTCCACTCGTCGGATCTCGTCAAGACCGTGGACGCGATCAACGCCAAGGGCTATGGCCTCACGATGGGCATCCACAGCCGCATCGAGGACACGATCGAGTCCGTGCGCGCGCGCGCCTGCGCCGGCAACCTCTACGTGAACCGCAACATGATCGGCGCGACGGTGGGCGTGCAGCCCTTCGGCGGCGAAGGGCTTTCCGGCACCGGCCCGAAGGCCGGCGGCCCGCACTACCTCTTCCGCTTCGCCACCGAGCGCACGGTCACCGTGAATACGGCCGCGGCCGGCGGGAATGCTTCGCTCATCGCCAGCTCTGAATGACTAACTAAGGCCGGGAACACAGAGGACGCGGAGGTCCACAGAGGGCACAGAGGAAAGCCAAATCCATGATTGCTTCGTGACGAGCTCGAGCTTGGGCACGAAACGCCATCAGATTTTGGTTTTCCTCCGTGTTCCCGGCTTTAATCTTCCAACTTGAAATTCGCACAGCGACTGATCGAAGGACGCCTCATCCGGCGCTACAAGCGGTTCCTCGCCGACGTGCAGCTCGCGGGCGAGGTCGTCACGGTGGCCTGCCCGAACACCGGATCGATGATGGGATGCGCGGAGCCCGGAAGCCGAGTGTGGCTCTCCGTGCACGACAAGCCGACGCGCAAGTACCGGCACACCTGGGAAATCGTCGAGATCGGTGGCGCGAAGCCGGTGATGGTCGGCATCAACACCGGGCTTCCGAACGGGCTGGTGCAGGAAGCGATCACCGGCGGCGCCATCGAGGAGCTGAAGGGCTACGCGACGCTCAGGCGCGAAGTCGGATTCGGCGAGGAGGGCAGCCGCGTGGACATCGTCCTCGAGAGTCCCCGGCGCAAGCGTTGCTACGTCGAGGTGAAGAACGTGACAGCGGCGGCGTCGCGCGGCATCGCGCTTTTTCCCGACAGCGTGAGCGAGCGCGGCGCGAAGCACCTTCGCGAGCTGATGCGCCTCAAGGCGGGCGGGGAGCGCCCCGTGCAGCTCTACTGCGTCCAGCGCGAGGACGTGAACGAGGTTCGCCCCGCCGACGCGATCGATCCGGAATATGGGCGCTCGCTGCGCGAAGCGATGCAAGCCGGTGTCGAGGTGATTGCCTACCGCGCGCTCGTCACCCCGGAAGAGATTCGCATCGAGACGCGGATTCCCGTGGTGATCCCGTCCTAGGCCGGGACCCGATCTATTCTTCCGCGGTTTCCTTGAGTTTTCCCACGCCCTTCGGCCCTTTCGCGCCGGAGAGCAGCACGGCCATGGGCGTGCCGTCTTCCTTCCACGAACCCACGGCATCGCGCAGGAGCTCCACGAGCGTCTCGAACTGGTCGGGATGCGCGCCGAGCAACCCATCGATGTGGTCGTAGAGGATCACGAAGCCGTCGGATTCCATGTCCAGGTCCACGAGGCATTCCTCGAGCGCGTCCCAGTTGTGTCCGAAGCTCTTCGGGAAATGCAGCGCCAGGGCCACCGCGTTCAGCAGCTGCTCCTTGCGCGTGATGTTCTTGCCGTCGATGTGGAAATACGCGAATCCCGCCTTCTTCGCGGAGGCCTGCACCGAGCGCGCGTCGATGTTGGGCACGAACCAGACGCCGCCCTTGTTGGCGTCGAGGATCGCGTCGAGTGCTTCGATCGCCATGCGGTGCCCCTATTCGCGGATGCGGCGGAGATGCTGGTAATGGTCGTCGGAGTAGTAGAGCTCGCCCGCCGACCCGGTGACGATGCGCCGCGCGCCGCGGGTGCGGTCGCCCGGCGTCTTCACCGTGTACTCCCGATAATAGCCCCGCTTCTGCTTTGGCAAGAGTTCTTCGCGGTTGCTGAAGATGATCCCGTCTCTCGCATAGGGAAACGGGCCGCCCTTGTGGATGAGCCTCACGGTCTCGCGCGCTTCGGCGGGCAGGGCCGAAAACGCGATTTCGGCGCCGGCGAAGACGGGCGCCGGCGCCTTTTGCGCGATTGCAGCGGGGGCGAGGGCGACGGCGAGAGCGAGCGCGGCGAGGATCCGGGCGATCATGCGGCCGCCTCCGCCTTCGCGCGCTTTCCAGCGACCTTCGCCTCGAAGCGGTCGGCGAGGATGGCGTGGCGCTCATGCCGGCCTTCGCAGATCTTGTCCTGGCCATCGTGGGCCGAGACCTCGAACACGAGCTTGCGGCCTTCGACCGCGACGAGGCGCGTGCGCACTTCCACGGTGAGCCCGGGAGGCGTGGCCGCGAGATGCGAGAGATCCACGTGCGTGCCCAGCGTCTGTTCCGCGGGCCAGTCGAGGTGCGGCTTCACCAGCTCGATGCACGCCCACTCGACGAGCGCCACCATGTAGCCCGTCGCGAGGACATTGGGCATCAGCTGGAAATCGGCGGCCTCGGCGTAGATGCGCGGCACCGTCTTCGATTCCGGAACGCGGTAGCGAAAGGTCGCCTCGAGGCCCGGAAGCAGCGTCTGCCTCATCGCGCTAGCCCCCCTTGGGGCGGTGTGGGCAGTGCGTCTTGATGCAGTCGACGTAGAGATGGAGCTGGTGGTCGTGGATCTGGAAGCCGCGGTCCTTGGCCACCTTCGCCTGCCGCTTCTCGATCTCGGAGTCGTAGAACTCCTCCACGCGGCCGCATTGCAGGCACACCAGGTGATCGTGGTGCCCGCCCTCGTTGAGCTCGTAGACGGCCTTGCCGCTCTCGAAATGGTGGCGCACCAGCAGCCCCGCCTGCTCGAACTGGGTGAGCACGCGATAGACAGTGGCGAGCCCGATGTCCGAGTGGTCCTCGAGCAGCTTGCGATAGACGTCCTCGGCCGTGAGGTGGCGCTCCGGGCTGTGCTGGAACAGGTCCAGCACCTTCAGGCGCGGGACGGTCACCTTGAGGCCGGTGTCCTTAAGTTCTCGGGGGTCGCTCATGCGTGAATTATAATTCGTTCCATGCGAACCCTTGCCACGATGCTGCTCGCCCTTGCCCTGGGTGGATGCGGCCTGATCTACACGATCGACATCCAGCAGGGCAACTTCGTGACAGACGACCTGATCGAGAAGCTCAAGCCCGGCATGACGAAGTCCGAGGTGCGGCAGCTTCTCGGCACGCCGCTGCTCGTGGACGCCTTCCACCAGAACCGGTGGGACTACTATTTCAGCAACGTGAAGACCCGGCAGCAGCCGGATCCGTCCAGCCGCCTCTCGATCTTCTTCGAGAACGACAAGGTGAAGTCCTTCACCGGGAAGGGGCGGGCCGCGGCCCTCGCCCCCGTCGGCGGTACGACAGCGCCGCAGCCCACGGTCAAATGAACGCCGTTCGCCTCGCGATCGCGGGCGCGGGCGGTCGCATGGGCCGCGTCCTCCTCGAAGCGGCGACCACGACGCCGGGCGTCGCGCTCGGTGCCGCGCTCGACGTCGCGGGAAGCCCGCTCGCGGGCCACGACGCGGGCGAGCTCTGCGTGGCCGCCACCGGCGTGAAGATCGGCACCGACGTGGCCGCGGCGCTCGCGGACGCGGACGTCCTCATCGACTTCACCCGCCCCGAGGGAACACTGGCCCACGTGAAAGCCTGCCGCGCCGCGAAACGCGCGATCGTGATCGGCACCACGGGTATCCCGGCGGGCGGCGTCGAGGAGATCCGCGCCGCCTCGCGCGACATCGCGATCATGATGGCTCCCAACATGGCCATCGGCGTGCTCGTGATGGCGAAGCTCGCGGAAGTGGCCTCCCGCGTCCTCGGGCCCGAGTTCGACGCCGAGGTCTTCGAGATCCACCACAGCAAGAAAGTCGACGCGCCTTCGGGCACGGCGCTGATGCTCGGCAAGGCGGTGGCGAAGGCCCGGGGAGAGAACTTCGACGATGGGGCGGTCTTCGCGCGCCACGGCAACACAGGCGAGCGCAAAGGCGGGACCGTGGGCTTCGCCTCGCTTCGCGGCGGCGACATCGTGGGCGACCACACCGTGTATTTCGCGGGCACCGGCGAGCGCATCGAGCTCACGCATCGCTCGACCTCGCGCGCGACTTACGCGCAGGGCGCCATGCGCGCCGCGCGCTTCGTGGCCACGCAGAAGCCCGGCCTCTACGACATGGACGACGTGCTGGGCCTTCGCTAGACGAAGAGGCCGGCCACCGCGGCGGTCATGCAGGTCGCGATCGTGCCCGCCACGATCGATTTCATTCCCAGCTCGACGATTTCCCCGCGCCGCTCAGGCACCATCGCGCCCATCCCGCCGATCAGGATCCCGAGGCTTCCGAAGTTCGCGAAGCCGCAGAGCGCGTAGGTCATCAGCAGCTTCGAGCGCGGCGAGAGGGTTTCGGCCGGCACCTTCGCCATGTCGAGGTAGGCGATGAATTCGTTCAGCACCGTCTTCGTGCCGAGGAGGGCGCCCGCGGCGCGCGATTCCTCCCATGGCACGCCCGCCGTCCACGCGATCGGCGCGAAGAGCCATCCGAGGATCCGCTGGAGCGTGAGCGGCGCGCCATCGACGGCGGGCAGCAGCCCGAGGATCATGTTGGTGAGATAGACGAGCGCGATGAACACCACGAGCATCGCCGCGATCTGGAGCACGAGCGCGAGCCCTTCGATGGTGCCGCGCGTGATCGCGTCCATGGCGCTCGCATCCTGGCGGCCGATATCGGCGTTTTCCTCGTGGGTCATCGCGCCGGGCACCATCAGCGCCGACGCGACGAGCGCCGCGGGTGTGGCGACGATCGAGGCGATGAGGATGTGCCCGATGGCATCCGGCACGACGGGCGCGAGGATCGCGCCGTAGAGCGCCATCACCGTGCCGGCGATCGTTGCCATGCCGCAGACCATGACCATGAAGAGCTCGGAGCGGGAGAGCTTAACGAGGTAGGGCTTGATGACGAGCGGCGCTTCCACCATGCCCACGAACACGTTGGCCGCGGCCGAGAGCCCGACGGCACCGCCCAGTCCCATGGTGCGCTCGAGCACCCACGCGAAGGCCTTCACGACGAGCGGCAGGATCCGCCAATGGAACAGCAGCGCGGACAGGGCGCTCACCACGATCACGAGCGGCAACGCGCCGAAGGCGATCACGAACGAATTGCGCGGATCGGTCGTGGCGAAGGGAGGCGCGCCGCCGCCGAGATAGCCGAATACGAAGCTCGTGCCGGCGCGAGTGGCGTCCTGCAGCGCGTTCAACGCGTCGTTGGCGGCGAAGACGAAGCTTCGCACCGGCGCCACCAGGAGCAGCAGCGCGGATAGCGCCACCATGAGCGCGATTCCCGAGGCCACGAGGCGCCAGTCGACCCCTCGCCGGTCCTCCGAAATGGCCCAGCTGAGGAGGACCAGGATGGCGAGGCCCGCGAGCGCATGGAGAATGTCCATGGCCGCCGATTATGTCGGCTTTGGCGTCATCTTTCTGCTATAATTTCGTGCTGATGAAAACGGGACGAGCGAATAAAAGCTACTTGCGCTCGCCCGATTTTTTTCGGCCATAGAAAGCCGCTGCGCGGGAAACGACCGCTAAAACTAGACCGGAGCCGTACGTGTCACAGAAGACCCCCGCCGTCCTGGTACTTGCCGACGGGAGTGTTTTTCGCGGGCATGGGATTGGCGCCGACGGGCAGACCGTCGGGGAGGTCGTCTTCAACACGGCGATGACGGGCTACCAGGAGATCCTTACGGATCCCTCGTATGCCGGGCAGGTCGTCACACTCACTTATCCGCATATCGGCAACGTCGGGGCCAACCCCGAGGATGTCGAATCGCGTGCGGTGTACGCGGCGGGGCTCGTGATCCGCGACCTGCCGCTCGTGGCCTCGAACTGGCGCCACAAGGAAGACCTCGCGAGTTATCTCAAGCGCAACAAGCTGGTCGCGATCGCCGACATCGACACGCGCCGCCTCACGAGGATCCTTCGTTCGAAGGGCGCGCAGAACGGATGCATCCAGTCGGGCAAGATCGACGAGAAAGCCGCGCTCGCGGCCGCGAAGGCCGCGCCTTCCATGTCGGGACAGGATCTCGCGAAGGTCGTCTCCATCGACAAGGCCTACCACTGGAACGGCAGCCTCTGGGCGCTCGGGACGGGATACAAGGCCGACAGCGAGGCCCGGTTCAACGTGGTCGCCTACGACTACGGCGTGAAGCACAACATCCTGCGCAATCTCGCCGAGCGCGGCTGCAAGGTGACCGTGCTTCCCGCGACCTCCACTTCGAAGGACGCGCTCGCGCTGAAACCCGACGGCGTCTTCCTCTCGAACGGACCGGGCGATCCGGAACCCTGCGACTACGCGATCAAGGCGATCCGCGAGATCGTCGCCACCGGCACGCCCGTCTTCGGGATCTGCCTCGGCCACCAGCTGCTGGGACTCGCGGCGGGCGCGAAGACGATGAAGATGAAGTTCGGCCACCACGGCGCGAACCATCCGGTGCAGGATCTCGCGAGCGGCCGCGTCTTCATCACCAGCCAGAACCACGGCTTCGCCGTCGACGAGAAGACGCTGCCCGCGAACGTGCGCGCCACGCACCGATCGCTTTTCGATGGATCGCTCCAGGGCATCGAGTTCACCGACAAGCCGGCCTACAGCTTCCAGGGCCATCCCGAGGCGAGCCCCGGCCCGCGCGAGATGGCGTATCTCTTCGACCGCTTCGTATCGATGATGGAGAAGAAGAAGGCGAATGCCTAAGCGCACCGACATCAAGTCGATCCTCATCATCGGCGCGGGCCCGATCGTGATCGGCCAGGCGTGCGAGTTCGATTACTCGGGCGCGCAGGCCTGCAAGGCGCTGCGCGACGAGGGCTATCGCGTGATCCTGGTGAATTCGAATCCCGCCACGATCATGACGGATCCGGAGATGGCCGACGTCACGTACATCGAGCCCATCACGTGGCGGATGGTGGCGCGGATCATCGAGAAGGAGCGCCCCGACGCGCTGCTGCCGACGATGGGCGGCCAGACGGCGTTGAACTGCGCGCTCGACCTCGCGCGCGAGGGCGTGCTCGACAAGTTCGAAGTCGAGATGATCGGCGCGAAGAAGGAAGCGATCGACAAGGCCGAGGACCGCGAGAAGTTCAAGAACGCGATGGCCAAGATCGGGCTCGAATCGCCGCGCTCCGCGCTCGCGCACTCGCTGGAGGAGGCCAAGCAGGTCCAGGCGATGGTGGGATTCCCCACGATCATCCGGCCCTCGTTCACGCTCGGCGGCACCGGCGGCGGCATCGCCTACAACGAGGAAGAGTTCGAGACCATCTGCAACCGCGGGCTCGACGCGTCTCCCACCAAGGAGCTGCTGATCGAGGAGTCGGTGATCGGCTGGAAAGAGTTCGAGATGGAAGTCGTCCGCGACAAGATGGACAACTGCATCATCATCTGCTCCATCGAGAACCTCGATCCCATGGGCGTGCACACGGGCGACTCGATCACCGTCGCGCCGGCGCAGACGCTCACGGACAAGGAATACCAGATCATGCGCGACGCCTCGATCGCGTGCCTGCGCGAGATCGGCGTCGAGACCGGCGGCTCCAACGTGCAGTTCGCCATCAACCCCGCGGACGGGCGTATGGTGATCATCGAGATGAACCCGCGCGTGTCGCGCTCCTCGGCGCTCGCGTCGAAGGCCACGGGCTTTCCGATCGCGAAGATCGCGGCGAAGCTCGCGGTGGGCTACACGCTCGACGAATTGAAGAACGACATCACGGGCGGAGCGACGCCCGCGTCCTTCGAGCCGACGATCGACTACGTCGTGACGAAGGTGCCGCGTTTCGCCTTCGAGAAATTCCCCCAGGCCGACGACCGGCTCACGACGCAGATGAAGAGCGTGGGCGAAGTGATGGCCATCGGGCGCAACTTCCAGGAGTCGCTGCAGAAGGCGCTGCGCGGTCTCGAGGTGGGCGTCGATGGCTTCAACCTCAAGTCCGTCGACATGGACAAGATCGAGGACGAGCTCGCGTATCCGCGCGGCGAGCGCCTCTGGTACGTGGCGGATGCCTTCGGCATCGGGATGTCGCTCGAGGAGATCCAGCGCTTCACGAGGATCGACCCGTGGTTCCTGGTGCAGATCAAGGAGCTCGTGGACATCGAGCTCGAGATCGAGAAGAAGGCGTTCGCGGATTTCGACGCGGCGGCGCTGCGCGAGCTGAAGCGCAAGGGCTTCTCCGACCGGCGCCTCGCGTACCTCTGGAAGACGACCGAGCACGAGGTGCGCAAGCGCCGCCACGCGCTCGGCATCCGTCCCGTGTTCAAGCGCGTGGACACCTGCGCCGCCGAATTCGAGACGGGCACGGCGTACATGTATTCCACGTACGACGAGGAAGACGAGTCGCAGCCCACGAACGCGAAGAAGATCATGGTGCTGGGCGGCGGTCCGAACCGCATCGGGCAGGGGATCGAGTTCGACTACTGCTGCGTCCATGCCGCGCTCGCGCTTCGCGAGGACGGCTACGAGACGATCATGGTCAACTGCAACCCGGAGACTGTCTCCACCGACTACGACACGTCCGACCGCCTCTACTTCGAGCCGCTCACGCTGGAGGACGTGCTCGAGATCGTCGACAAGGAAAAGCCCGCGGGTGTGATCGTGCAATTCGGGGGACAGACCCCGCTCAAGCTCGCGCGCGACCTCGAAGCGGCCGGCGTACCGATCATCGGCACCTCGCCCGATTCGATCGACCGCGCGGAAGACCGCGAGCGCTTCCAGAAGCTGCTGCACGAGCTGAAACTCCTGCAGCCTCCCAATCGCACGGCGCGCACCGAGGAAGAGGCGATCAACGGCGCGAAGGAGATCGGCTACCCGGTGGTGGTCCGTCCCTCGTACGTGCTGGGCGGGCGCGCCATGGAGATCGTGCACGCCGAGACGGACCTCAAGCGCTACATGCGCGAGGCGGTGAAGGTCTCCAACGATTCGCCGGTGCTGATCGATCGCTTCCTCAACGACGCGATCGAGGTCGACGTCGATGCGGTCTCCGACGGCAAGGCGGTGCTCATCGGCGGGATCATGGAGCACATCGAGCAGGCCGGGGTGCATTCGGGCGACTCCGCGTGTTCGCTGCCGCCCTTCAGCCTCTCGGCCGCGATGCAGGACGAGCTTCGCAAGCAGACCGTGGCGATGGCCAAGGGCCTCAACGTGGTGGGCCTCATGAACGTGCAGTTCGCGATCCAGGACGAGAAGGTCTACGTGCTCGAAGTGAACCCGCGCGCCTCGCGCACCGTGCCCTACGTCTCGAAGGCGATCGGACTGCCGCTCGCGAAGATCGCGGCGCGCTGCATGGTCGGGCAGACGCTCGCGTCCCAGAAAGCCACGAAGGAAATCATCCCGCCGTATTTCTCCGTGAAGGAAGCGGTGTTCCCGTTCATCAAGTTCCCCGGCGTGGACACGATCCTCGGCCCCGAGATGAAGTCGACGGGCGAGGTGATGGGCGTGGGCCAGACCTTCGCCGAAGCGTTCGTGAAGAGCCAGCTCGCCGCGGGCGTGCGCCTGCCCAAGGGCGGCAAGGCGTTCCTCTCGGTGCGCAACGCCGACAAGGCGCGCCTCATCGACATCGCGCGCACGCTGGATTCGCTGGGCTTCTCGCTCGTGGCCACGCGCGGCACGGCCGCGGCGCTCGAGGAGGCCGGCCTCAAGGTGCAGCCGATCAACAAGGTGATGGAAGGCCGCCCGCACATCGTGGACATGCTGAAGAACCGCGAGGTGACGCTCATCGTGAACACGGTGGAAGAGGACCGGCGCTCGATCCAGGATTCCTGGTCCATCCGCAACACGGCGCTCCAGAACCGCATCACGTACTACACGACGCTTTCGGGTGCCCGGGCCGCGTGCCTCGGAATGCAGCACCTGCAGGAAATGCGCGCCTACGACATACAGTCGCTCCACGCACAGATACCCCAATGAACAAGATACCCATCACCACCCACGGCGCCGAATTGCTCCGCACGGAGCTGCACAAGCTGAAGACGGTGGAGCGCCCCAGCATCATCACGGCGATCGCGGAGGCGCGTGCCCAGGGCGACATCACTGAAAACGCCGAATACGAAGCGGCGCGCGAGCGCCAGGGCTTCATCGAGGGCCGCATCCTCGAGCTGGAGGCGAAGCTCGCGAATGCGCAGATCATCGACCCGGCGCTCCTCGACGACGACGATCGCGTGGTCTTCGGCTGCACGGTGGAGCTGATCGAGACCGACAGCAGCAAGACCGTGGTCTACCAGATCGTGGGCGAGGACGAAGCCGACCTCAAGCTCGCGAAGATCTCCTACTCCTCGCCGATCGCCAAGGCCCTCATCGGGAAGTCCTCGGGCGACGTCGCGGAGGTCCGGACTCCGGGAGGGGTGAAGGAGTTCGAGATCGTGGACGTGCGGTACGTTTGAGCCGGACTTCCTCGGCTTCCTTCTCGCGCCGCTTCTTTTCGTCCTTCGCCTTCTGCTTCTCCCGAGCGCTGGACATGCGCTCGTCGGATGTGGTCGTCGCGCGTTCCCTCCGGCGCGGCGCTTCCTTCTCCTGCGGATTCTCCCGGTAGACCACCAGGATCTTCCCGATCTCCTGCACCGGCTCGGCCGATAGCCGCTCGCAGATCTGCTTCATCCAGTCGCTTCGCACCTTGCGGTCGTCGCTCGCGGCGCGCACCTTGATGAGCTCGTGGGCCCTCAGGGACCGGTCGATCTCCTTCACGACCTCGTCGGTGAGCCCCTTGTCGCCGATGATGACGACGGGGGCGAGCTTGTGCGCTTCGGCACGCAGCTCGCTGCGGCGCGACGGCTTGAGGCTCACTTCGAGCCCACCACGAACTGGTTTCCGTCCGGATCCTTCATGATCATGTAGGTGCCCCAGGGTTCCTTCTTCGGTTCCGTGACGTCGACGCCGCGGCCCTTCAGTTGCCGGTAGGTCGCATCGCAATCATCGCACGCGAGCGAGCCGTTGAAGAACCCCCCGATGCGGTCCTCGTGCCCGGGCGGCGTGAAGAGCACGAGGAAGGTCTCCGAGTTGCCGATGCGAAGCTCGATCCATCGCTGCTTGCCGTCGAACTGCTGGTCGGTCGCCACGCGGAAGCCCAGCTTCTCGGTGAAGAAGGCGACGGCGCGGTCCTGGTCGGTCACCGGGATGCTCGCGAACTTGAGGTGGGTGATCATCGGTAGCCCCTGTGGTGAAAATCGATGCGGCATGGTGCCACGCCCGCGACGGCCGCTATGCTCTTTCCGGCTATAGTATTGATGACATGAGCTCGCTCGCCCTGGACCAGTACGTGGTCGACGTCCTGATGCCCGACCTCGTCGGCCACGACCGGTCGCAGTCGGCGTTCATCGTCTATCTCTACCTCTGGCGGTCCTCGAGCGCCCGGGGACGCGTGCAGGTGAGCTACGCGACGATGGCCTCGCACACGGGACTTTCGAAGGCGAGCGCGCAGCGCGCGGTGGCGCTGCTGAAGCGCCGGAAGCTCGTCGCCATCTCGAAATCCACCCCCACGAGCGTCCCCGAGTACCGCGTGGCGCGTCCGTGGGTCGGGCGCATTCCCGCATGAAGAAGTCCCACTCGAGCAAGCAGTGGCTGCGCCGCCACGTGAACGATCCCTTCGTGCAGCGCTCGAAGAAGGACGGCTATCGCTCGCGCTCGGCCTACAAGCTCACGGAAATCGACGAGCGCGACAAGCTCCTCAGGCCCGGGATTGTCGTCGTGGACCTGGGCTCCGCGCCCGGCGGGTGGTCGCAGGTCCTCGCCAAGCGCCTGGGAAAGTCCTCGACGATCGTTGCCATCGACCTCCTCGAAATGGAACCCATCGCCGGCGTCACGTTCCTGAAGGGCGATTTCGCGAGCGATACGGGGCTCGATGCGGTCCTGCACGCGCTCGGGCGCCGCAAGGCCGATCTCGTCGTCTCGGACATGGCGCCGAACATGAGCGGCATCGCGATCAGCGACCAGGCGCGTTCCATGGAGCTCGCCGAGATCGCACGGGACTTCGCGCTGTTGCACCTGAAAAGCCCCGGCGGCGCGTTTCTCGTCAAGATCTTCCAGGGCGCGGGGTATGATGAATACC
>Ga0070731_10003021_pt1 | contig 15440 bp, 14 predicted proteins | sample Coa_R1_2_FD_66448 | JGI IMG/M metagenome (GOLD analysis project Ga0070731, IMG submission 66448) | Surface soil microbial communities from Centralia Pennsylvania, which are recovering from an underground coalmine fire - Coalmine... | ecosystem: Environmental > Terrestrial > Soil > Unclassified ...
GAGTGCGTTCATCCGCGCCAGCGTGGCCGCCGCCGCCCGCAAGACCCAATCAGAAAGAATGGCGGTTGAAATTTCGCGGCTACGAACACGACGACATCCTCACGCGCTCGCTGAAGACCGGCACAAATGGCGAAGCGCAGTTGGACTTTACGCCCGACCGCGAAGGTTATTATCGCGTCGAATGGACCAGCGACGATACCTATCACGAGACGATCTACGCGACTTTCACGAACCATATCACTACCGACACGACAGTGTGGGTTTGCACGGACCGAAGCACGGACCTTGGCTATCGGCATGATGGGGTGGAAATCATTGCCGATAAAGACACGTTCCGCGTAGGCCAAAGCGCGCCGGTGATGCTCGTGTCGCGCGCGCCGGACCGGTACGTGCTGTTCAGCGTGGAGGGCGAGGACCTTTACAATTACCAACTCGTGCATCTCGACGGTATGGTGAAGCTGGTGAATCTGCCAGTGGAGGAAAAGCATGTGCCGAACATTTTCCTCAATGCGACATTGGTGGATGACCGGCAGATTTTCGAAGACACGAAACAAATCATTGTTCCGCCGACGAAAAACTTCCTGACGGTCGACGTCAAGCCAGACCGCGCGCAATACCAGCCGCGCGATGAAGGCTCGCTGATCGTGACCACCAAAAACGATGAGGGCAAACCGGTCTCCGCTGAGGTCGCGCTGAGCCTCGTGGACGAATCCGTGTTTTACATTCAAAGCGATTACGCGGGTGACCCGCGCGAATTTTATTTCGGCACCAAACGCCAGCATCCGATTCAGACGCAGAGCACAATGAACCAGAAGAGCTATGCGAAGCTGGTGGTTGGCGACAACGAGCAGTTGATTGACGACCGCGAATTGGAGCGGCAGCGGTTAATTGAGCGCAGCCGCAGAGATTATTACCAGTTTGATGCATTTAAAAAAGACGAGTCGATGGCTCTGGATGGCGTCCGCGCCGGGGCGTTCGGTGGAACCGGCGTGTTTTCGGGCGGAGCAGGTGGCGGTGGCGGCGTGGGCGGCGTGAGTCGATTTGTTTCGCAAGAGGCGATACAAACAATGAATGCATCCATGCCGTCTGCAGCGCCACCGACCTTCGGATTGGCGCTTGCTGACAAGCCAATGGGACAATTTGCCGACCGCGTTTCCACGCTTGGCGCCGCAGCGAAGTCGGTCGCGGGAGACGGAATACACCGAGAGAATGGTGATAATGAAGAACCTGCTGTCGTAGTCCGGAGTGATTTCCGCTCAACGGTTTTCTGGCAGCCAGATGTTGTGACGGGCAAAGACGGCAGCGCCACGGTGAAGGTGAAATATCCTGACTCACTCACGAGCTGGAAGGCGACGGCGCGCGCGGTCAGCGCGGGAAATCAGTTCGGTATCGCGGAGACGAACACGGTGACAAAGGAGCCGTTGATTGTGCGTCTGGAAGCGCCGAGATTTTTTGTGGTTGGCGACACAGTGACGATTTCTGCCGTCGTGAACAATAACACCGCGGAGCCGATGGAGGTGCGGGTGACCTTGGATGCGAGTGGTTTGACCGTAGGACAGGCTTCCAGCCTGTCTCCATCTGAAAGTAATTCCCGGAATATGGAGTCAGGCAGGATGCCTGACCTACAGTTGAAAGTTCCCGCCAATGGCGAAAGCCGCGCGGATTGGAGCGCGGCAGTCAAAGTACCCGGCGATGTGAAACTGAAGGTCACCGCGCGCGGCGGGAAATATGCGGACGCGATGGAAAAGACTTTCACGGCGTATGAACACGGCATCGAGAAGTTCATCGCAAAATCCGGCAAGGCGCGCGGCGATGACATCACGGTGAATCTTGAGTTACCGCACGAGCGCAAGGAGGGTTCGACATCGCTGTCCGTCCAGGTCACGCCGAGCATGGCGGTAACGATGCTGGATGCGCTGCCGTATCTGGCGGATTATCCGTACGGTTGTACCGAGCAAACGATGAGCCGGTTCCTGCCGTCGGTCATTACGGCGAAAACGTTGCGGGACCTTGGGCTGGAGCCGGAAGACGTGATGAGCCGCGCATTTGGCGGGATCGAGGCAGGCCCCGCCGCAGTGACGCATCCGAAAGGGAAAAAGAACCTCGAGAAACTAAACGACATGACCGAAGCGGGCCTGAAGCGGCTTTACGATTTCCAACACAGCGATGGCGGATGGGGCTGGTGGAAGGAGGGCGACAGTGATCATTGGATGACGGCTTATGTCGTTTGGGGTTTGTCGCTGGCACGCGATGCGGGAGTGAATATCAAGACGGATGTTTTGGAGCGTGGCGTTCGCTATCTGGATGAACACCTGGTTGAGGAAGAGGAAAATCCCGACATGCAGGCGTGGATGCTGCACGCGTATTCGGTTTATATTCTTCCGCACAAGCACAACCGGACCCTGCTCGGTAAATTCACGGCGCGCGCCGAAACCAATTTGTGGAACCACCGCGATCAATTCAATGCTTACACGCGCGCGCTGTTCGCACTCGCGGAACACAATCTCGATAATCCGGAGCGCGCGAAAATATTATTGGAGAACCTGGAGAATGGCGTCATCCGTGACGAGCGGCCGGATACTTCGATTTTAATCAGCGGCGTGCCGCCCGGTCTCAACGGTCAATCTTCGACGGTCCTCGGCACGGCGCATTGGGGCGAGGACGGCATTTATTGGCGCTGGTCGGATGGCGGTGTGGAAGCGACGGCGTTTGCTCTGCGGGCAATGCTGGCGATTGATCCGACGAATGCCTTGGTTGAACCGGTGAGCAATTGGCTGATCAAGAACCGGCGCGGCGCGCAGTGGAACAGCACGCGCGACACGGCCATCGTGGTCCTGGCGCTGAATGATTATCTGCGCGTGAGCGGTGAATTGAAGCCGGACATCGAATATGAGGTGTTCGTCAACGGCAGTTCCATCGCGAAAAAGAAGGTCAGTGGCGCGGATATCTTCAATGCGCCGAGCCAATTCGCGGTTGATCCGAAGCTGATCCAGGACAGCAATGCGATTCGCATCAAAGTAAGTCGGAGCTCGAAGGACTCTCGCCCCACGCCGATTTATTTTGCGGCCTCGGCAAAATTTTTCAGCACGGAAGAACCGATTACTCCCGCTGGCAACGAGATCTTCGTGAAGCGGGAGTATTATAAACTCGTAGGTCGCCCAACGCTGCTCAAAGGTTTGGTTTATGACAAGGAGCCGTTGCATGATGGCGACACGGTCAAGAGCGGTGAGCGTGTGCAGGCGGTGTTGACGATCGAGGGCAAAAACAACTACGAATATTTGCTCTTTGAAGACTTGAAACCGGCGGGCTTTGAAGCGGTGGAAGTGCGTAGCGGTGAATCGCTCGACGCGCAGGAATTGAAATCGGGCGCGGTAGTGCGGAAGTTCACGAACATGAACAACGGCTCAGCGTCGAGGACCTACACTGTCCAAGCGGGTGACAATCTTTCGAAAATCGCGAAAGCTCAGGGTGTAACGGTGGTGGCGTTGCGGGAGGCGAACAATCTGCCGAACTCGCGGGTGCGCGCCGGGCAGAAGCTGATCATTCCGCTGCCCGGTCCGCCGCCGGAATCGGATTACACGGGGCGCACGCGGTGGGTTTACGAAGAATTGCGGGATCGCAAGGTGGCCATGTTCATCGACAAGCTGCCGCAGGGGACGTGGGAAATCCGTTATGATTTCCGCGCGGAGGTTCCGGGGCAATTTCATGCGCTGCCGGTGGTGGCGCAGGCGATGTATGTGCCGGAGATTCGGGCGAACAGTGGGGAAGTGAGAGTGAATGTGATTGAAGAGTTGAAGCGTTGAAGCGTGTTGCGTGAAATCCGAATTGACCACGGAGGCACAGACAAAAAGGGACGGAAAGGGACCTGAGTACAAATGCTCAACGTGGAGGCACGTCGGCCTGAAGATATGGCTTTAAGAATTTCACGATTTCAGCATAACGCTTTTGAGCTTCGGCGTCGTCAAGATCTACGCCCGGATACGTCTCGTCGATCTGTTGTATGCCGACATCCACGCCAATATTCTGATAATGCCACGCTGGCAATTCGAACAAGCCGAACATATTTGTGAGTCCGGCGAATCTCGCCAGAGCTTTGGCGTCAGGGGGACCATTCGTTTTTGCCTTGTGCAGGAACTGTATATATTGAGCGAACCGATTGGTGCCGGAAGTATAATGCCGGTCCCATTCTTTTTGACTGAAAAATTGCTGTTCGGAAACTGTGACCAACAGCCCCTGGGGTAGCGGCCTGACTTCAAAGTAACGGCCGCCATCCTGATTTGTAATTATCGATCCACAATCAGCATCTCCGGCCAGCGTGCGCTCAACCAAACCATGTAATGAGATGAAGCTGTCTTGAGAGCTGCGATTCGAAGCGCAGCCGAGGATGGATAGACAGAACGCGCAAATTGCGGCGAACGTTTTCATGGGACCACGACAACCAGACTAGTTTTGCTGCGCAGGCGTGGGTTTCACGGGAAGATCGAGCGTGAAGGTGGCGCCTTTGCCGAGGCCTTCACTGTTTACGCGCAAGAGACCTCCAAGTTGTTTCGCCGCGGCGGCGCTGCTGTGGAGGCCGAAGCCGTGGCCGTCTTTCTTGGTCGTAAAACCGTGCGAGAAGATGCGCCGCATGTTGTCAGGATCGATGCCGACTCCGTTGTCACTGACTGCCAGGTGAACGAAATCGCCGCCGTTGGTGGCGCGAATGGTCAGCGTCTTCACTTCCGCAGGTCCCGCTTCGCAGGCCTGCTTGGCGTTGCGCATGAGATTCACCAGGATCTGGAGGGCTTTGTGTTTCTCCACGGTGACGGTCATGTCCTCGGGAATTTCTTTGACGACCTGGAGGCCGTTCCTGCCGGCGACACTCATCTTGAGAGCGTCTCCGATCATATCCGTCACCTTCAAGGTTTCCACGAGACCGGATAATTTCGCGAAGTTCTGCTGGGCGTGGACGATTTCCTCGATATGCCTGGTTCCCTGCTGAATCTGTGCGAGTTCGCGAAGCAGGCCTTCCTGTTCCTTCACCAGATGTTCGGACAGCGCACCGAGATAACTGTAGGCCTGGCGGCCTTTGGGGTCCTGCGTCAGGAATTGCCCCAGGTCGGCTTCGTGTTCGCGGAGCAATGAAACGACTTTCCCGAGGTTTGCCGCTTTTGAATGTTTGATGCTTTCGGCCACCAGGGTTGAAGCGATATTGATGCTGGTGAGGACATTGTTGACGTTATGCATGACGCCGGAAGCGATTTCAGCCATGCCGGCGAGGCGTGAAGATTCCACAAGTTCACCGTGGGCCTTTTCGAGCTGGTCGCGGGATTCCTTCAGGTTATCGGCCATGCGATTGTAAACCTCCGCCAATTCACCGCATTCGTCCTGATACTTGATGGCCACGCGCCGCGACAAATCGCCGCGGCCAACCGCCTCAACACTTTCCCGCAAATCCAACAACGGCTGCGTGGTCTTGCGGATGACCCACCAGACGATCGCGCCGCCAATGAAGATGGCGCACAGGCTGGCGATGAGCAGAAGCTGTTGGGTCTGGTGCAGCGCGGAAAGAGGTTTTTCGTATGAGCTCAGCAGGACATAGCCCAGCGTTTTATCGCCCGTTAACGATTTGAACGTGCCTGCCATTCTAAAATAATGTTCTCCGCCCCAGAGCACCTGTTTGACCTGCGACGGCACGGACGTATTGTCGCTTCGCAACGTTCCGTAGATGTTTCCAATCTCGGCATCGGCGCCGGCACCAGAGAGCGTGGATGCGACGACGCGTCCGCCGGCCAGCAGGGCAATCTGGCTGTGCGTGAGCTGGCTGAATTGTTGCGCTTCCGTATCGCCAATTTGCAGGCCGAGCGTGAGGGCACCGATCGGTTCGCCCGCAACGTTCACCGGAATGGAAACGACGTGGTAAAGGTGCCCGGCCGCAAGCACCGTATCCACCGCCGCCTTGCCCGCGAGCGCATTTTGGACCGCCGGCGCGGCTGCGGCCTGGAAATCTGATGCTGAAATCGCCGGGTCCAGCTGTTCGCTGGCAAGAATCCGCTTCGCGACGCTGGTGTAGAAAACGATGTCCGAACCCTGCTCCCGCAGCAGGTCAGCGAGCGGCTGGCGGAGAGTGGCCGGGTCACCCAGTTGAAACGCCGCGCGATAACGTGGTTCATTCGGCAGATTGTGGAAGCGCAACAACAAGTCCTGGGAACGCGTGTTCTGCAGATTGAGAAACTCGGCGTTCGCAGCCGTGAGCGCCTCGCCCGCCTGTTGCTCGAATTGCTGCCTGACCCGCTGGTCGACCACAAAAACGGTGATGGCAATCAACGTGACCATGCAGGCGATAACCGGCACGAGCACTTTTGTGCGAAGGCTGGTATTCAGAAGAAAACGGAAATGGCCCATAAACCAGAAGCGTTGCGGTTTTTACGATGATCCTCCTGCGGGAGTTGAAATCCCTTTCAAGTCCGCAAAGCAGGCGGCACCGCAGTTGAGAGTCATGGCCCCAATCGAGCAGCTTATATGCCTGTGGATTATGTCTGTTTGCGTTGATTTTGGCGCTCCGGCATGGAACAACGGGTTCCCGGGGGGTTGTCTAGAAGCGAGACAGCAGGAAAGGCGTTATGTATTGGGTAGTGCGTGAGAGCACGCGCGCTTAACACTTAGTCTTATCCATGAGACTGAATGCCCAGCCACTTGTGGGTTTTATGATCGTAATCAACGCGAAGACTTCAAAGACGACGACGAGTAAAAGGACTGGCCAGCCCGGAGCAACGGCATCCGGTTTGTTGAGCGAGGAAAGCCAGGGGTGCGAGGCGGAGAAGAAGACGACCGATTGCTCGCCGGGTTGAACGCGGTTGTATTTCTCGGATGAATTTCGGCTGCTGCGCCCCGTGTATTCCTTTTGGTCGATGACATATCTGTAGCCCACTCCGTTGTGACCGGACCAAAGCTCGTGCGTGACGATGGCAGTTCCCTGCCGGCCATCCGTGAGCAGCCAATAACTTGTCCACGCGGAACGCGCTTGAAGAAACAGGAAATCTCCCAGCGCGAGCGCTATAATCAAACCGGCAAATCTTGCTCCGCGAGGGGTCATTTTATTTTTGACTCCCGCACATCTCAATCGTGAAAAATCATTTCGAGAGGCGAGAGGTTTGCACCCGTGCCGCGATTCTCCGACAAAACCGAATAATCCCAAAAACGATGAGACCCACAATGGATACTCCCAACAGCAGCAAAACATCCATGGTCCGTCTTTGTTCCGCGGAACGGGTGATGAGGTAGTTTATGTTGTCGGTTTTTCGTTTCAACAATTCAGATTGAGGTGAGCTGAGTGCCATGGACTTTTCAAAAGCAGTCACGGCAAGGTGGTAGTCACGTTTCGCCCAGGCAGCGATTCCCAACATGGTATAGCACGCCGGTTCCTTCGGGTTCATTTGAGCCATATAAATCACGCCAGCTTCGAAATTCGTGTCAGCGCGAAGGTCCCAGTTAGTGCGATACGGCGGTGGCATGTCCATCGCTGCTATTGTGGCCAGCACTCGCGCAGTTGTATGCCAGGGAGCATTTGTTTGTACGAGCGAGCGGTAGTCTGTCTCCGCGGCTGCGATATTATGGTCGTAGTTTTGAGCCTGATCTTCGATTGTTTGCTCGTTGAACTGGTGATCCCAAAAGAGATCCCAACCCGAGCCATCGTCGTTGGCTAAGAAAGCGACGGTGAATTCATCCACGTACAGGTGACGGCTTCGATATTTTGGATCTCGAACGAGATATTGCAGCAGCGCAAGATGATATTTTTCGAGACCGAAGTGCGCGCCCGGATTGATTTCCAAATCGCGCGCGATTTCCTTCTCGGCGTCCTGGTAGCGGCCAAGCAGGTGGTAAGCCGTGCCCAGATTGGCATGGATGCCGTAATCGTTGGGGAATTTTTCAACTATTGGTTGCAAGAGATCGACGGCCTTTTGGGGTTCGTTCAGTCGCAAGTACGCGCCCGCTAGATTATTCCACCAATTGGCGTCGTTCTCCTGCGGATTAGCTCGAAGATCCCTTATGCGAGTTTGAAGTTTGTTTGTGTCCTCGGAAACCTCCGGTATGCCGAGAATGGTTTGGGCCAGATCGTGGCTGCGCGATTTTTCGTGAGAAAGCGAATCAGCATCCCAAACACAAGCTGTAGCGGTGATTTGGAAGAAGAAGATCAACAGAATCCTCGGCGGAGTTCGCATACTCTTGGGCGCAGTTTAGCCGGCGACGCGGGATAAGTCACTTTGAAACATGGAGCGCCACATAATGCCAGGCCTCGGCCGCATTTTCGGCACTCGACGGCGGCGCGCTTGCTTCATCCGCCCGCCTGAGACTTTGTGTTGCGCGAATATGCAGCTGAGTACACCATGCAGCGTTCCCAAAAACTGGAAGCAAAGGAAATTTATGGCTGGATTTCAAGGTATCAACCGGTTCGTTGTTTTGATGTTGGAAAATCGATCGTTCGATCATTTATTTGGTTACTTGAAGGCGACCAATCCGAACATCGCGGGCCTGACCGGCAACGAGTCAAATCAGAAGGATCCGAATTCAGCAGCCAGTCCGAAAATCAATGTTAGTAGAGCGTCGTCGTTCGTGATGAGGTTCGATCCGGGGCATGAGTATTATGATGTCCAAATACAGCTTTACGGACCATTGCAAGGCACGGATCCCACGCTCCCACCCATCGCGAATCCGCCGTTTCAGCCGGCGCCGATGAATGGGTTTATCGCGAGCGCAGTGCAGGCGGTGGACTATGCCGGAGACGAAAACATGGTGATGGAATGTTTTCAAGCGGACCAATTGCCGGTGCTGACGACGTTGGCGAAGGAGTTCGCGATGTTCAACTTCTGGTATTCGTCTCTGCCGGGTCCGACGTGGCCGAATCGGTTTTTCATCCACGCGGCGACTTCGGGCGGGCTATCGGATAGTCCGACGACCAGCCAGATACTCGAAGGATTCTCGTTTCAGAACGGAACAATTTACAAGCGGTTGGGAGATGCGGGAAAGGATTGGCGCATTTATCACGATGGCATGCCGCAGACGGCGGGAATCGACGAATTGCGCGGGGAGTACATCAATCCTTTTACGAATCGGTTCCAGGACATCGATGATTTTTTTACCGACATTCAAAATGGAAATTTGGGTGATTACAATTTTATCGAGCCGCGCTACGACACAGGAAACAACTATTTAGACGGGAACTCGATGCATCCGCTGAACGACATCCGGAAAGGGGAGGATCTGGTGAAACGAGTATACGAAGCACTTCGAGGCAACCCGCGGTACTGGGCGGAAACAATGCTCATCATTACGTTTGATGAACACGGGGGATTTTATGATCACCAATCGCCACCGGCGACAGTTCCCACGGGTGACGATTCCACGTATGCGAACTCGGACTACAGTTTTGATTTCGCGCGATTGGGCATTCGCGTGCCGGCAATTGTGGCGTCGGCCTATACGGCAAAGGGCATGGTGATCGGAGCGGACCCGAATGACGCCTCCACGATTTTTGACCACACGTCAGTGTTGGCGACGGTCGAGAAGCGGTTTGGACTGAAGCCATTGACCCAACGCGATGCGGCAGCGAACACGCTGGAGACAGCGCTCAACGCAACCGCCGCCCGAACATCCGCCACGGATGCATTAATGAAGTTGCCTGACCTGGCCCCGGATTCTGTGGTGACGGTGGCAGCCTTACCCGAGGGGGTTTTCGCCGCTGACCCGCAGGCACCGCTGTCGGTAAACCAAAAGACGATGGCAGCCCTTGCGTTGGCGTGTGATCGAGAAATAACGGCTTCGAATTACCAGGCGGCGTTGAACAGCAATTTTCAGAAGATCGTGGAACAGAAAGACGCGGCGGATTATATCCAGAATGTAGACAACAAGATTCGGGCGCGGCGGAAGACGAAGCCGTAAAGGGGCTTCAGCGTTCCTTGGGATTTTTCCGCCCGCCCCTAAGGCGCAAACACGCAACCTGCTGGTCCACAGCGGATTAAACTCCGTTCATCTTTTTTCAAATATTTTTGATTCCATTGTCCTGATTGCTTTCTCCCATTCGTCGTATCTATGAAAGCACGAAAAAACAATTTAAAGCATTATGACCAAAACGAAGAAAAAGACACCGGCGAGCGTTGTCTGGTTTAACATTCCCGCCGACGACATCAAGCGCGCCCAGAAGTTCTACAGCGGACTGTTCGGCTGGAAAATCGCTCCCTTCCGCGGGATGGACGACTTCATGCACATCGATACCGGCGGCCATGACGCCACTCCCGATGGCGGCATCGGTCAGCGCCAAGGCCAGGACCATGCCATCGTCAATTACATCGGCGTCGATTCCGTCGACAAATATCTCAAGAAGGTCCAAAAGCTCGGCGGAAAAGTTTGCATGCCCAAAACCGCCGTACCGCAGATGGGTTACTTCGCCGTCTGCCAGGATAGTGAGAACAACGGCTTCGGGCTTTGGGAACGGGACTCCAACGCAAAATAACTGTCCTGCACAGAAAATCTCATTCGTCGTATTATTGAAACAACCACAACCAATCACCAAACAACCAATAGAACATTATGAGCACAAAAAATGAATACATGCTGCTGTTCGTGAGCAACGAATGGTACAATCAACTCCCTGAAGCCGAGCTAAAGCAAGTGGCCGCGCAGGCCAAAGCCTGGCTCGAAGACCTCATCACCCGCGGAGTCGCGCAGCCAGGCAACGCCCTCGTTCGCTCCGGTGTCCGCGTTACCGGCAAAACCGGCCGCATCATCACTGACGGCCCCTATCCGGAATCCAAAGAAGCCGTCGGCGGCTTCGTAACTCTCAAAGCGGACAGCCTCGAAAAAGCAGCCGCCATCGCTCAAGGTAATCCGATGCTCCAGTATGGCATGACCATGGAAATCCGCCAGATTGCCGACGTATGCCCGCTCGATGCCCGCCTTCGCGAACTCGAACAGGAGCCCGCTACGGCAGCAGCTTGAAATCCATTGCAACATTAATCAAACAAGCGAAATTAAAATATGAACGCCTCTGAAACAAACAACGGATACATGCTCATCTTCCGCGGCACTGATTGGTCTAAAGCCCTTTCGCTCGAAGAAATGCAGCAGGTCAGCGAGAAATGGATGGCCTGGTTCAAGGGGTTGATGGCCTCCGGCCAGGCGATCGATGGCAATCCCCTCGAAAAAGATGGCAAAATCGTCTCGGGCAAAAATGGCAAAATCGTCTCGGACGGTCCCTTTGCCGAATCCAAGGAGGCCATCGGTGGTTATTTGATGCTGAAGGTGGACTCAATGGACGAAGCGGTCGCCATTGCGAAGCAATGCCCCGGATTGGACTACGGCCTCCGCGTGGAAGTCCGCCCCGTCGCCGAAAGATGCGCTCTCCTGAAAAAAACCAGCGAAGCGCAACTCGCAGCAACGGCCTGAACCGTTCCGGGATCGCCGGCGTCCTCGGGCCCGGCAGCGTAAACAGTCATGCCGGAAAGTCTGCTCCCAACGCTGGAGCAGTTTCCCCCTCTCCCATCGGATGGGAGAGGGCAGGTGTGAGGGTCAGAGCAGGGCCAGAAGGCAAAAATTATCATCCACTCGTTGCAACAACGAACCAACAACCAAAAGAGAAAGGCCTCATATGTTACCGACAATCCTGATCGCGATCGCAGCCCTCGTCGTGTTGTTCGCCATCTTCGTATCCACACGCCCCTCGGATTTCCGCATCTCACGAACCGGCCGCATCTCCGCACCGCCCGACGTCGTCTTTGAGAATGTCAACGACCTGCACAAATGGGAAGCCTGGTCGCCCTGGGCCAAAATGGATCCCAACGCCAAAAACACCTTCGCCGGACCATTTGCCGGCCCCGGCTCGTCCATGGAATGGAACGGCAACAAAAAAGTCGGCGCCGGGCGCATGACCATCGTCGACAGCCGCCCCAACGAACGCATCCAGATTAAACTCGAATTCTTCAAGCCCTTCAAGGCCACCAACATCGCCGAGTTCACCTTCAAACCCGAAGGCAGCCAGACCAGCGTGACCTGGACGATGTCCGGTAAAAACAATTTCATGGCTAAAGCCGTAACCATGGTCATGAATTGCGACAAAATGATCGGCGGCCAATTCGAGCAAGGCCTCGCCAATCTCAATTCCGCGTCCCGGTCACCCGCCAAAGTTTGAAATCGCACATGAAGCAAAAGATCACGCCATTCCTGTGGTTCGACGACCAGGCTGAAAAAGCCGTGAAGTTCTACACGGGCGTCTTCAAAAAGTCCCGCGTCTTGAAGATTTCACGGTATGGCAAGTTTGGAGAAAAAGCCGCCGGGCGCCCCGCGGGTTCCGTCATGACCATCGAATTCGAACTGAACGGCCAGCGGTTCGTGGCGTTGAACGGTGGGCCGCACCTGAAAATCAACGAAGCCATTTCATTCGTGGTCAATTGCAAAGACCAGGCCGAGTTGGATTATTATTGGAAGAAACTTTCCGCCGGCGGCAAGGAGGTGCAGTGCGGCTGGCTCCAGGACAAATTCGGCGTATCGTGGCAAGTGGTGCCGGAGAACCTGGGCGAGCTGATCAGCAGGAAGAACCCCGCGGCGTCAGAACGCGTCATGAACGCGATACTCGGGATGGTCAAACTCGACATCGGGAAGTTGCAGCAGGCTTACAAAAGCGAACCGGACAAAAGCACCAAACGAGGAACACGGAGAAAATAATATGAACGCTAAAACCATGGACACATTCCTGCCTCCAATCGAACACCCGCACGGGTTGATGATGAAGCTGGCCTATTTCTTCACGCGCAAGCAATTCGGCAAAGTGCTCACGCCAGTCAAAGTGCACTCCGCGCGATTGCCCGCAGCGTTCGGCATGTTTTATGGGAAAGTTGGCCAACTCGACAAGAAACTGACCCTCTCACCGGAACTGGTCCTTCTCATCCGCGAACAGGTGGCGCGCCTTAACATCTGTCTTTTCTGCATCGACATCGGCCGGGCCTTCTCGATCAAGACTTCGATGAACCAGACCAAATTCGACGCGCTGGATCAATATCGCACCAGCGATCTCTTCACCGAAGCCGAGCGCGCCGCGCTGGATTATACCACGGAGTTGACGAAGGATAAGAAAGTGGATCCGGAGACATTTGCCCGGATGGCCCGTCATTATTCCGAGCGGGAAATCTGTGAAATCGTCTGGCTCGTCGCCAGCGAGCATCTCTATAATATCACCAACATCGGCCTGAACATTCATTCGGACATGCTGTGCGACATCAGCCGAAAACGGAATCACGCATCGGTTTAACCAGAAACAAAAAACAACCATGAGCAAAGCACGCGTGTTGGTCGGCACAAAGAAGGGCGCTTTCATCCTCACTTCCGACGGCAAACGCAAAAAGTGGAAGGTCGATGGCCCGCACTTCGCCGGTTGGGAAATATATCACCTGAAAGGCTCGCAGGCGGACCCGAACCGGATTTACGCCTCACAAAGCAGCGGCTGGTTCGGCCAGATCATTCAACGCTCCGATGACGGCGGCAAAACCTGGAACCCGCCCGGCAGCAAGGCCGAAGATTTGAAAGGTCCCGAAGGCATGCCGCGAGGCGAAAGCAACAAATTCGTCTACGAAGGCGCCGTCGGCACACACAAGTGGTACGACGGCACGCAGCACCCGTGGGAATTCAAACGCATCTGGCACCTGGAACCGTCTCTCACCGACCCGGACATCTGTTACGCTGGTGCCGAAGACGCCGCGATTTTCAAAACCACCGACGGCGGCTCGACCTGGAAGGAACTGCCCGGATTGCGCGGCGCCAAAGGAGGTCTCTGGCAACCCGGCGCGGGCGGCATGGCCGTTCACACCATTCTTCTGGACCGCACGAATCCGAATCGCATCTTCGTCGCCATCTCCGCCGCGGGAGCTTTTCGCACCGATGATGCCGGCAAAACCTGGAAGCCGATCAACAAAGGACTGAAATCCCCGTACGAACTTCCCGACCCGGACGCCGAAGTCGGTCACTGCGTTCATCGCATCGCCATGCATCCGTCACGACCAGACACGTTGTTCATGCAGAAGCATTGGGACGTCCTGCGCACCGACAACGCGGGCGATCTGTGGAAAGACATCGGCGGTAATCTTCCCACTGACTTCGGTTTTCCGATTGATGTTCACGCTCACGAGCCGAACACGGTTTACGTGGTGCCGATCAAAAGCGATTCGGAACATTATCCGCTGGACGGCAAACTGCGCGTCTATCGCAGCAAATCCGGCGGCAAGGAATGGCAGGCGCTCACCAAAGGACTCCCGCAAAAAAATTGTTACGTGAATGTGCTGCGCGACGCTATGTGCGTCGATTCGCTCGAGCCGTGCGGCATTTACTTCGGCACCACCGGTGGCCAGGTTTATGGCTCAGCGGACGGCGGCAACAACTGGGAAGCGATCGTGCGCGACCTGCCGCCCGTGTATTCGGTGGAAGTGCAAACGTTGAAATAATGCGTGTGATGCTGCCATTCCACCTGCGAAAACTCGCGAGCGTCGACGGCGGCGAAGTGGAACTTCAAGTAGGCAAGCCCGCGACCGTAGCTGCGGTGCTGGACGCCCTGGAAGCAAAATATCCGGTTCTGCGCGGCACCGTGCGCGATCATGTTACCCTGAAGCGCCGGCCGTTCATTCGCTTCTTCGCCTGCAAAGAAGATTTGTCGCTGGAGCCGCCCGAAACGCAATTACCTGAAGCCGTTGTTAACGGCGATGAACCATTCATGATCATCGGCGCAATGGCTGGCGGTTGATTTTTAAACCAAAAACATTATGGAAATGCATCCTGAAACCAGCACTGACAACAGCGGCAAGAAACCTTTCACCCGCTTTTTCCCTCACATCGCGCGCGTGCTGATGGGCCTGGGGTTCCTGCTCTTTGGCCTCATGGGGATTCTCATGGCTCTCGGCGTCATGAAAGTGCCGGGCACCAATTTGCCGGAAGACATCAAGGCCGTGAACGGAGCTCTCACGAAAGCGGGTTATATGAATGTCGTGTCCTGGACCATGGCGATAGTCGGAGTTCTGCTGCTCATCAACCGCTTTGTGCCTCTGGCGCTCGCGCTCATCGCACCGATCCTTGTCGGAATCCTGACATTTCACATCGCCATGCAACCAGCCGGCATCGTTCCGGGCGCTATTCTGTCATTGCTGGAACTCTATCTGGCATGGTCGTACCGGAATGCGTTTTGTCCGATGCTGAGGGCGAAAGTCGTTCCGGGCGCCAAATGTGAATAAGTTGTCAGCAAGCCGGAACAACGAGGCGAACAGCGCGTTAATAAAAAGTGAATAGTTTTTGCTCGTGACGGTCTGCATTCCACCGCAGTATCACCTACAATATGGCTGCAGAAGAACGAGTGCTTTGTTTTAAACGCGAACTTTTTGAGCAACTGGGTGTGTTCCAGGGGCTCAGCCTGGAGGTGGAAAAATACC
>Ga0070731_10003022_pt1 | contig 15437 bp, 10 predicted proteins | sample Coa_R1_2_FD_66448 | JGI IMG/M metagenome (GOLD analysis project Ga0070731, IMG submission 66448) | Surface soil microbial communities from Centralia Pennsylvania, which are recovering from an underground coalmine fire - Coalmine... | ecosystem: Environmental > Terrestrial > Soil > Unclassified ...
TAGGTGATCTTCGCCGCAGACGGGCCGGCGCTGAGGTCGGCGATTCCAAGGCGGCGATCGCCGGGACGATCCGGCTCATTGGCGTCGAAGGCGATCTTCTTTCCATCGTGCGACCATACGGGACGCCACGCCTCGAATTTGCCCTTCGTGATTTGAACAGGTTCGCCGCCGGCTGCGGGCGAGACGTACAGGTGATCCCATCCATCAACATCGCTGAGAAAGGCAATCCACCGGCCGTCGGGCGAGGGCTGTGAGGCCGAGCCCGAATTGCCGGGGACGCTCCAGAATTGGTCTTCGACGTCCTCGTGAAGAGGGTGCACGGCGCCGCTCACGACATCGGCCACCAAAATAATCCGCTTCTTGAAATCCCCAGACTGACGATCGAAGATCACATGCGTCGCGTCGAGCCAGCGCGCCCCCTCGAAGCCGATCGGTGTTTTCAAAGACACGGGCTTTCCCCCGGAAGCCGGTATCACGAACAACTGGCCGGGCGTGCGCTCGGTAATCGTGTAGATGATCTTCGAGCCCGAATATCCCGGCGCTTCTTCGTGGCGAATCGAACGGGCGCCTGCCGAATAGGAGATTCGCGATCCGTCCGGAGACCAGGCGATGGCTCCCAATCCGGCATCGTCGTGGACCAGATGGGTCTCTTTCGCGGTGACTAGCGATCGTACCAAAAGATCGCTGCCGGCCGATTCGCCGGTGCGCACGAACGCGACCTGTTTGCCGTCCGGCGAAATTGCTATGTTGGCTTCGGCAGGCGGAGTGGTCCAAACGGCACGCGCTTCGCCACCGGATGCGGATGCCTGCCACAGATCGCCGTGGTGCGGAAAATAGATGAACTTGCTGTCATGACTCCAGAACGCGCCGCTGACCGGCCCTTCCGAAAAATTGGTCAGGGCTGTCGGAGCGGAACGTCCCGACGCATCCGCGACGTATAGATTGCTGACGCCAGCCCGATCCCACACAAAAACAACGTGGCGGCCATCCGGGGACCAGATCGGGTCCGACGGATGCTTGATGTCGATCAATTTTTCGATCGTCAGAGATTGCGAGGCTGCCTCGATGCCGGATGCCAGGATCACCGCGACAAACAATCCGCTCAGATTTCTCATATGAGTCCTCTCGATCAATGACGATTCGCCTGCTTCGGCGAGGGCACCGGCTCCAGGCCCTGTCTTTGAATCTCGTTGCGAGTCTTCAACGGCGCGTGCCAGAAATCGGACTTGGCGTTTTTGAAGAAGGCCTTCGGGATGCGCGCCATCACCACATTCGTGTAGTCGACCGACTCGGCAATGTTCATATCCACCGCGAGGCTCGCGAAGGCCATTGCATCGGTCGGAGAAAGACCTTTTTCGGATTGCAGGAAGTCGAGGGCATTTTGCAGAGCCTGGTCGACGGCTTTCTTGTGATCCATGCTGATCCCCATCAGAATGTAATGCGTCGGCGTTTCCGCGCGCGGAATTTTGAGCCCGCCTCCCTTGTGGACGATGAACTGCATGGTCACGGTATTCGATTGCTCCAGAGCTGTGCCGGAGACCTCGCCGTTAGCCTGCACCTGGTGCGGATCGCCGGTGAAAAATTGCGCGCCGCGCTGAAACACCGGGAAGTAGATGCTGGTGCCTTCTCCCAGATCGTTCAAATCCATGTTGCCGCCCATCGGCCCCGGCGGGCGCGAGCCGACGAATCCCAAAGCCGCCTCTTCCGGAATCGGTGAAACGTAGTCGTCCGCCGGTGCGACTGCCATTGTCCCCTGAAACGGCTTCAGCGGGATCTCGATTCCGGGACCGAATAGCGCGACGTCGCCGCGGGTGCGGATTAACTTGCGGGTGTTTTCTTTGAAAGACGCAGGGAGCGCTCCATTGGGGCCCTGGGTGTTATAGCCCCACGAAACGCGGGCCTTGATCTGCATGACGCGAACTTCCAGAGTGTCGCCCGGCTCGGCTCCGGTCACGTAGATTGGTCCGGTCAGAACGTGCACGCCGCCGGTCTTGCTCCTGTTCTCATAATCGAGTTTGTAGAAAACGTTGGTGGCGTCGGGCAATACTTCGGAGGCGGCGACGCCGTACTGCGCTTGCAACCCGATCGGATCCAACTCGCCACTTGGCACACAGCGCCCGGGCGAAAAGTCGCCTTTGGCGGGAATGCAATTCTTATAATTATTCAGACCCTGGTGCGAAAGCGTATCGATTTCGACAATTGCGCCGCTGGGCACGGTAATCGCGGCCGGAGCATTGCGAGGAAAGAATCCACGGTAGACGGTTTGCGGCGTCGATCCCAGATGATAGGCTTGGTTCGGCTGAGCCCGTAATGGGCCTAGGGCGATCAAGGTAAGCGTCGCCAGACGAATGGAGCGTCGGGACATAGTTTGAGCGAAGAATTTCATTTTGGCTGTTGAGGTTGCCGTCAGTATAACCCAGCCGTGCTGGTTCTGGGCCAGCGTCTGTGACGTAGGCAAAGGCAACTTTTTAGGGCTTCTTTATGCCTTCCTTACGCCATCCCGGCTACCTTGAATACGGGAGTGCGGAAATGACGTTACTAAGCTCAGCGCCCAGTTTCGCGCGGCCGGTTACCGCGTCACCCGGCGAAAGCTCACTCGAGATCGTGGTGGTGCACACCACAACGAAAGCCACCTTACAGAATTTGAAGACTGCAGCGGAACTGGCGGCCGGGCTGGGTGCGCACATCCGGCTGCTGGTGCTGGAAGTGGTGCCCTATCCGCTCGCGGTTGAGTCGCCGAGCGTGCCGCTCGAATTCACGCGCCGGCGCTTCAGGACCGTCGCAGCCGGCGCCCGGATCGACACGCAGGTCGACATTCGGGTGGGCCGGGAGCGCATCCAATTGCTGGAAGCGGCGTTACAGCCGGGGTCGGTCATCGTGCTGGAGCGCGGCGCCTGGTGGACTCGCCAAGGCCGATTGGCGAAACGGCTGGAACGCCTCGGGCACCAGGTTGTACTCGCGAGCTGAAGGAGAAATCAGGTATGTGGGATCTATTTTACGTTGCGATCACGGTCATCTTCTTTGTCGCCTGCTGGTATCTGACCAGAGCTTGCGAAAAGCTCTAGAAGGACTCTGATATGGATTACATTCTTGCGGGCCTGGCGGCGATTGTTTTATTCGCTTATCTGTTTTACGCGCTGTTAAAGCCGGAGAAATTCTGATGACGGGCAATGGCATTGTTCAAATCGCGATCTTTTTCCTCCTGATTCTTGCGGCCGCCAAGCCGATGGGCGCCTACATGGCGAAGGTGTTCGCCGGGGAGCGGACTATTCTCTATCCGGTCCTTCGTCCATTGGAACGGCTGTGCTACGCCGCCTGCGGCGTCAGAGAATCCGTCGAGCAGCGTTGGACGCAATACGCAGGAAGTTTGATCGCATTCAGTATTTTCAGCGTCGTCACGTTGTACTTGCTCCAGCGGCTGCAGGGATGGCTTCCGCTTAACCCGATGGGTTTTGGCACCGCGCACGCGCCGTCCGGAGCGACCGCGATGACGCCCGACTTGGCCTTCAACAGCGCGGTCAGCTTCGCCAGCAACACCAACTGGCAAAATTATGCCGGCGAATCGACGTTGAGCTACCTGGTGCAGATGCTGGGGCTGACCATGCACAACTTCACGTCGGCTGCGGCCGGCATCGCGATCGCAGTCGCGCTGATTCGCGGATTCGCACGGCAACAGGCGCAGGCGATTGGAAATTTCTGGGTGGACCTGGTGCGCGGCGTTGTGTACGTGCTCCTGCCCCTCTCGCTGGTGATTGCGATCCTATTCTGCTGGCAGGGCGTAATTCAGAACGTTCATCCTTATACGGTCGCTACGACGGTCGAAGGCAAGGCTCAGATCATAGCCCAGGGGCCAGTGGCATCGCAGGAAGCCATCAAGATGCTCGGGACCAACGGTGGGGGATTTTTCGGCGCGAACTCGGCGCATCCTTTTGAAAATCCGACGCCGCTGACGAACCTGATCCAGATCCTGGCGATTTTTCTGATTCCGGCAGGGTTGACCTACACGTTCGGGAAAATGGTCGGCGACACGCGGCAGGGCTGGGCGCTGTTCGCCGCAATGAGCGTGCTGTTTCTCGCGGGGACCGTCATTTTGTACGCAACGGAACAGGCAGGTAACCCCATTCTTTCGAAGCTAGGTCTGGAATCTTCCGCGACCGCGTCCCAACCCGGCGGCAACATGGAAGGTAAGGAAGTTCGGTTCGGAATCGCGGCCACGGCTTTGTTTGCCACGGTAACCACGGATGCCAGTTGCGGCGCGGTCAACGCGATGCATGACAGTCTGACGCCGCTCGGCGGGCTGGTCCCCCTGTTTAATATGCAAACCGGGGAGGTGATTTTCGGCGGCGTCGGAGCGGGACTGTACGGAATGCTACTGTTCGCGATTCTGGCAGTATTTATCGCCGGTCTGATGGTTGGCAGGACGCCGGAGTATCTCGGCAAGAAGATCGAATCGAAGGAAGTCAAAATGGCGATGCTGGCGCTGATCGCCACGGCCGCGGTGGTGCTGGTTTTCTCCGGAATCAGCGCGGTGGCCAATTTCTCCAAGGGCGGATACTGGAACGGCCAGTTCGGTCCGGCGACGGGGAACCTGAATAATGGCGGCCCGCATGGTTTTGGCGAGATCATCTATCTGTTCAGCTCAAGCGCGGCCAACAACGGCAGCGCGTTCGGGGGGCTGAACGGAAACTCACCGTGGTACAACCTTGCCGGCGGAATGACGATGCTGGTGGGCCGGTTTCTGTTCATCATTCCGTTGCTGGCCGCGGCCGGTAGCCTGGCGGCAAAGAAACGGATTCCCACGACGAGCGGGACGCTGCCGACTCACGGACCACTGTTTGTCGGCCTGCTGCTGGGAACCGTAGTGATTGTCAGCGCGCTGACCTTCTTCCCGGCCCTATCGCTGAGTCCGATTGTCGAGCATTTCCTGATGCACGAAGGGAGGTTGTTCTAGCCATGCCGCAACTGACCGTTGAAGACCCGAAGCGTGTGGCGCCGTCGCGGCCGGTCGACCCAACCGAGCTTCTCCCAAAACGCCTGGCACAGTCGCGCCCATTGTTTGATCCGGAAATCCTAGGCCGCGCGGTGAAGGATTGTTTCATTAAGCTGAATCCGGCCACGCTTGCGAAAAATCCGGTGATGTTCGTGGTGGAGGTGGGGGCCGCGATCACAACCGTCCTGCTGGCACGGAACCTGTTGAGCGGCGTGGCCGGAACCGGATTTGAGGCGCAGATCGCCATCTGGCTATGGTTTACGGTTTTGTTCGCCAACTTCGCTGAGGCGATGGCGGAGGCGCGCGGCAAGGCGCAGGCCGATGCGTTGCGGAAAACCAAGACGGACACGATCGCGAAGCGGCAGAACCAGAGCGGACACATCGATTCTGTGCCTGCATCCCAGCTACGCTCGGGCGACGTAGTCTATTGCGAGGCCAGCGATATCATCCCCGGAGACGGGGAAGTCGTGGACGGCATCGCTACCGTCGACGAATCCGTGATTACCGGCGAAAGCGCGCCAGTGATCCGTGAATCGGGCGGCGATCGCAGCGCGGTAACAGGCGGAACCCGGGTGTTGTCCGACCACATCCTGATTCGCATTACGTCGAACCCGGGCGAGACATTTCTGGATCGCATGATCGCGTTGGTGGAGGGAGCGGAGCGCCAGAAGACACCCAACGAAATCGCGTTGAATATTCTTATCGCGGGTCTGACCCTGATCTTTTTACTCGCCGTTCTGACGTTGCAGCCTTTTGCCCGCTACAGTGTGACGGCTGCCGGCTCGGGAACGGTACCGACGGTAGCGGTGCTTGTATCTTTGCTGGTCTGTCTGATTCCGACCACGATTGGTGGGCTGCTCTCCGCCATCGGCATCGCGGGAATGGATCGTGTGATGCAGCACAATGTGTTGGCGATGAGCGGTAAGGCCGTCGAAGCTTCGGGCGACGTTAATACGCTGTTGCTCGATAAGACCGGGACCATCACGATCGGTAATCGCCAAGCCGTGGAATTTATTCCGGTCAACGGCGTCTCTGAAGGCGATCTGGCCGACGCGGCGCAGTTATCGAGTCTCGCCGACGAAACTCCGGAGGGCCGGTCGGTCGTGGTGCTGGCGAAATCCAAGTACGGACTTCGCGGGCGGGAGGTGGCCAGCCACGAAGCGCAATTTATTCCGTTTTCCGCATACACGCGCATGAGCGGCGTCGACATCGATAACCGGCGTCTTCGGAAAGGCGCCACGGAATCGATCTCCCAGTTCGTCCGGGAAAATGGCGGCGTGGTCCCGCAAGAGCTCATTGAAACCACCGAGCGCATCTCACGGCAGGGCGGTACGCCTCTGGCGGTAGCCGATGACCGCCGCGCTTTGGGCGTAATTCATTTGAAAGACGTGGTCAAGGGCGGGATGAAGGAACGGCTCGGCCAACTGCGCATGATGGGCATTCGCAGCGTCATGATCACGGGCGACAATCCGCTCACTGCGGCTGCCATCGCCGCGGAAGCGGGTGTCGACGATTTCCTGGCGCAGGCGTCGCCCGCGGACAAGCTGGCGTATATCAAAAGGGAGCAAACGGAAGGCCGATTGGTTGCGATGACCGGTGACGGCACCAACGACGCTCCGGCGCTCGCGCAGGCTGATGTCGGCCTCGCCATGAATACGGGCACCATGGCCGCGAAAGAAGCCGGCAACATGGTGGACCTCGATTCGAACCCGACCAAACTGATCGAGGTGGTCGCGATCGGCAAGCAACTGCTGATCACGCGCGGCGCGCTCACGACATTCTCCATCGCCAACGACGTGGCCAAGTACTTCGCGATTATTCCGGCGATGTTCATGACCACTTATCCGGCGCTGGCGAAGCTGAATATCATGGGTCTGCATACGCCGCAAAGCGCCGTGCTCTCCGCAGTGATCTTTAACGCGCTGATCATCATCGCGCTGGTGCCGCTGGCCCTTCGGGGCGTTCGATACCGGCCCACCAGCGCGGCGTCGCTGTTGCGGCGCAATCTGTGCATCTATGGGCTCGGCGGACTCATTGCTCCGTTTCCGGGGATCTGGGTGATTGATCAGATCGTCCACTTTATAGGTCTGGCCTGAGGAGGAATTCATCATGTGGAGACAAATGCTGCCGGCGCTGAGAATGACGGTCCTGATGACCGTGCTCACGGGCCTGGTTTACCCAGGCCTCGTCACGGCCATCTGCCAGGTCCTGTTTCCCAGGCAGGCGAATGGCAGTCTGGTGGAACGAAACGGCCATGCAGTCGGCTCGGATTTGATCGGCCAGAGTTTTTCGCAACCGGGATACTTTCAGCCGCGCCCCTCGGCTGCCGGAAGCGACGGTTATGACGCCACGGCGTCCGGTGGTTCCAACCTTGGGCCGACCAGTCAAAAGCTGGTCGATCGCGTGAAAGTATCCGTCGACAAATTTCGCAAAGAGAATCCCGATTACACAGGCTCGATTCCTGCTGATCTTGTGACGGCGAGCGGCAGCGGGCTCGATCCGCACCTGAGCCCGGCTTCCGCCGATGCTCAAGTCGCTCGCGTGGCCAAAGCGCGCGGGGCCGGCGAGGATCAGATCCGGCAACTGGTCGCCCAATTCACCGAAGGTCGCGATCTGGGTTTTCTGGGCGAGCCGAGAGTCAACGTTCTGCGTCTGAATCTGGCGCTCGACGATAAGTTCGCCGCGCGGAAATAAGATCAGTGAGTGCGTTGCCCTAATGGGACACTTATTGCCCCATCATTTCGCTTAGCAGGGCCTCCGCTCCGTACAACTTCCGAAGAACCTCCGTCATTACGGCTGTGTGCACGGCGACGGCGCGATTGGTTTCGATGTCGTAAACGTAATCGCCCACCAGGGACTCGATGTTTCCATCGAAAATCAACCCGACGATCGCGCCATTCTTGTCGATCACCGGCGATCCGGAGTTACCGCCGATGATGTCATTGGTAGTCACAAAGTTCATCGCCGTGGAAAGATCCAGCTTGCCGCGGTTTTCGGCGAATCTTGACGGAAGATAGAAAGGTCCCTGATTGTCGAAGCTGGCCGACCGGTCGTATAGCCCGTAGAGCGTGGTCTTCGGCGGCGCCTCTGTCCCGTTCATCGGGTATCCCTTCACCTGCCCGTAAGAAAGCCGCAGGGTAAACGTCGCGTCCGGATAGGTGGTTTTCCCGAACACTTCAAAGCGCGCCTTGCCGAGCTGCTCACCGCCGCGAATCTCGACGCTTTCGACATTGTCCTCGAGCCACTTGGTCAGTTCGCGCCGCATCGGGTCGAGCTTCCGCGCCAGCACGATCATCGGATCGGTTGAAGCCGCGACCGCTGCTTCGCCGCCATCGATCAGCTTTTTCCGGACCGCCACGTCGTCGAGCTTTGTACCGCCGATCAGCTCCGTCGCCGCCTGTTGCGGAGTCTTCCCCCCGAGTACGATCTTCAGATAAGGATCGTTCGGTCCCATCTGGTCGAGATCCAGTTCCAGCGCGCCGGTCATGCGCGCGATATCAAACTCGCGGTAAACCGGCGCGGGAGAGAACAGCGAGAAGCGAAGCGACTCAAGCTGCGACTCATGGTAGCCCGCCAGCCGCTCGCCGTCGGGCTTTTTGATTTCCGCGACGTACTGAACGATATTCAACGCCAAGGCCGCGAATCGCGAATTGGTCCCGTGAAAGAATTGCTCCTTGATTCGAGAGGACGCCTTGCGCTCCGCTTCCGCGATCTCGGCCCAGGCGTTGCCGTAACGGGCTTTCAACTCCGGCCGGCTCATAACGGCCGCGCGAAATTTCTCCTCGTCGGCGCGCTTGTTGTCCATGACGCGCTTGTCTTCCAGGCCCTTCAGATCGCCCGACAGAGCTTTCACGGAATTTTCGCCCCCGAAGATATCGGACGACGCCTGCCGCGCGTGTTCCTCGCTGGTCGCGCTGAAGCGGCGCAACACCTCGATACGGCTGTGCAGCAACAGCAGTTCATTGGGCAGCGCGGCGTCGCGCTGGAACTCGAGTTGTGAAACCGTGTCCATCCGCTGAGTCGATCCGGGATTGCCGGCAACGAAGACCAGGTCCCCGGCCGCGGCGCCTCGCGGATTCCATTTGAGGTAGTTGGGCGTGTCGATCGGTTTCCCGTTTTCGTAGACGCGGAACAGCGCCATGTCCAGGTCGTAGCGGGGATAGGTGAAGTTATCGGGATCTCCTCCGAAAAAAGCGATCTGCTGTTCGGGTGCGAACACCAGGCGGACATCGGTGTACTTCTTATAGCGATACAGCCAGTATTCGCCGCCTTGATACAGCGTCACGACATCGGAGCGCAACCCGGTCTTTTGCAGGCTCTCCCGTTCAATCTCCGCGATCACTTTTTTACGAGCTGCGAACTCTTCATCCGCATTTTTCGCGCCTTTCACTGCCGCCTGAATCCGGGTGGTGAAATCTTCGGTGGAAATAAGGATGTTCACTTCCAGGTCCGGAGACTTTATCTCTTCCGCCTGGGTCCGCGCATAAAACCCGTTCTTGATGTAGTCGTGCTCGGCAGTCGAGTTCTTTTGTAACTGTCCGCGCGCGACGTGATGATTCGTCAGCAGCAATCCACGCGGACTGACGAAGGATCCCGATCCGCCGTCATTCAAGCGGACCGAGGAGAGCCGCACGTGATCCAGCCACTCTTTCGTGAGGGTGAAGCCGTACTTCTGCTGGATCAGCTTGGTCGGCGGGTTGTCGAAGGTCCACATCCCCTCATCGGCCGGGAGCGTTGCCGTGAAGAATACGGCGCCCGCGACAAGAATCGACCAGCGACATACAGGGCTCATGTGAGTAACCCTCCCTGATGCTATTGCAACACACCGGCATCGCGCAGCTTAAGATCCCCCCAAGTTGCGCTTGTAATGTTGTAAAGCCGTTCTCCCGAAGCATAGACTTGAAGCATCACTTGGGTGACGCGGGATAACGGGAGGATGCATGAACGTCGATAAGCTTTGCGTCAGTTGCATGGAAGACGATTCGGGCAGTCCGATTTGTCCCAAGTGCGGAGCTCAGTTTAGTCTTTCTCATACCAACCTGCTGCTGCTTCCTCCGCGGACGCTTCTGCATCAGCAGTACGTCATCGGCCGTGCCCTGGGTCATGGCGGCTTCGGCGTCACCTATCTGGCCTGGGACACAGGTCTGCAAATCCGCCTGGCGATCAAGGAGTATATGCCAAGCGGCGTGGCCAGCCGGAGCACGCCGAACACAGTGCATGCCGCGTCGGACCGCATGAAAGACGAATACGAATGGGGCCTCGACCGGTTTCTCGAAGAGGCTCGCGTTCTGAAAAAGTTCAGCAATCACCCGAACATTGTCGCGGTCGACACGATTTTTCGCGACAACGGTACCGCGTACATGGTCATGGAGTATCTGGAAGGCATGACCTTTGAAGAATTTGTCGCGCAGCGCGGCGGAAAAGTAAGCTTCGAAACCTCATTGCGCATCATGGTGCCGGTGATAGACACGCTCGCCGTAGTCCACGGTGAAGGGATTCTGCATCGCGATATCAGCCCCGACAACATTCATATTGCCAAGACAGGAAAAGTGAAGCTGATGGATTTCGGGGCCGCGCGAAACGCGCTCAGCCAGAAGAGCCGCAACCTGTCCGTGATCCTCAAGGAAGGCTACGCGCCCGAGGAACAATACCGTTCCAGCGGGATTCAAGGTCCCTGGACCGACGTTTACGCGACCGGGGCCACTCTATATCATTCCATCACCGGGAAACTTCCGCCCCCCGCGCTCGATCGAGCGGCGGAAGACAACATCTCTACTCCGTCCCAGCTCGGTGTGGCGATTCCGTCGAGCTCGGAGCGCGCTCTGATGAAAGCGCTCGCGGTTCGCTCTTTAGACCGTTATCAATCCATGGAGGACTTCAAAGCCGGGTTGACCGAGACGGTCTCAGCGGCCCCGGTCCCGGTTGCCCTGGCACCCGTCTCCACTCAGCCGCCGCAGCTCCCCACGCTCACGGCAGTCCCGCCAACGCAGCCCCCGGCAATGCAACCCCCGGCAATGCAACCCCCGGCAATGCAACCCCCGCCAATGCAACCTCCGGCGATGCAATCGCCAGCTATGCCGCCTCCGGTTCCGACACAACAGGGCCCAATCGTTCCGCCGCCCGTGACCGCCCCACCTCCGGCGCCGCAATTTCAACCGCCATTGCCGTTTCAGCAGAATGTTCCTGCCGCGCCGGCATCGTCTTCGCCGTCCCGAAAATGGCTGATTCCGGTTGTGGCGATCGGACTGATCGTGCTGGCCGCGGCAGCCGCCGTCACGCTCAAGTTTGGACCCGATCTTCTGTCCAGGCCCTCGAATAAAGAGGATTCGGTCGTAAAAAATCAGCCGCCGTCTTCACCGCCCCCCGCCGAGCCCAGCCCGGCGCCGGCAACTCCGCCGGAGGCCAGCGCTCCTCAGGCCCAAGCGCCACCGCCGGCCGCACCCGAGCCCGCCGCCCCCAAAGCGAGTTCGCCGAAGCCGCCGCGACCGGCGGCCGCGACGCAGACCGATGAAGACCGCCAGCGTCAGCTAGAACAGCAGAAGAGCGCGCCACCGCCGCCTTCGCCGGTCGAGCAGCAGAAGCCTCCGGTGGACTCCGCGCCGGCTGCTCATCCGACTTCAGGCATCCTCCGTTACTCGGGGCCTCCGGTACCGTTGAATGGCAAGGTGACGTTTCAAAATCTTCCCGCCGCACGCTTGAGATTCACCTTCGACCACGATGCCTGGCAACCCGTTATTTCCCGTCAGGCGAACGGTTCGCAGACCTTGATTCTCGTGTCGAAGAAGCAAGGTTTGCAATCCAAATGCGAAGTGCGATGGGAGTTGGCCCCGTAGCAGTTCAAGCCAGGAACGCTCGCAGCTCTGCTTCGAGAGCGGGCGTACACGCCGCCGCATTCCCGCTGTAAATGGTTCGTTCGCCGTTAAAGCCGAAGAACACTGCGCCGGCCTCTTCAAGAATTACCTGCGTGGCCGCCAGGTCCCAGGCCGCGACCTTCGGCTCAATCCAAACGTCCATTTGTCCGGCGGCGACCAGCATCGCATCCGGAGTTCCCCCCATGCTGCGGCAGGACCAGAACCGCCCGGCCCAATCGATCACTTTGCCCGCGAACGGCGCGTCGCTCATACGGCTGATGCCGTTCAGGGACAATACCGCCATCGAAATGTCCGCTATGGGGGAGACTCGAATGCGGTCGCCGTTGCGATATGCCCCGCTGCCCCGCGAAGCCCAGTAGGTCTGCCCGAGAATCGGCAAATGCGCCACGCCCGCCACCATCTCGCCTCGATCCTCCAGGCCGATCAAGACGCACCATAGCGGGTTACCGCGAACAAAATCGCGCGTGCCGTCTATAGGATCGATGATCCAGCGGCGTCCGCTTTTCGATTCCTTCCGCGCGCCCTCTTCTCCCAGGATGCCGTCATCAGGGAAAGCGTTTTCGATCGCGCCTACGATCAGCTTCTCGGATTCCTTGTCGGCGATCGTGACCGGCGAATTATCGGGTTTGGTTTCCGCCCGGATACCTTTCGCCTGATGCCGCAGCGCCACTTCCGCCGACTTGGCCGCTGCCCCGCGAGCCACCTCAAGTTCTTTTTCTAAGGTCATTTCCTGGCATGGTAGCATTGTGCCGGATGAAGCCCCGGACGGTCTTTACAGTACTCGAAGAAACAGCGAACGCTTACCCTGAAAGCCCGGCGCTGCATCAGCCTACAGGCGGCGGCAAGCATCGATCGTGGACCTGGCGCGAATACCGCAATGCCGTTCGTGCAATCGCCGTGGGTTTAAAGGAAATCGGTGTCCGGCGCGGCGATACCGTCGCATTGCAGTCGGAGACGCGCGCCGAGTTTTACCTCGCGGACCTCGCTGTGATGACCGCGGGCGCGATCGCCGCGGCGTTGTATACCAGTTTGCCGTTCGCCGACCAGGCCCGCACACTGCGAGCTTCCGACGCCCGTTTTGTGTTCGTCGAGAACCTGAAGGCGATGCATGCGCTGCGCGAGGCGGCAGACGACCTCGACGTCCGATGGGTGCTCTTGACGGGTGAGAGCGAAGAATTGATGACGCTTGAACGATTGCAGGCGTTGGGCGAAGAACGGATCGCGCAGTTCGAACGGATTTTGGCCGAGGTCCAGGAATCCGATCATGCGGTACTGTACATGACGTCGGGTGCGACCGGGGAACCAAAAATGGGGCTGGTGACCCATCACGCCCTGGTCTCGAACATGGACCACGCGCCCATAGTGCTGCCGATTACGCCGGAAGACACAACGATTGCGTTTCTCCCATCCGCGCACATCGCGCAGCGGGTGGTCATGGAACTGGTTCCCATCCGGCAAGGCACTGCGGTCTGGTTTTCAGAAGGTTTGGCGAAACTGCCAAACGAAATCCGCACGATTCGTCCGACGTTCTTCCTGGCTCCGCCGCGCGTATGGGAGCGCGTTTATTCGACCATTTCCACCGAGATCAAGAAACGTCCGGCGGCGATCCGAAAGCTGTTTTATCTGGGGTTAGGCGTCGGTTCCTCGGCTAACCGTCTGCGCGAGGCCGGCAAGCCCGTGCCCGCTTGGATGCGAGCATCGCTTCAGTTCTTCGATCGCGTCGTCTTCCGGAAAATTAGGGAACGTCTGGGCGGGCGGATTCGCATCGCGGCATCCGGCGCGGCCCCGCTGGGAAAGGATCTGGCGGAGTTCTACGCTGCCATTGGCATGCCGTTGGTCGAAGGCTATGGACTGACCGAGGCCGGCGTCGTCGCGTTGAATCCCTTGGACCGGCCGAAATCGGGAAGTATTGGGAAGCTCCTTCCGCAGGTTGAAGCTCGCCTCGAAGAAGACGGCGAGTTGATGCTGCGCACTCCGTGCCTGTTCACTGGATATTACAAAGACCCTGAATCCACGGCCGCCGTGTTGCGCGACGGTTGGCTCGCCACCGGCGATATCGCAGAGGTGGATGCGGAAGGCTACTGGTACATTACTGGCCGGAAGAAGGAACTGATCGTTTCTTCGAACGGGAAGAAAATCTATCCAGCGCGCATTGAGGTGTTGTTCAAGCGCGAGCCCCTGATCAATCAGGTTTTGCTGGTCGGCGATCGCCTTCCGTACGTGACGGCTTTGTTCACCGTCAACGGAACGCCCGATGAAACCAAGACCGCCGTCGCCCAGGCGGTGAAGGACGTGAACAAACAGCTCGCGCCCTTCGAGCAGATCCGCAAATTCAAAATCGTCGAGCGCGATTTTTCGATCGAACAGGGCGAAGTCACGCCGACCATGAAAATCCGGCGGAGCCGCGTCCTGGAGAATCATCGCGCGCTGGTGAGCGAAATGTACATGGGCCGCGACATCGACTGAGGTTTCTTCACGGAGTCTTCGCGGCGTTGCCAGCCCGTACAATGTAGTCGTGTCTCATCAAGTCACCTTGATCCCCGGCGATGGAATCGGGCCGGAGGTCGCCAGCGCCGCCCAGCGCGCCGTGAACGCAACCGGAGTTCGCATCGATTGGGAAACAGTCGAGCTGAATGCCGACGTGATCCGCAAGACCGGGGAGTCTCTTCCACATCATGTCGTCGACAGTCTCGAACGCACCCGGGTCGGTCTGAAAGGCCCGGTCACGACGCCGATCGGCGGCGGCTTCGCCAGCGTCAATGTCGCCGTGCGCAAACGGCTGGACCTGTTCGCCAATGTGCGTCCCGTACGATCGCTTCCTGGCGTGGTGACGCGCTTTCAGGACGTCAAGATCGACATGGTGATTTTTCGCGAGAACACAGAGGATCTCTACTCGGGTCTTGAGCACGAGGTGGTGCGCGACGTCGTCACCAGCCTCAAAGTCATCACGCGGGTGGCGTCGATACGCATCGCGGAATATGCGTTCGCCTTTGCCACGATGGTCGGCCGCAAGAAGGTGGTCGCCATCCACAAGGCCAACATCATGAAGCTCGCCGATGGGCTCTTTCTGCGCTGCTGCCGCGAAGTTTCGGAGCGTTATCCGCAGATCGAGTACAAGGAACTGATTGTCGATAACGCCGCGATGCAGCTCGTGATCCGGCCGGAAACATTCGACGTGCTATTGCTGCCGAATCTGTACGGCGACATCGTGTCGGATCTGGCCGCGGGACTGGTTGGCGGGCTTGGCATCGTTCCCGGCGCAAATATGGGCGAAAAGCACGCCGTCTTCGAAGCAGTCCACGGCTCGGCTCCGGACATCGCGGGAAAGGGCGTGGCGAATCCGACCGCGATGATGCTGTCGAGCGTCCTGATGCTGATTCACCTGAAGGAACTGGACGCCGCCAACCGTTTACAGGCCGCGGTCGAGAAAGTTTACGCGGAGCATAAATGTCTGACTCGCGATGTCGGCGGAAATGCGACGACGTCGGAATTTACGGATGCCGTGATCGGCGCTCTGTGAAGGGTTTCGATGACGCTTCGGGACCCGCTTGCTGTCGCTCGCGGCTCGGTGCCGG
>Ga0070731_10003023_pt1 | contig 15435 bp, 8 predicted proteins | sample Coa_R1_2_FD_66448 | JGI IMG/M metagenome (GOLD analysis project Ga0070731, IMG submission 66448) | Surface soil microbial communities from Centralia Pennsylvania, which are recovering from an underground coalmine fire - Coalmine... | ecosystem: Environmental > Terrestrial > Soil > Unclassified ...
CGCCGATGCACTCTGTCGATGACGTGCGCGTCGCCTGTCACCGCGCGTATGAGCTGCCTGATACGATCGACTCATTTGACGCTGGCGTGCCGCTTCGGCACGATCGCGGCCCGACATCATGAAAAGCCACCCCGTCGACCACATTCGGCGCTGGTCCGACGATTTCACCCGCATTCGCCGCGACCTTCACGCCCATCCCGAGCTCGGCTTCGAGGAGCATCGCACGGCACGGCTCGTGTGCGACCACCTCACGGCGCTGCGCATCGAGCATCACGCCGGAATCGGCAAGACCGGCATCGTCGCGGTGATCGCGGGCGCGCGGGACACCTGCGGGCGGCGCATGGCGCTTCGTGCCGACATGGATGCGTTGCCGCTTCAGGAAGAGAACGACGTGTCCTACCGCTCGCGCTACGACGGGCGCATGCACGGCTGCGGCCACGACGGCCACACGACGATGCTGCTCGCGGCAGCGCGTTATTTGAGCGAGACGCGCAACTTCGACGGCATCGCGTACCTGATCTTCCAGCCGGGCGAGGAAGGCTACGCCGGCGCGAAAGCGATGATCGACGACGGCCTCTTCGAGCGCTTCCCCGCGGAGCGTGTGTTCGCGCTTCACAACTGGCCCGCGTTGCCGCCCGGTCGCATCGGCATCACGCCCGGGCCGGCGATGGCCGCGGCCGACCGCATCGAAATCATGATCGACGGGCGCGGCGGCCACGGCGCGCATCCGCATATCGCGGTCGATCCGGTGCTCGTCGCCGGCCACATCATCACCGCCGCGCAGTCGATCGTCAGCCGCAACGTGAGCCCGCTCGACACCGCGGTCGTAAGCCTTTGCGCGATGCAGGCGGGCAATCCGGCGGCGATGAGCGTCATTCCCGCGCACGCGAAGCTCGTCGGCACCGTTCGCACGTTTCGTCCGAAGACGCAGGACATGATCGAGACGCGCCTTCGCGAGCTCGTCTCGTCGATCGCGGCCGCGTTCGGTGCACGGGCGACGCTCTCCTATGAGCGTGTCTATCCGCCGACGGTCAATCACGAAGCCGAATCGATGTTCGCCGCCGCCGTCGCCGAATCGCTCGTCGGTTGCGAGAATGTCGTGCGCAACCTCGATCCGTCGATGGGCGCCGAGGATTTCTCGTTCATGCTGCAGGCGAAACCGGGCGCATTCGCTCGCCTCGGCCAGGGCGGTGCCGACACCGGCGGATTCCTGCACAGCAGCCGCTACGATTTCAACGACGCCGTGCTGCCGCTTGGGGCCGGCTACCTCGCGGCACTCGCCGAGCAGGCGATGCCGATCGCCGCGTAAGCCGTCGTTTCCTCTGGGTCAACGATGTTCGTCCGTCTCGGGTGAACGGGCAAGTGAAGGCGCGACTCGTCGCCACGGAGCTTCTCGCGCAATCCGTTCGTCGAACCCAGCGTAAGCGCCGCAGCTGCAATTCCATCGTTTTCACGCAGTCTCGGCCGATAGCGCCCATGCTTCGTCGAGAGACCCGTACTTCCGCTTGAAGATCCGACCTGGCCTTGTGGGCTCACACGAAGCTCGGCACGGGTTGCTCTGCTGGAGGCCCACAAGTGTCTGTTGCGATCGAGCCCGCTATCATGGGGCAAACCAGTCGCGTCGACGCCTGCCGGTGCATCCCAAGGTTGCCAAGCCGTTCTCCGAACACAATCCACTCGCGGAAGTGGCGCAATCGTACGGACGCGCGCTGCTGGCGGGCCGGCGCCTGCCTCCCGGTGATCTGGTCGATATTCTCGAACTGGAACGCCGCACGCGTGCTGCGCTGCTGGACATCGCTGCCGAGCATGGCCCCGTGTTCAAAGGAATCATGCATCGGCGAATGGTAGTCTGCGTGGTCGGTCACGCGCTGGGGCGCCGGGTGCTGATTGAGCACGCGAAGTCGCTGCGTCCGCTGACGATCGAGATCGAATCGCTGGTTCCCAAGGGTTTCATGCGAGGGATGGCGGGTGAAACGCACCGCAATTACCGGCGCGCGCTCGTGCAAGCAATCTCCGCCCTCGATCCTCGCGCACTCGACGAAGACTTCGAGGCGATTGCGGGCCGGATCCTCGCACGCTATGCGGCGTCCACGCCCGGGGGCGGCTCGCCGGATGCCTGGTTGATAGCGCTCAACGAGATCGCGGCGAGTTGCCTGATCGTCCTGTTCTACGGTGCTCGTCCCGAAACCGACGCTCATGCACGTCTCGTCGCGGCGTACCAGGCCCTTGGTCCTCACGGAGTGGTCTGGAACATCACCGAACGACAGGCGAGCGCCTTCCGCGCGCTGTCGGGCGAGATCGATACGCTGGGGCAGAAAGCGGGCGGCATCCTGAAGACGCTGTCGACAATGGGCATGGCTGACGCGACGATGCTCGGCAACCTGATCTACATGGTCGAGATCGGTCGATATGACTTGCGCGGATTGCTAAGGTGGATATCGCGCTACGCCGCCGATGCGCCGGCCTGGCTCGAGCAGATCGCTTTCGAAACCAACACATCCCGCGGTGCAGGAGACAGGGCTGCACAAGCCTTCGTGCTGGAGACCTTGCGGATGAACCAGAGCGAGCGCGTGATGCGCGACGTCAGGAAGAATTTCATCTTCGAGGGCTGGCTGATACCCAAGGGCGGGCTGCTCCGGGTGTGCATGTGGGAGACCCACAAGGACGCCGATACGTTTCCGCGCCCGTTCGTTTTCGACCCGGCCCGCTTCTTCGAGAGCGCTCCTGCCGCAGAGCACTTCTCTCCCTTCGGCCTTGACCATCATCACTGCCCGCTGGCGGAACTCTCCGTTAGGATTTGCTCGGCATTTCTGCGCGCTCTCTCGACGGGCTACGACGTCGCGGGCCATTACCCCGAGCCGGCGATGCGCGGCCCGTACCACTTCGAGCCTTCGTCGAAGTTCTTCGTTGGCCTCGATGCCCGTCGGCGAAAGCGGCTCGGAGCGTAGGCATGAAGAGCGACTCCTTCTCGGTTTCGCTGCCTCCCGCGCCACGTGCCTCGGCGGGTTTGACGCAGACCGAGCATGCGATCGGGCGGATCTGGCAGCGCATGTTCGGGCTAAACATCGTCTCGCCGGCGGACCATTTCTTCGCGCTTGGCGGCGAGTCGGTCACCGCGGTGGCGATGATTGGAGAGGTCGAGGGACTGTTCGACCTCTCGCTTCCGACGTTTCTCGTCTTCGAGGCGCCTACGCTCGCCTCGTTGTCCGAACGTGTCGACCGTGCACGCCAGGAGACCGACCGGAAAGCGAGCCGGGGCATGGTTTTCGCGCTGGTCTCCTCGGGAACCGGGGTGCCGCTGTTCTTCAATGGTATCGACCGGATGCTTGCTGGGGGACTGCAGGGACTATGGACGGTTCCATGCCCGGTGTTCGCAATTGCGAATCGAGCCGCCGGTGGCGACTTCACGAATGCCAAGTCGCTGCAGTCACTGGCGACTTTCTACCTGGGTGCTATCCGGCGCATCCAGGCTGAAGGGCCCTATCGGCTAGGAGGCTTTTCGGCTGGCGCGATGATCGCGTTCGAGATGGCCCACCAACTGCGGGCTTTGGGCGAGGAGGTCGATCTGCTCTTTCTACTCGACCCGATGTTGGCCGACGATCTTCCTGCGTCAGGCTTCGACAACGGTGACCTGCACTGGAACGGTACCGTCGACCTGCTGTTCCCACCCGACCGCCAGGATGCGTTCTGGCTCGCGATGCTGCGTTTGCTGAAAGGGTACAGCCCAGGCCGCTACGATGGCCGGGCAGCGACCGTGTGGTCCAGAGATCATGGAAAGCCGAGCAAGATCGTTGGTCTTCTTCGCTCTGATGCACGTCAGTACGCGCTCGAGGCCACGCATCGAGAACTGTTCGAGCAACCGGCGCTCCATGCATGGATGAACCGGCTCGCGGAAAACTTGCCATCGCCGCACCCTTGAGTCGATCGACGCCTAATCGCTGATTGTCGTCGGCGCGTCTCCAGGCCGGGCTGTCGCTCTGAGCTACTGGGACTCAAGACTGGGCCCGAGAATTCCGACCGAAACCATGGGGTGGTTCAGCAGTGGTGAGCGCCAAGTGGTTGCTGAGCTGGGCAACCGTTGGAGCGTCGAACAGCGTCTTGATCGACAGGTCGATGCCAAGGATCTCGCGCAGGCGCGCGACGACGCGCATCGCCGACAACGAATGCCCGCCGAGATCGAAGAAATCATCTTGCATGCCGACGTGCGGGATCTGCAGCACCTCCGCCCAAGTATCGGCAACGACCTGCTCCATAGGAGTCAAAGGCAGTCGAAAACCGTCATCGTGGGTCACCGATCGCGGGGCTGGCAAGGCCCGGCGATCGATCTTGCCATTCGGCGTGAGATGAAGCGCGCGCAGATGAACGAACGTAGTTGGAATCATGTATTCCGGCAGCTTCCGTTTCAGCGTTGCGCGCAGCTCGGTATCCGGAGATGGATCTGGCATGACGATGTAAGCGCAGAGGCGGGGGTCGCCTGGCAGGTCCTCCCGAAGAAGTACAGCGGCATCGGTCACGCCCGGAAGCTCCATCAACGTCGACTCGATTTCGCCCAGCTCGATCCGGAATCCGCGCAGCTTCACCTGCTGGTCGCCGCGCCCGAGATACTCGATCTCTCCGTCACACAGGCGTCGTGCCAGATCGCCCGAGCGGTAGAGCGTCGCAGTCGACGCTTCGCGGAACGGATCGGGAATGAAACGCTCCGCCGTAAGGTCCGGGCGATTCACGTAGCCTCTCGCGACCCCTGTTCCGCCGACGACGATCTCGCCTGCCACGCCTACCGGCACCGGTTGCAGATGGCGGTCGACCAGATGAATGCGTACACCCGGGATCGGCCGCCCGATCAAGGACGGCGTAGCGGCAGACGCTTCGGACGCGCGCACCTCGCGATGCGTGACGTGAACCGTCGTCTCGGTGATCCCATACATGTTCACGAGTTTCGGCGTACGGTCGCCGTAGCGGTCGAACCAGGGTCGAAGCATCGCGAATTCCAGCGCTTCTCCGCCAAGAATCACCAAGCGCAGGGCGAGCCGTGGATCCGGAACTCGGGCATCGGCGGCGATCAATTGGCGAAACGCCGATGGCGTTTGGTTCAGCACTGTGACACGCTCGTCCCGGAGCAACGTGTGGAAGGCGTCCGGGTTGCGACTGACGCGGTGGGGCACGACGACGAGCCGGCTGCCGTGGATGAGCGCCCCCCAGATTTCCCAGACCGAGAAATCGAACGCGTACGAGTGAAAGCAAGTCCAGACATCGTCTGGACCGAACCCGAATCGCGAGCGCGTCGCCGAGAACAGGCGAGAGGCGTTTGCGCGCGATACCATGACACCCTTGGGCTTGCCGGTGGACCCCGAGGTATAGATGATGTAGGCAAGGTGCTCGGGCCCGGCAAGGGACGCCGGGTTGTCGGCGGGGAGCCCGCGCCAGGTCCCTGCATCCTCGTCGAGACATACGGTCTTGGCGCAACCGTCGATCAGCTTATCCCGTAGGCTGATCTGCGTTAGCACTACCTTCGCGCAGGTGTCCGCCAGGATGAACTCCAGCCTTCCGGTGGGGTAGCTCGGATCTAGCGGGACGTAAGCGCCGCCCGCTTTGAGAACGGCGAGCAGAGCGACGACGAGATCGATCGATCGCTCGAGGCAGACTCCGACCGGGACATCGGGGCCAACCCCGAGCGCGCGCAGATGGTGGGCCAGCGGATTGGCGCGCGCATTGAGCTCGCCGTAGGTCAACGACGAGAACTCGTACGTCAGCGCCACCGCGTTCGGCGTGCGAGCGGCGTGCTGCTCGACGAGCTGCGGCACGCAATCGTCGCGGCATTCGTCCACTACAGCATCGTTCCACTCTTCGAGCTGCTGTCGCTCCCGCTCGGTGAGCAGGCGCAGATGCCCGATCGGGGTGTCGGGGGACGCGACGATGTCTTCCAGCAGCAGCGTGAAGTGCCCGGCCATTCGTTCAATGGTCGCTGCATTGAAGAGATCGGTCGCGTATTCGATGCGGCCCTGCAGGGTCGCGTCTCGCTCGAATAGCGTAAGCGTCAGATCGAACTTGGCCGTGGGCTTCTGGATGTTTTCTTCGGTGATTTCGATGCCGGGCAGCGCGAACGACGGCGCGGGGACGTTCTGCATCACGAACATCACCTGGATCAGCGGGCTGCGGCTGGTATCGCGCGGCGGATTCAGCTCTGCCACCAGCTTCTCGAATGGCAGCTCCTGATGTGCATATGCACCCAGTGCCCGCTCCCTTACGCGCCTCAGGAAGTTCCGGAACGGCGGGTTGCCCCTCAGATCGCCGCGAAGCACCAGCGTGTTCACGAAGAACCCGATGAGATCCTCGAACTCTCGCCGAGTCCGCCCAGCGATCGGGCTTCCCACTGCCACGTCGTCCTGTGCGCTATAGCGCCCGAGCAGCACCTGGAACGCCGCCAGCAGAAGCATGTACATGGTGACGTTTTCGCGCACGCAGAGTTGCTTGAGCGCCAACGTCAGCCCTGCCGACAGGACGATCGCCTGCGCCGCAGCCCGATGACTCTGCACCGGCGGACGCGGACGATCGGCCGGCAGCTGCAGCGGAGAGAGTCCGGCTAGCTGCTTGCGCCAGTAGCCCAGCTGCCGGTCTAGGCACTCGCCCTGCATCATCGAACGCTGCCATACCACGTAGTCGCTGTACTGCAGCGGCAATGCGGGCAGCGACGCCTCCTCGTCCGCGTAAAGCAGGCGGAGATCGCGCCACAGAACGCCCATCGACCAGCCGTCGGAGACAATGTGATGGATTACGAGTGCCAGCAAGGAGTCGGCATCTCCGACGCGATAGAGCGTCGCCCGCAGCAGCGGTGGCCAAGACAGATCGAAGCGTTGCTGGGGCGCTGCTTGGGCGGACGACAGAGCGTTTGCGCGCGCTCGCTCTGCGGGCCGTGCACGTAGGTCCACGACCTGCAACTCGATCGCCGATTGCTCCAGCATGCGCAGTCGAGGTACGCCGCCATCGTCCACCAGCGCTGTCCGGAGTACCTCGTGGCGTGCGACGAGAGCCTTCAAGGCCCGATCGAGGCGAGCTGTGTCCAGCGGACCGTGCAGCCACCATGCGGACGCAATGTTGTAGAGCGCGGGGGAATCTTCCCAGTGCTCCAGAAACCACAAGCGCTCCTGCGCGTATGACGCCGGATGTCCGTGATCGAACATCAGCTTGCTGCCGGTCGCACGATCAGAACAAAGAATCTCGCGGCGTCGTCATCACAGAACTGCGTCCAGTGGGGCAGCTCATGGTTCAGCACGGATTGTCCTAGGGAATCTTGGAGAGCGAGGAAGCACGGCCAGCGAACCGGTACTCTAGCCTACCAACGGACCCCCCGGCTCCGCCGGGGAGGCAGTCAAGGTTTGACATAAAAGGAAGTCCATCGAGGAAACTCCGAATCGTGAGCCACCAAGCACACGAAAAGGAGAATCCAGGATGGACGAGTACTACAGCCTAAAACGTCGGTACATTAGGGCCTGTCAACACGCCCTGGCCTGGGCACCCATTTCGGAGTCTCCTCGACATGCTCGACATTGCCGCCTGCTTCGCCGATTCGTACGAGGAAGCTCGCGCTAAATTCGTCGCAGCCGCAAAAGCGCGCGGCCTTGCGCTCGAGCGCCACGTGCACCCGAACGCGCTGGGTGCGCAAGGCGAGGCGCTGTCGATCGACGCAGCGGTTTTCGGGGCTGGCGACGCGTCGTCGCTGCTCGTGCTGCTGTCCGGCGTGCACGGCGTCGAAGGTTTCTGCGGATCGGGCTGCCAGGTGGCGCTTCTTAGCGACGACGCCGTGATCGCCGCGGTCGAGCGAACCGATGCCGACGTGCTCTTCGTCCATGCGGTGAACCCGTATGGCTTCTCGCATCTTCGACGCGTCAACGAAAGCAACATCGACCTCAATCGCAATTTTCGCGATTTCGCGAAACCATTGGCGCGAAACGACGCTTACGGCGCCGTTCACTCGATCGTCGTGCCGGACACATGGCCGCCGACGCCCGAAAATTCGGCCGCGATCGGCGCGTACATCGCCCGCCATGGCGCGCTCGCGCTGCAGGCGGCCGTGAGCAGTGGCCAGTGCGACTTTGCCGACGGCCTGTTCTACGCCGGGCGCGAAGCCGCGTGGAGCAACGTCGTTCTGCGCGACCTGCTCGCGCGCTACGGGAAGAACCGCACCCGTATCGGCTGGATCGACGTGCACACGGGCCTCGGACCCTGGGGTCACGGCGAGAAGATCTTCTGCGGGCCGGACGATTCGCTGATGATCGAGCGTGCGCGCGCATGGTTTGGTGCGGACGTCACGAGCTATTACGACGGCTCCTCGACCTCGGCGCTCCTCGATGGTGTGGCATTTCAGGCAGCGCTCGACGCCTGCCCGCATGTGCAATTCACCGGAATCGGGCTGGAATTCGGTACGCTTTCGTTCGCGCAGGTGTTCGAGGCTTTGCGCGCGGAGCAATGGCTTGCCAATCATCCGCATGTGGACGACGATATTCGCCGCACGATCAAGCGCCGGATGCGTGGGGCGTTCCACGACGAGCGCGACGTCTGGAAGGATCTCGTCTACGGACAGGCGCGCGTGGCCGTCTTGCAGGCGCTTCGCGCGTTGGGATCGTAAGAAGGCAGCGAACCCACGAAGGGAAAAAGCGATGCGAAATGCGAAGTGGTACGCGGCGGCGATCGTCACGATTACCCTGAGCGGTTGCCAGAGCTGGGGACCGACGTGGAGCGAATTGACCGGCGCTCGCTATACGGCGGTCGACCCCAATCGCGAGAACGCGATCCTGATTCGCGCGGGCGACCAGACCATCGGCCCGGGCATGCCTTTCAAGCTCGACCCCGGCAAGTACGAAATCCAGGTGCAATCGCCCGTGCACAATCGCTTCCCCGGTTCGATCAAGACGATGTCGCTCGAGGTCGAGCCATGTCGCCGCTACTACATCAACGCGCAATTCAAGGATCGCGTCGGGCCCGATTGGACGCCCGTCATCGACTACGTCGAAACGATTCCTGGTTGTCGCGCACCCGCGGGTTAGGCCCGCTATAATTCGCCGATTTTTTCGTCGTCCGCGCGCGATCCGCGAATCCGCGCGGTGCGCTTTCTCCCGTCTTTTCTCAGAAGTCCCTTGCGCCTTACCCAGATCAGGCTTTCCGGCTTCAAGTCTTTCGTCGATCCGACGTCGATCGCAACGCCCGGCCAGCTCGTCGGCATCGTCGGACCGAACGGCTGCGGCAAGTCGAACGTGATCGATGCCGTGCGCTGGGTGCTCGGCGAATCGAAGGCATCCGCGCTTCGCGGCGAATCGATGCAGGACGTGATCTTCAACGGCGCGGGCGACCGCAAGCCGGTCGGTCGCGCGTCGGTCGAGCTCCACTTCGACAACGATCAAGGCCGCGTCCGCGGTCAATGGGGCCAATACGCCGAGCTTTCGATCAAGCGGATGCTGACGCGCGACGGCGATTCGACGTACTACATCAATAACATCCCGGTGCGCCGGCGCGACATTCACGACCTCTTTCTCGGGACGGGCCTGGGACCCCGCGCTTACGCGATCATCGAGCAGGGAACGATCTCGCGCGTGATCGAAGCGAAGCCGGAGGAGCTTCGCGTGTTCCTCGAGGAAGCGGCCGGCGTATCGAAGTACAAGGAGCGTCGGCGCGAGACCGAGAGCCGCCTCGCGGATACGCGCGAGAACCTCGCGCGCGTCGAGGACATCCGTCACGAGCTCAAGAATCAGCTCGCGAAGCTCGACGAGCAGGCGAAGGTCGCCGCTTCTTACCACGAGTTGGAGGCGCGCCATCGGCGGGCGCAGCACCTGCTGTGGCACGCGAAAGCGCAGGAAGCGGCACGCGCGCGCGAGCGTGCGGCCACCGAGATCGCCGAGTTGACGGTCGGCCTCGAAGCGCTGCAGGCCGATGTCCGGCAGGTCGAAGCGCGGCTCGTGCAGTTGCGCGACCGGCATTTCGCCGCGGGCGACGCGTTGCATGAGCGGCAGGCTGCGTTCTATGCGGCGAATGCCGAGGTGACGCGTCTCGAGCAGCAGCTCGCGTTCGCGCGCGAAAACGAAAGCAGGATCACCGATCAGGTCGCGCAGTCGAGCGAAGCGATCGGCGCGCTGAACGCGCAGCGCGCCGCGCTCGATGCCGAGCAGTCGGATGCCGAGACCGCCCTCGACGATGCGCTTGCCGCGCGCGAGCGCAGCCTCGCCGAGGAAGCGCAAGCGCAGGCGGGCCTTCCCGGGCGCGAAGCGACGGTTGCCGAAGCGGCGCGTGCGCTTGCCGATCTTTCGCAGCAGATGGCGATGACAGAGCAGGAGATTCGCGTCGGCGAAGCGCGCCGCGACAGCGCGGCGCAGGCGCAGGCGCGCATCGCCGAGCGGCGAAGCAAGCTTGCGGCCGAACTCGCTGCGCTCGCGGTGAGCGACAGCGATCCCGTGCGCGATGTCGAAGAGCAGCTTGCGCAGGAAGGCGCCGAGCTTTCGGGCAAGCAGCAGCTCACGCAGGCGCTGCACGAGGCGGTGCAGGCGTTGCAGGAACGCCAGAAGGAAGCCGTGGACACATCGCAGCGCGAGAGCCATCGGCTGTCCGAATTGACCGCGCGCGCGGATGCGCTTTCCGCGCTGCAGGCGAAGATCGGCCACGGCAAGGACATCGACGAGTGGCTCGGCGCGCGGGGACTCGTCGATGCGCGGCGGCTTTGGCAGCGGATCGAGATCGAGACCGGGTGGGAGGATGCACTCGAAAGCGTGCTGCGCGAGCGGCTTGCGGCGCTCGAGCTCCCGCGGCTCGACGATGCGCTCGCGTGGATCGAGGATGGGCACCCGCCCGCGCGGCTTGCCGCTTATGCGACGCAGGCGAGCGATGCAAGCGAAGCGCCGAGCGGCGATGCATTGCTCGCCAAGCTGCATGCGAGCGATTCGGGCGTTGCGACGGTCCTCGCGGAAATCCTTCATGGCGTGCGCTGTCAGCCCGATCTGCGTTCGGCGCTCGCGTCGCGCGCGAATCTTCGCCGCGGCGAGACGTTCGTCACACCGGAAGGACATTGCGTCAGTGCGCAGGCGCTCGCGTTCTTCGCGCCCGACAGCGACTTGCACGGCGTGCTGGCGCGACGCCGCGAATTGACCGAGCTTGCCGCGATGATCGAGACGGCGAACAGCGCGGCGCAGGCGGCGAAGCAGGCGCTCGAAAGCGTCGAGCGCGATCTCGACCTGCAGCAAACGCGCTGGCACGAGGAGACCGCGGCGCACGCGTCACAGCAGCGGCGCTGCCACGCGCTCGAGCTCGAGCTCGTGCAGTTGCGCCAGGCCGCCGAGGTCGCCGCGCATCGGCGCTCGCAGATCGCGCAGGAGAGCGACGATCTAGGCGCGCAGCACGCACAAGGCAGCGGCGAGCATGCGGCGATCGAGCGGGAAATCGCGGATCGCCAGTCGCTGCTCCACGATCAGATGTGCAGGCGCGAGACAACACGGCATGCGCGAAACGAAGCCGAGGTCGCGCTCGCGCGAAGCCGCGAGCAGTTGCGACTTGCCGAGCGCGCGGCGCAGGAGGCGGGCTTCGCCGAGCGAAGCTGTCGTGATCGATTGGCCGATATCGGCAGGCGCCGCGAATCGCTCGAAGCGCAGATCGCGCAGCAGCAGGCGCTTCTTGCGCAATTGACGAGCGAACGCCAGTCGATCGACTGGACGCCCGTGGAGGAAGCGCTGCAACGACAGCTCACCTCGCGAGGCGAGGCGGAACAGGCGCTCGCGAGCGCGCGCGACCAGCAGGAGTCGCTCACGGCCGAGCTTCGCGCGGCCGACGAAGCGCGGCTTTCGGCCGAGCAGAAGCTCGATCCGGCGCGCGCGCGCATTCAGGAAATGCAACTCAGGGAGCAGGCGGCCACGCTCTCCGAGCAGCAGTTCGGCGAGCAACTCGCGGAGGCGAAGGCCGATGTTGCCGCGCTGCCCGAGGCCTTGAAGGCGTGGGGAAGCGCGCGGACGCTGCCGAGCGAAATCGAGCGCCTCAGGAATGCGATCGCGGAGCTCGGCGCGGTGAATCTGGCCGCGCTCGACGAGCTTGCGCAGGCGAGCGAGCGCAAGTCGTATCTCGATCGCCAGGCCGCCGACCTGACCGAGGCGATGACGACGCTCGAAGCGGCGATCCGGCAGATCGACCGCGAGTCGCGCGAGCTTCTGCAGCAGACATTCGACGCGGTGAGCGCGAATTTCGCGAAGCTCTTCCCCGTTCTTTTCGGCGGCGGGCAGGCGCGTCTGCTGCTCACCGGCGAGGAAATCCTCGATTCCGGTGTGTCCGTGATAGCGCACCCGCCCGGCAAGCGCAATTCGACGATCCATCAACTATCCGGTGGCGAGAAGGCGCTGACCGCGATCTCGCTCGTGTTCGCGTTGTTTCAGCTCAATCCGGCACCGTTCTGTTTGATGGACGAGGTCGACGCGCCGCTCGACGAATCGAATACGCACCGCTTCTGCCAGATGGTGAAGGAGATGTCGGGCGAGTCGCAGTTCCTGTTCATCTCGCACAACAAGGTCACGATGGAAATGGCGAACCAGTTGATCGGCATCACGATGCCCGATCCCGGCATCTCGCGTGTCGTCAGCGTCGATATCGCCGAAGCGCTCGAGCTCGCGAACGAGCCCCAGCTTGCGATCTAGCAAATACGTCACGCGCTATACTGGAAATTGGTGCCAGAGATGTATTTCCCGGCACGGCCGTCGTGAATCGTCGGGTTTGTTCGGGAAATACATCTCTGGCACCAATTTCGAAATCATCTCTGGCACCCATTTCGGATGAGCTCGCTCCAGCTCGGCCTCATCGTCGCCGGCGTCCTGCTCGTCGTCGCGGTGCTCGTCTACAACTTCTGGCAGGAACGGCGCCTTGCGCGGCGCATGGCCGATGCGCGAAGTGCGGCCGCGCGCTCCGATCTCGAAGCATCGCGGCGAAGTGCGGAACGGGTCGAGCCCACGCTCGGTTCGGCGCGCGCGGTATCGGCGGGCAGCGCGTCGCAGCCCGTATCGAGGACGGCGACGAGCGAATCGACGTTCGAGCTGCCGGTCGACGTGATCGCGCCGCCTGCTGAAGCGAATCGAGCAGACGAAGGTTCGGCAGAACAGCTCGCGGACGTGGACAGCGAACCGAGCGCCAAACGCGCATTCGCTACGCCGGGGACGATCGCGCGGAGCACCGGCGTCTCGCAGGTGAACGACGCGGCGCGTGGTGCGCCGCAACCCGATCACGAGATCGAGTGCCTGATTCCCTTGTCGCCGGCGGCACCGGTCACCGCCGGCGCGCTCGCAGCGGGTCTCCACGCAAGGATCGGGAAACCGGTGCGCTGGTTCGGGCGCACCAACGCGCGCTCCGATTGGCAGCTTCTTTCGAGCAACGCGCCCGGTCACTTCGGCGATATCGTCGCCTGCATGCTGCTCGCCGATCGCAACGGCGCCGCCTCCCGCGCGCAACTCGAGCAGTTCGCGCAGATCGTAGCCGACGTGGGGACGAGCATCGCGGCGACATCGACGGCGCCCGACCTCGCGCACGAAGCGGCGCGCGCGGAGTCGCTCGACCGACTGTGCGCCGAGCTCGACGTGCAGATCGGGCTCACCGTGCAGATGCCCGAGCCTGCATCGATTGCCGGGACACGGCTTCGCGGCGTCGCGGAAGCGGCGGGCTTCCACCTCGCGCCCGGCGGACGCTTCGAGTACGTCAACGAGGATACCGGCGCGGTGCTATACACGCTGCAGAATCTGCGTCCCGACGCGTTTTCGCCCGAGATGCTTCGCGTCACCGCGACCAACGGCGTCGTGTTCCTGCTCGACGTCGCGCGCCTGTCCGATCCCGCGCGCACGTTCGATCAGATGAAGCTCGCCGCGCGGCGGATGGCGCACACGCTCGGCGCGCAGCTCGTCGACGACAATCGCCGTCCGCTCGATGATGCGGCGCTCGCGACGATCCGCGAGCAGGTCGCGGACGCCGCCGAAGCGCTTCGCGCCGTGCACATCGAGCCTGGCAGTTCGCGCGCATCGGCGCTCTTCAGCGCGTAGCTTCCCGCGTGCCCGCGGCGAAGCGAAGCCAGGACGCACCGCAAGCCGCCGTGTCGCGCGCGGCAGCGCTACGCAAGGCGATCGCCGGGCACGACCATTCCTACTACGTGCTCGATCAGCCGACGATCAGCGACGCGGAATACGACGCGCTTTATCGCGAGCTGGTCGCGCTCGAGGCGCAATATCCGTCGCTCGTCACGCCCGATTCGCCCACGCAGCGCGTCGCCGGCGCGGTTCAGGGCGGCTTCGAACCGGTGCGCCACGCGGTGCGGATGCTGTCGATTCGCACCGAAACGAACACGACGCCTTCCGGCGCCGTCGATTTCGATGCGCGGATCCGTCGCGATCTCGGGCTTGGCGACGATGCTCCGCCGGTGCAATACATGGCGGAGCTCAAGTTCGACGGGCTCGCGATCAGCCTGCGCTACGAGAACGGAAGACTCGCGGTGGCGGCGACGCGCGGCGACGGCGATGTCGGCGAGGACGTGACGCGCAACATGGTGACGATCGACGCGATCCCGCGCAAGATCGCCACAACGAAGCCGCCCGCGGTCCTCGAAGTGCGCGGCGAGGTCTACATGAGGCGCGCCGACTTCGCCCGGCTGAACGAACGCCAGCGCGAGCTGGGGCTTCGTCCGTACATCAATCCACGCAATACCGCGGCGGGCGCTGTGCGGCAACTCGATCCGAAGATCACCGCGACTCGGCCGCTCGCGTTTTTTGCCTATGGGATTGGCGAGACGAGCGGATTCGATCTGCCGCAAACCCATTCCGCGCTGCTCGATACACTGGCGCGTTTCGGCCTGCCCGTCGACGATCACCGGCGGATTGCCCGCGGCGCGGACGAGCTCGTCGCGTTCTACGAGCACGTGAGCGCCGTCCGCGACAAGCTTCCGTTCGACATCGACGGCGTCGTCTACAAGGTCGACAGGCTGGCGTTGCAGCGCGAGCTCGGCTTCGTGAGCCGCGAACCGCGCTGGGCGGTTGCGCACAAGTTCCCGCCCGAGGAGATGACGACGAAGCTGCTCGACATCGGCGTGCAGGTCGGACGCACCGGCGCCATCACGCCGATCGCACGTCTCACGCCGGTGTTCGTCGGCGGCGTGACGGTCACCAACGCGACGCTGCACAACGAGGACGAGGTGCGGCGCAAGGACGTGCGCATCGGCGACACGGTTGTCGTGCGGCGTGCGGGCGACGTGATCCCCGAGATCGTGCGCGTGCTGATCGAAAAACGGCCGTCGGACACACGCGAGTTCATAATGCCGAAGAAGTGTCCCGAGTGCGGCTCGGCGGTCGAGCGGCTGCCTGGCGAGGCGATCGCGCGTTGCACCGGCGGTCTCGTCTGTCCCGCGCAGCGCAAGCAGGCGCTTCGCCATTTCGCGAGTCGTCA
>Ga0070731_10003024_pt1 | contig 15432 bp, 12 predicted proteins | sample Coa_R1_2_FD_66448 | JGI IMG/M metagenome (GOLD analysis project Ga0070731, IMG submission 66448) | Surface soil microbial communities from Centralia Pennsylvania, which are recovering from an underground coalmine fire - Coalmine... | ecosystem: Environmental > Terrestrial > Soil > Unclassified ...
AAATCTTTCACATGCCATCATGGAAAATGGTAAAAAAACCCCGGTGCTGAAGACGATTGCCAGCGAGGGAACAGGCATCAGCGAACTGGTTGAAGCCATCGGGGAAAAATTGTCAGAGGCGCAAACCGGGAAATCAAATGCCCTCGCGGAAAAAGCATTTCAGCTTATCCAGAAAAAAAGAATGGTTGGAATTTCCAAAAAAATGCTGGAGCAACAAGTTGGCGAGGCTCTGCAAAATGGAGACTTTAACCTCTACCGCTTCGTATCACAATTCTAACAGGAAGCTAGTACGAATGCCAGGGCAGCGTCAGCTGGCGAAAAAAATTCTTCAATTTTGTCATGGGGTCAATAATCGGTTCAGATAGTTCTCCGTCGAATGCCTGGCCGCGCCGGAGGTAAAGTTTGGTCAGCGTGCTTGAGGTCATCTTCCATTTGGCAATGAAGGTATAGTATCCGCGGTTTTTGCTGACGCGTCTGGTTGAGTGCGAACCAAAATGATAAACGCGGCTTGCGCTAACTCCCTTGAACAACCGGACGCCAGCCATCCATAATTTCATCGAAAAATCCGGGTCTGAGTACATTCCGGGCGAGAATTCCACGCTGTATCCGCCAACGAGTTCCCAAAGGTTTCGATGCACGACGTTCGGCGGCCATGTCGATCCAAGCCAGTCGCCCATTGGAAGGCCCTCAAATTGTTGAAGCAGCTCCGATTCCCTGAAGTCCGCAGGGCCTCTGCCGAAATCCTTTTCAATCGCGCAGTTGCTCGATGCGACGGGCTCTATCGCCGTGGCAGAAAAAAAGAAATAGTTGTCTCGGGCATTTTTGATTTCGTCATAGAGCTTCGCGTCCCACGCAGGGCATGCGTACATATCGTCATTCATGTACACGATAAAGTCGGTCGTCGCGAGAGTAGCTGCCGCATTAAGGGCATAGCAAACGCCGACATTTTGCTCGCTATAGGTAAAATCAATGTTGGCCTGCAATTTTATCCAGGATAGCGTTCCGTCATTCCCCTGGTTAACATGCACGATGAGTTGATGAGGCAGGCTTGAATTTTTCCGAATGCTTTCGATGCAAAGCTTCAGGCAATCCAGGTTATTCCAGGTTGGAATCAGGATCGAAAAAATAGCACTGCTTTCTACTTTCGTTCGCCTGTTTTTTTCTATGTCGGTGTGCATCTATTGGAAGCTGCCCGTTCAGCCTGTTAAACGCATTTAATTCGGCGGCAAATTATGGATTTATTGGAGCGGATGTTTAAATTTCTTTACGCTTGAATTCCGCTAAGACCAATATCTGCTATATTTACTGAATATCTTTCAGGCACATGGACAGACTTTTTATTTTGCAGACGCTCATGAAGAAGAAGCGGCTGAGGAACTACCTCGAGATCGGGGTGTCTAATGCCCACACATTTTTCAAAATAAAAAGCAATTTCAAGATTGCCGTCGATCCGGAGTTCCGATTTGATTTCGTGCGCAAAGCTGGGAAGACGTTGCTCAACCCGAGCAACCTGCTTAACAATTATGTCCATAAAACAAGCGACGATTTTTTTGCACAGGATGCGGCAACGCTCATTGGCAACAGGAAAATAGATGTCTCGCTGATCGATGGCATGCACGAGTATGCTTACGCTTTGCGCGACGTAGAAAATACTTTAGAATATTTGAGCGATGACGGCGTCATTATCATGCATGATTGTAATCCCCTGACCGCGCAGGCCGCCATCAGTTTTGCTGATTGGAAAGCCACGAATTTCGCCGGGATGTGGAGCGGGGACGTCTGGAAAACGATCGTTCACCTCCGGAGCCTGCGAGACGACATTAACGTTTTTGTGCTCGATTGCGATTTCGGCCTGGGAATCATCACCCGGAAAAAACCCGAGAGCAGGTTGAAATTCAACCAGGACCAGGTCATGCAGCTCAGTTATGAAGAATTCGATCGAAACAGGAAGGAATGGCTCAACCTGAAGCCGGAGAATTATTTCTTTGAATATTTCGACCTCTAGTTTCAGCCGGAAACATAATTTTCTACAGGCTGACGGTTTGCGATGGACCTTGCCAGGGTCATTTCATCCGCATATTCCAATTCCCCGCCAAAGGAAATGCCTCGGGCGATGGTCGTTATCCTGAGCGGCCTTTGCGTCACCTTCTTCTGGATATAATAAATGGTGGTATCGCCCTGGATATTCGGGCTCAACGCAAAGACGATCTCCTGGACCTGTTCATTGGTTATTCGGTTGACCAGTGAATCGATGTTCAGTTGTTCAGGCCCGATGCCATCCAGCGGCGAAATGACTCCCCCAAGAACATGGTAAGTACCATGATACTGCTGCGTACTTTCAATCGTGATGACGTCGCGAATATTTTCTACCACGCAGATCATATCCTGCCTACGCATGGAATTGGCGCAGATCGAACAGATATCACCGTCGGCGATATTGTGACAACGCTGGCAAAACTTGATCTCGTTGCGCATTTTGATAATGGCCTCACCCAGATCCTTTGCCGCGGGCTCCTGCTGTTTAAGTAAATGCAAAACCAGGCGCAATGCCGTCTTCTTTCCAATCCCCGGTAACTTCGCAAATTCGCTTACCGCCTGCTCAACCAATATTGAAGAAAATTGCATGCTGCAAAGGTACTACAGTCGCAGGATTCGGAGTGGGATCTATAAGACAATATCGACGTCATTGTCCCAGCTGGTTTTAACAGTCATCACCTTCCTTCTGTTATTCAGAGGAATCTGTTGAACCTTTTCGGGCTGGCGATGTGCGCCAAAGAATTCCCCGGGGTCCCAGACGCCATTTTGATTATCATCATAGAGGATACTGAGCTTGTACTCACCGGGCGGAAAAAGCTTGCGTTTGAGGATTCGCCCGACCATTGGAAAAGAGAATTTGATGTCTCCGCCCTGGATGAATTCCAGCACGGGATGTCTGGACAGATCAAGGTTTTTGATGGTGATGGTCAGTTCTCCGTAATCGGCCTCTCTTCGAGTCTGGATGTTTATGGTGTCTGCCTTCAACAACATCTGTCCCGCGCTGTCTTCGGCAAAGTCCTTTTCTGCGATCAGGTGATACTTGGTATCCAGATCCCAGTTATAGACCAGTTCGATCGTTTTATGGGTCGTATCCTTATCAGTGATGAGGCGGTAATTGCTGATGGGCTTGAATTGCTCATCTGTGAAATGAAGCTTTGTTGAATCAAACCGCTTCAGTGAAGTACCGAAACTCAGCACAAGATTACCCAACACATCAAGCCTGCCTTCGTTACCGAGGTTGGTTTTTAAGACGAGGCGTTTTACTTTTTCCTTTTCTTTGCTGCTTGGCTTCGGGACAGCAACACCCGATGGCTTGTTTTTTCTCGATTCGGCCTCTTCCTGGTAGGCATACAGGGTCACCGGCTGGCTGTTATTGCCGACTGTGATTGGCTGGTCTGCAAAAGCAAAGAGCTGACTTTTCGAAAGATATTTTCGCGTGCCGCTTTCATCTTTGAGCGCGTAGATGGCATAGGTGCCGGCCTCCAGGTAATGAAACCTGAAATAACCGGCGGTATCCACCGTCGTGACATAGCGGGGCCGGTCATTGACGACTGCGGAGTCGTCCAGTTTTTTGTGCAGGATCACTTTCAATGTGCTGTCTGCCGCGCCTGTCTTGGCGAGGAGGACGCGACCTGAATACGAAAGCGAATCGATATATGGTGCCGTCGAGAATACATAGGTGAAATTCCTCAACACATTATTTTCATTGACGTCCTGGACCGCATTGCCGAAATCAATCTCGTAGGTCGTATTGTCCTTCAGTGTATCCTTGAGTTTAACCGTCACTGTCTTGAGCTTAAAATCCACCATCGGGCTTATCCGCGGAACCGGAGAGACGATCAAGTTCTCCTGGAGCTTGTCAAGGTGGACATATTCGTCGAAGGTGAAAACGATTTTGTTTGCTTTGAAATTGACGGTCATTTCATGGGGCACTGCCGAAACCAGCACGGGTGGAATCGAATCTCTTGGCCCGCCGGAAGGAGGTAAAATCATTGCGCAGCCCGCGTGGCCGAAGGCGTCAAGGAGAAGAATGAACCCCAGGCCGAAAACCAGTAACCGTTCTGCTATTTTCATTGTGCTGAAGTGCGGTTTGCAAACATATACCGTTTCGCCTAAACCGGGTAGCCTATTGTGCTAATAATCCTTTAAAACCGCCAGTCAGGCTTCGGTTTCCTCTTCTTCTTCTTCGCTCAATTCATGAAGAGCAACCGCCATGTTGTTGGTCTTGACAAAATTGCACCAGTGGCAATCGGGCTTTCCGCATCCTGTATAAAATTGCCGGTCGTGAATCTTTTGCCAGGTGTTGGCGATCTGCTGAATGACAGTCGTTGTATCCGCGGCTGAAATCAACAATTTTTCCTTTCGGAAATTTTTCTTTTTGTCAGGTTCGACAAAATCAAATTCGGTAGTCACGACCTTCCATCCCTTTTTATAATGATCGATCAGTATTTTGTAGAATACAGCCTGGCGCCAGTAATCCCCGCCGTTTGGCTGTTTGTCATCAGGCCCTTTCAGTTTAGCCCTCGCCTTTTCAAAATCTCCTGTTTTGTAGTCAACGACGTTGACCTCTTTGCCATGGAATTCGAGCTTGTCCAGCTTGCCTTTGAGCGGGACGCCCTCGACCACCACACGACGAATATTGAGTTCCGCCAGGGCAATCTTGTTCCAGCTGTGTATATACTTTTCATAGTAATTGGTCAGCACGTCGACTCCATAGTCCAGCCTTCGTTGGAAAGCCTCAGCCGTAAAGCTTTCCCGGTGACGGTGCATATACCAGTTGAAATCTTTGATCAATTCTTCTGTTGAAGGGAAAATCTGGAGCGGGCTTTGTTTCATTTTCTCAAACAGGCACTGCAGCGCGTAATGTATGGATGACCCGAATTCAGTCGCTTCATTTTTTGGCGAGGGTATGCGCAGGAGGTTCTTGAAATAAAATTCCAGCGGGCAGTTCAGGTAATTGTTCAGCGCGGTGACGCTGAGTACAAATCGATCAAGAATGCCCGCGATAAAATCTTCTTCCAGCGTCCCGATTTCGGGCGCCGTCTCCGAAAATTGCAGGGATTCGAAATCCATCAGCATTTCGTCCCTGATCAGTGGCTTTTCCACCGGGATCGCATGCTTGTCCAGGATTTCGACAATAAACATGGAGGGTTCAAGCTCTTTTCCCTGGTTGTCGAAGTTTGAATAGGAAATGGACAGGTGCAGCTGTGCCCGTGTAAGCGCAACATAGAACAGCCTGCGCAGTTCTTCTTCAGTCGCCTGGGCCTCTTCCGCATTTTCGTCACGTTGCGAGTCAACGCCTTCTTCAAAAGCATGCATCCCGGCTGACTCAAAAATGGTGTCCGGCAATTTGAATCCCTGGTATGGCACTCTCTTTTTTTCCCAAAAGGTCGCATTGCAACCGGCAAAAAATACCCATTCGAATTCGAGTCCTTTCGATCCATGGGCCGTCATCAGGTTTACGCCCGATTCGCTGCCCGAGACACGCGTGAGCGAGATGGCGATACCATTTTTTTCCATAAGGTCAACGGTGTTCACCAGCTCGTTTAAAGTGATCTGCGGATTCCTGCTCGTTTTTTCCTTAATGAAATCGAAGAGCGCGGTAATGATCTGGAGGAACCATATCTTTTCGGGGCTTTCCACGACATATTTCAATATGCCCGCTTTCCTGATCATGTATTCGTAAAGAGTTTGGATGGTGACATTGGAGACATCAGCGATCAGCTGTTCGATGATCCTGCCAAAAATTCGTAGCGGCTCAGGAAATGGCGGATTAAATAAATCTTTCGGAGGAGCGACCGATTTTTCCCAGATGAGTCTGCGGATCGAGGTCTTATTTTCCGAAAATTGCCGGTCAGCCACCTCGACGGAAAGCTTCGCTACTTCCATGGGAGGGATCTGGTAAAAATCAAAATGCAGGATCTCGAAAAGCATTTCATCGCCCCCGTAAGGTGTATCATGCTCGGCTGCCAGGTAACGAAGCAACAGGATTATTTTTTTTGCCAGGGGAATTTCAAACAGGTTGATGCTTCGCCTGCTGTATACAGCAATATTTTTTAACGAAAGAAATTTGGACAGCTCTTCCCCATACTTATTTTCGCGGTAAATAATGCCAATCCGTCCCGGCTGGACGCCTGAGGTGACCAGGCTGGCAACCTGCAGCGCAATGGCAGCCATCTCGTGCCGCTGGCTCACAAATTCCCGGATGATTGGCAGGTGAGTCAGGTGGTTGATGTTGGTATTGGAAGAGACCAGGTCTTTGTTCAGGTCCAGTTTCGGGTTGGTTTTGATGAGCCTGGAATTGTTCTTTTCAATCAGGGATCGTGAAACATCCAGGATGGGCTGTGTCGATCGATAATTCTCCCTGAGCACAATTGTCAACAGGTCCGCATACTTGTGCATAAACACTTCCATGTTCTCCACATTCGCGCCCTGAAATCGAAATATGCTCTGGTCATCATCGCCAACAACGAAAATGTTCGGCCTGTCCCAAAAGCCGACGAGTAACTCAACCAGTGTGTTTTGGGTTCCGCTGGTATCCTGGTATTCGTCGACAAGAACATATTGATACCGCTCCTGGTAATTGCGGAGAAGCGTTTTGTTTTCAGTAAACGCCCGGATAACCCAGTTGATCATGTCCTCAAAATCATACAGGTGTTTGTCATGCATCAAGGACTGAAAATGGTCGAATTCGTTTACGGCAGCGAGGAGTCTCCCCATTTTCTCTTTTTCTTCCTTGTATTTCTCTTCTTTTAAGTCGCCCTTGTTCGCCGTGCCGGTTTTTCTTTTATACCTGAATTCCGGCCTCGAAGGAAGGCTGTCAATATACCGCGTAATCCGCTCGCTAATAAAATCCGGGCTAAGCCCCTCGCGTTTCATCTGCGAGAAAAGCTTTTCCAATGCGTCCATGTCAAAGTAAATATCACCCCGGTTACGCTTTAACGGGTTGCCCTTGGGGAGGCTGTCGATCAGCAGTTTCAAGAGATCAATCTTGTCCAGTTCAGAGGCGGGATCGAGCTGATTTTTTTCAAAGAGAAAGAGATTTTCCTGGATGATGCTATTGCAAAATGCGTGGAAAGTAAAAATATTCACTTTGTAGGCGTCAGGACCGATAAAAGAGGTGAGTCTTTTTCTCATCGCGATGGCGCCGGCTTCCGTGTAGGTAAGACAAAGAATATTCGCCGGCAGCGTATCTGTTTCCAGCAGGATTTTACCGATCCTTGCGGCAAGGATTTGCGTTTTGCCCGTTCCCGGCCCTGCAATCACCATGACCGGCCCTTCGATTGAATCCACAGCCAGTTGTTGTTGCGGATTCAGCTTTCCATATTCCTCCCTGAACTTCTGGTTTGCTTTTTCCCGGTTGAAAGACATAAATCAAAGATAAGCCATTGTCTTTTCGCTGATTTTCATAAGAATATAAATTTTGGAAATTTTCTTCTTTCGGGAATAATTTCTCGTTTTCTGCGTTTATAGGTTATCCAATATTAATCCAAGTAATTGGCTATGAAAAATCAGACCTTCAAGATCTATATCATCGAAGATGACGCCTGGTACGGCTCTATGCTCCAGCACTACTTAGCCCTTAATCCCGAATACGAAGTAAGCCGCTTTGAATCTCCGGGCGAATTCTTCGCCCAGCTCCATAATAAGCCCGATGTTGTGACGCTCGACTATTCATTGCCCGACTGTGACGGAGCCGAAGTTCTGCGAAAGATCAAGGAGACCAACCCGGATATCCGCGTCATTATCATTTCCGGCCAGGAAGATGTTGCCACGGCCATCAACCTGCTGAAGAGCGGCGCGTTCGACTACATCGTTAAAGACGACGATACGAAAGACCGCCTGTGGAACAGCATTCTTCACCTTCGCGAAATCAGCGACCTCAAACAGGAAGTCGAAACCCTGAAGAGCCAGGTGGGGCGCAAATATGATTTTTCGGAGATGATTCTGGGGAAAAGCGACGCGGTAAAAAAGGTCTTTGCGCTGATCGAAAAAGCCGTCAATACAAATATTACCGTATCCATTACCGGCGAGACCGGGTCCGGAAAGGAAATGGTGGCCAAAGCCATTCATTATAATTCACAGCGGCAAAAGCTACCGTTTGTCACCGTTAATGTCGCCGCCATTCCCAGGGAGCTCATCGAAAGTGAACTGTTTGGTCATGAAAAAGGCGCGTTTACCGGAGCGGTGACCCGTCGCATTGGCAAATTCGAAGAGGCTGACAAAGGAACGTTGTTCCTCGACGAAATAGGGGAGTTGGACATCAACCTGCAGGCAAAACTTCTTCGTGTTCTCCAGGAAAAAGAAATCACACGGGTCGGCGGAAGCGGCACCGTTAAAATCGATGTTCGCATTATTGTGGCTACGCATAAAAACCTGATGGAAGAGGTCAAGAATAAAAATTTCAGGGAAGATTTATATTACCGCCTGATCGGGTTACCTGTCACGCTGCCACCCCTGCGCGAGCGCGGCGACGACATCTGTATCCTCGCCAAGCATTTTACCGATAATTTCTGTAGGGACAACAAACTCGGCAAAAAAATAATTTCACCCGAAGCCCAGCAAAAGCTCGTCCAATATTCATTTCCCGGGAATGTTCGTGAACTCAAATCCGTCATGGAACTTGCCGTTGTGATGACCGACGGCGACCTCATTCTTCCCGAGCATATCACTTTCAATACCAATTCCAGTATCGCCGATCTGCTGAGCAAGGAAATCACCCTGAAAGAATTTGAAACCCAGTTAATCCAGCATTATCTCGACAAGTATGAAAGGGACGTGCTCCTCGTCGCAAAAAAACTGGACATCGGCAAATCGACAATTTACCGGATGGTGCAGATGGGAGAACTCAATATCAGATAATCAACCCGACCTTTTTGAAAATATGGAAGCTAAACTGCTCAACGGCCAAAACGCGAACGCGAAGCCTGCCTCCGAAGATAAGCTTTATAACCTTTCTATGGTTGAATCCGTCTCGGGCGGCAACACTGACTTTATCAAGAAAATGATTTTGCTTTTTATTGACGCTGTTCCAAAAGACGTCGTAATGATGCGCAGCGCCTGCGCGGCAAAAAACTGGGCACAGGTCTCAAAAACGGCGCATAAACTAAAATCGACAATCGATTCGATGGCCATCAAAACGATTCAGCAGGATATCCGGACGATCGAATCTAATGCAAAGCAGCTTGTCGAATTGGATCTTATCCCAGCCCTCGTCGAAAAAGTGGAGAATACGATCAATACTTGCCTTGTGCAGCTGAGCACAGAAATCGCCTAAGTGATGGCGGGTGCTTACCCCGGCATTCTTGAAATATATCTTTCAATTTGCTTAATCTGGTCGACCAACTGCGGAGTCGTTGGTTTTAAACCTTTCGCTTTCCTGAAATATTCCTTGGCCGCCCTGAATTCTCTTTTTGTCATCATGATCGAACATAATTGAAGGTAGGCCGTAGCCTGGTTTTCCTTATCGGGAAGCCCTTTGCGAATGGCCTGGCGAATGTAGCTCTCGCCTTGCCGAAGATCATTTTTTTGCATCGAGAGCATGCCCATTTGCAGCAAGCTTGCACCCTCAGCTTCCTTCATCGGCATACCGAGGTCCAGCCCCTTTTTCATGTTTTTCTCAGCACCGTCAAAATCCTGCTTCATCATGGCCATATTTCCTTTCAGCGTATAATAGACCGAACGGATAGGCTTGTACAAGAGTCCCGGATATTTAATCGAATTGAGTATTTTTTCGGCTCCTTCCATGTCCCCGCTTTCCATCGAGTCCTGGATCAGCCTGAGCGGCCCAAAGAAAAAGTAGCCAAAAACCAGCATCGCACAGATCAGGTAGGCGATGAACGATGCCCAGAAGCCCACCAGGATATTGGTAGCTACCGCAATGGCAAGAAAGCCTGCGGCGATATAGAGCCGATATCTGATGATGATATTGTAAAACTTCATAATAAAAATTAAGGAGCGCAAAGATACGCAAGTTCCCGTTCTGCACCCCTCTCAAAACATCAGAAGCGGTCATTATTGACTTCGATCCAGTAACCATCGGGGTCCTGCAGGTAAACCTGTTTGATGCCGTCTGCGCGAGTTTGTGGCTCTTCGGAAGTCTGGGCCCAATTGCCGAATTTCACATGTTCGGCTTTCAGGTGTTTTATGAAATCCCCAAGGGAGGCAACGGCGAAAGCCAGGTGGACATTGATGTCGTGGGGAACATCGGCCGATGCGCCGGAAATGATATGAAGTTGCGAATGTTCGCCCAATTTCATCCATACATGTTTACCGTCGTGAAATGGCTCCGGAATTCTTTTGAGTTGCATCACTCTTTCATAAAAATCAGCGCTTTTCTGGAGATCGACGACATAAACGGCGACATGGTTAACATGGGGAGCGTTGTCCTGCGACCAGCAGGAATTCGCAATAAGCATGACCAATATCGATAGCGAGGCGGACAAAAAGAAGCGTTTCATTTTCGAGATTTTAGATGTTGAAATTAGTCAAATACTGATAAATGATAATCAATTCAGCAACCGCGTGCGGTTTAATTTTGGCAGGCTGGCGCGAAGATTGACTTTCAGGCAAGCGCACGATCTTTTCAAATCAAGACAAGAATCATGACCATAACTGACCAAATTGCAAAAAATCTCAAGGCATTTTATGCGGGCGAGAACTGGACTTCGTCCGACCTGAAATCCCAACTCTCCGGGGTAACATGGCAGCAGGCTGTCACAAAAATCGATTCCTTCAATACGATCGCCTCCCTGGTCTACCACATCAATTATTATGTCGTAGCCGTATCAAACGTGCTTCGGGGAACCCCATTGGAATCCCATAACAAATACAGCTTCGACGTGCCGTCGATCCAGTCAGCTGAAGAATGGGATTTTCTTGTCAAAAAAGTATTTGACGATGCAGAAGTTCTTGCCGGGCTGATTCTGCAGTTACCAGAGGCAGATCTTTGGAAAACCTTTGTCGATAAGAAAAACGGCAACTACTACGAAAATATCGCCGGGGTTATTGAACATAACTATTATCACCTTGGACAAATTGTGATTCTCAAAAAAATGCTGCGTCAGGAAAATGCCAAATGATCCAAGGAACCTGCACCGAGGTCAGGGCGAATTGCGCAGGCAATCGCTATCCACATCTTAAGATGACCAGATTTGAACAAAGAGCCATTATTCGGAGCTTTCGCAGTTTGATTGAAAAGGAAATAAATGGCTAATTTTAATATTTGTCTGCAAAACTTGCTTCCTGATGAAAAAATTGCTGATTATTTATCTTTCTGTTTTCCTGCCAGTGTTTGCAATTGTCTATGCCGTGAAAAATCACTATTTATCAGAGGTGGGATTTATGTGGGCTCTTGGCCTGTATGTTCTGGTTTATCATCCAATGATTTCTTCGCTGCGCTTGTTGAATGCTGGTAAAATAAGCAGCGCTGAAATCTGGAAGTGCTTCCTGCCTTTTTACAATTGGAAATATTTCTCATTCCTTTTTTTTAAACTAAACTAATCGCAGGAGTAAATCAGGGGTCTGGAGGACACAGATGAAGCGACGAATTGCGGTTGAATACTAAACATTGAATTGCACAAACTACAAACTACAAAAGGCCGAAGTTCGGTGATGCGAAGCGTCTCCTTGTCCTTAATTATCCTGGTCGCCTTTTTCAACAGCCGTGCAGGGATCGTGCGTGGTACAGTTACCGATACGAAGGGAACTATTTTGCCGTTTGCGTCCGTGTTTATCAAGGAGACGACCATCGGGGTGACCGCCAACAACCTGGGGAAATATGAACTCGATCTCGAACCGGGAGATTATACCCTTGTTTGTCAATACGTGGGATATGCAAGACAGGAGAAAAAAATAAAGGTCGGGCCCGGTCAGGCGGGTGCTGTCGTGGCAGACTTCCATCTTTCGATCCAGCAACTTTCCATGAAAGAGTTCGTGGTCCGACCGGGTGGCGAAGATCCGGCCTACGCGATCATTCGCCATGCCATAAAAAAAAGAAAGGATTATCAATCGCCGCTCGACTCGTTTACCTGCGAGGCCTATATAAAGACCACCGTTCAGTTAAGAAAGCTGCCAGAAAAAATTTTTGGACAGAAAATAGATTCCTCGGACAAAAAGGAAATGGGGCTCGATTCCACGGGGAAAGGCATCCTGTTTTTGTCGGAGTCCTTTACAAAAGTATCCTTCAAAAAACCCGAAAAATTAAAATTGGAAGTTATTTCCGGGCGGGAGAGCGGCTCAAATGGCTACGGCTTTGATTTCCCCACATTCATCAATTTCTATAATAACAATGTTGTCGTGTTTGGGCCGGCCCTTAATGCGCGTGGATTCGTTTCACCGATTGCAGACGGAGCACTGAACTATTATCGTTACAAGTACCTCGGTTCTTTTTTTGAGGACGGAAAGGAGGTGAATAAAATCAAAGTTATTCCGCGTCGAAAATATGAGCCTTTATTTTCCGGAATCATCAATATCACTGAAGACGATTGGCGCATTCATAGCCTCGATCTTATTCTCGTCAAAACCGCGCAACTCGAAATTCTTGACACCCTGCATATCAACCAAATCATGGTCCCAGTCGCCAAAAATGTATGGCAGACGAAGAATCAGACAATCTTCATGACCCTTAAACTTTTTGGCGTCGACGTCGCAGGCAATGTTTTAGATGTTTACAACAAGTACGACATCAAGCCAAAATTTCCAAAAAACTATTTTAATCGCACGGTTATTAAATACGACACGGCGATCAATAAAAAGACAACCCGCTACTGGGACTCACTGCGCCCCGTGCAATTGGAGCCGGCGGAGGTCAAGGACTATGCAGTCAAGGACAGTATCTTTCATTATAATAGGGATTCCTCGCAGACAAAGCATTATCGTGACTCCCTGCAAAGAAGGGAGGGAAAGATCACTTACAACAATCTTTATTTGACCGGGATTACCTATAAACACTATGGGCCGAAGCGCGTTACCGTTTACCGGATCGAACCTCCCTTAAGTGGGGACTACAACACCGTGGAAGGGTGGGCGCTAAAGGAAGGTGCTTCGGTCTCAACGCCCGTTTTCAAGAATAAGGAATTGCTCAGCGTCGGTTCAAATTTTCGATACGGGTTCAATAACCGGCACTTTAATTCCTGGGCATCGGTTGGTCTTAGCAGGAATAATTCTCCAAACCAAGACAATCCTTATGGGCTGGCGTACGAACACCGGTCCTTTGAACTTTCGGGTGGCAAAAGAATTGAGCAGTTCAATAATGACAACCCCATCTCGCCAGCTGTCAATGCGTTTTACACGCTTTTCTTCAAAGAAAATTATGAAAAGATATATGAGAACTATTTCGGCCAGGCAGAATATTCCAATCGAATGGAAAATGGTTTGGATTTGCGGGTGAATGCCCTTTTTGAAGATCGCTTGCCCCTAAACAATACCACGGACTATTCGTACTTTAGTTACAAGTACCGGAAATTTACGGCAAACTATCCTGTCGAAAGGATCGATTCCCAATTTACTCGCCATCGCGCATTTCTAACCGGCGTGGATTTGCAATATCAGCCGGGACAGCGTTTCATCGAATTTCCAAATCACAAAGTCAGTATCGGTTCAAAATATCCAATCCTGGAGTTTTTTTATCAGCATGGATGGAAAAATGTTTTTAATAGCATTACGGATTTTGACAAATGGAGTTTTTCTGTGTCAGACAATCTGAATCTGAAATTGAAGGGTTTACTGCGTTACCGCCTCACGATAGGCGGGTTTATCACTGCGCGGGATGTCCCCATACAGGACTATCAGCATTTCAATGGGAACCAGACCTTCTTTGAAAGCCAATACCTGAATAGTTTCCAACTTGCCCCCTACTATGCCAACAGCACGACTGCTTCTCTATATTCAACGGGCCATCTGGAATATCACCTGAACGGATTTTTGACCAACAAGATTCCCTTGTTCAGGCGGCTGAGCTGGTGGTTGGAGGGGGGGTCAAACGTCTTTTATGTTAATGCCAATAATAATTATGTCGAGGTGTTTGGCGGATTGGAGAACGTTTTCAAAATATTCCGCGTTGATTTTGTGGCCTCCTACCTCGATGGACAAAAAGGACAGGTGGGTTTTCGGCTGGGATTCGGTGGCTTACTACAAGGTACGGTCCAACGACGCTAAAAGATCAAAACTGCGTAACCTTGCTGGTGGTGTATCGATCCTAGAGACAATTCGAGCCAACGATAGCGTCCATATCATTGTTCATAAATTAGATACGGTGTATTTCATTGAGATCAAAAAGAATAATAAATTTTGGAGCTCCGCTTTAGATGGTTTTTTGAAGGCAAAAAATAAATAGCATTTAGTTCGGGGGCAGACACCTTCGGCACGATTTACCGCCGCTGAACTTTGAACATTCAGTTGGACCTTGACAGCCAAAGTAGATAACGAGTGAGAGAATCCCACTTAATTTAAACATATGCGAGGTGAATCTTCTAAAGAAAGTTAAGAATTTTCAATGAAGAAATCGGGTGAATAATTTAATGCTGTGACCAATTTCCACGGGTCATCCAATTTTTTTCCGTCCATATTTCTCCGGAATGGTCGCAGTTCAGCACCAGCATGGTGTCCAAATAAATGGTTGGCAACTGCTACGTACCAGTTGGGGGGTAGGATAATTGCTTGTCATTTCCCCCAAATTACCAATTTCAACCTTCTAATGTGGTTTTTAAACGCGTTAAAAAAAGAAGAAGAAAAGAAGTAAATTGGAAGAAAGAATGTCTTCACTCAAGAAAACAGCAAGGCTTGCGGGCTTACTATATCTTATTCTGGATATTCCGGGCTTCTACAGTCTGAAGTATGTTCCATCGAAAATTATCGTTCGTGGGGATGCTACAGCCACTGCAAATAACATCCTCGGCCATGAATTTTTGTTTCGGACGGGCATAGTTAGCTTTCTCATCTGCAACATCATTTGGGTATTTTTTGTGTTGATCCTATATCGGCTATTGCGGCAGGTAAATGAGTATCAGGCTAAATTGATGGTTGCCTTGATGATTGTGACCGTTTCAATAGCTTTTGTCATTGAGACGTTCAACGTGACTTCCATAATGATTCTAAAAGGTGAAGTAATGAAGGCAGCTCAGCCCGGACAGAAAGTAGACATGGCTCTACTGTTCGTTAATATTCACAGCTATGGATTGGCAATATTTGAAATATTAGGGGTCTGGTTCATACCATTTGGCCTACTGGTATATAAGTCAGGATTTATTCCGAGGTTATTGGGAGTGTTGCTAATAATTGGCGGTTTTGGATATGTGATTGAAGGTTTGGCTTTTCTACTTTGCCCTGAATGCCATTCGATTGTTCTTCAGTATATAGGTATCTCTTATGGGGTAGGTGAGCTTTCCATTATGCTAT
>Ga0070731_10003025_pt1 | contig 15421 bp, 16 predicted proteins | sample Coa_R1_2_FD_66448 | JGI IMG/M metagenome (GOLD analysis project Ga0070731, IMG submission 66448) | Surface soil microbial communities from Centralia Pennsylvania, which are recovering from an underground coalmine fire - Coalmine... | ecosystem: Environmental > Terrestrial > Soil > Unclassified ...
GGCTGCGGATTCCACGAGGCGGTGCGCGGCGTGCTCTCGCATCATGTGGTGATTCGCGACGGTAAGATCGCGAATTATCACCCTTATCCTCCCACTCCATGGAATGCCAATCCGCGCGATATCTATGGAACTCCCGGACCTTACGAAGATGCGGTGCAGAACACACCGATCTTTGAAGAGAATGGTCCTGAAAAGTTCAAAGGTATTGACATTATGCGGGCGGTGCGAAGTTTCGATCCCTGCCTTCCTTGTGGTGTGCACATGTACCTGGGCAACGGAAAGGTGCTCGAAACGCGCCACTCGCCCATGTTCGGCGTAGCAGGCAGTCAGTGAACAACGCGCAGTGAGAGGAGTTGAATGACAGAGAAACGTGAGTTTCAGGCGCGAACAGAAGAGATCGAGCAGCTGATGAAAATTCTGGAGGAGACTGCGGAGCCCGCCGTCCACGCGGCAGCCTTGGAGTTGATGCAAACCATCATGGAGCTTCACGGTGCTGCCGTAGGCCGCATTCTCCATGTTCTCTCACTGGAGCCCAATGCGGAACGGCTTTGCCGGGAGCTCATTAAGGACGAGTTAGTTTCCGGAGTGCTGCTTCTGCACAACCTGCACCCGGAGGACATTCACACTCGAGTTTCGAGAGCTCTCGAAAATGTTCGGCCATATCTGCAATCGCACGGCGGCGACGTGCAACTCGCGGGTCTGCAGGATGGCGTGCTTCGAGTGCGGCTACAAGGCAGTTGCGGAAGCTGTGGCTCTTCTGCTCAGACTCTAAAAACTGCTGTGGAACAAGCGGTTGTGAATGCGGCTCCGGATGTGACCGAAATCATCGCCGAGCCGGGTACTGAGCCCAATACTACGCCGATAATTCGGTCGCAATTGGTAGTGCTTGGTTAAGCGCATCAGTTGGAGAGGAGAAAGTCATATGGTTCGCCAGGATACGACGCCAGATAGTCCGTCGCACACCCCCGGAACACACAGAGGGGAAGCGTGGGTTCGTTCACACAAGGAACCGGGACGCGAGGGTAAAACTCGGAACTCTCGCGATTCCACGGGCGTGAGCCCTGATAAGCGGAGACCGATCGATTCGCGGATGCCCAATATGCCGCCGGCATAGCCGCTCATTATGAACGATGCTCCCGAAAAGACGCCCGAGCGGCAGAACGCTTTCGCGGCTCTCCGCAAGTTTTCGCGCAGGCGAATTTCACTCCCAAGCTGTGAAATGTGCAGCGCTGCATTGACGCCGCAGCATGCCCATCTGCTCGAACGCTCGACGCGAAACATTCTTTGCTCGTGCGATGCTTGTGCGGTTTTGTTCAGCGACCACGGCAACGCCAAATACAAGCGTGTTCCGCGGCGCGGTCAATTTCTATCCGATTTTGAGATTACCGATCTCGAGTGGGAAAGCTTGATGCTTCCCATCAACCTGGCGTTTTTCTACTGTGATAGCGCCGCGAATCGCGTGCTTGCGATGTATCCCAGCCCGGCGGGAGCTACCGAGTCGTTGCTCAATCTCGAATCCTGGAATGAAATCGCTTCGCGCAATCCGAAGCTGCAGGGTTTGCAGGCCGACGTTGAAGCGCTGCTTGTGAATCGCATGGGCCCGTCGAAGGATTATTTTATCGTTCCCATTGATGAGTGCTATCGGCTGGTGGGTCTGATTCGCACTCACTGGCGGGGTTTGTCGGGAGGCACCGAAGTTTGGAAAGAAATGCGTGAGTTTTTTGCCCAGCTCCGGGAGCGCTGCGGCCAACTGGAGAGTGTGCATGCCTGAACTCAATTTTCAGATCGAAGGTGCCGAAGCGACTGCATACGCTGCCGTGCCGCTGATTGCGCTAAAGCTGCGCATCACCAACAATCCCTCGGAACAGGCGATCCATACGATCGCGTTACGATGTCAGGTTCAGATTGAACCTGCGCGCCGGCGTTACGCGGCCGAAGAACAGTCGCAGCTGCACGATCTTTTCGGCGAGCCCGAACGCTGGGGTAAGACGGTCCGTCCTCTTCTTTGGATGAACACGAGCGTCTTGGCTCCGGGGTTTTCCGGCAGTACGCTGGTCGATATCCAGTTGCCATGCACCTTCGATTTCAACGTCGCTACCACGAAGTATTTTCACGCTCTGGAGTCCGGAGAGATTCCGATCTGCGTGTTGTTCAGCGGCACGGTGTTCTATGCGGATAGGTCGGAACAACTGCAGGCCACCCAGCTACCGTGGGACCGCGAGGCCAGTTTCCGTTTGCCCGTCGGCATCTGGAAGAAGATGATGGACGCGCACTATCCGAATTCAGCCTGGCTTTCGTTGCGCCGCGATGCGTTTGAGCGGCTTTACCGTTACAAGGTGCTGCATGGCATCCCAACGTTCGAGCGCGCTTTGGAAAGACTTCTGCCGGAAAATGTTCCTGCCGACGAGGTCAAGGTATGAACTTCGCGGCTGTTGAAAAAATCGCCAATGCCGTTCTCTATGAGGGGTATATTCTCTATCCCTATCGTGCCTCGTCGACCAAGAATCGCCAGCGCTGGAACTTTGGAACTCTTTATCCGCAATGTTACGCTGAGGCCCAACATCCTATCGAGCCATTCAAGTTTGTCGTCGAGTGCCCAATCGAAGGGAATTCTACTACTCGGCTGGATGTACGAATTCGATTCCTGCAGTTGGTGGAAACTCAAGGCAAAAGCGGCCAAAATCCTGCAGATGACTGGCAGCATGGCATTGAGCGGTCGCACGACGTTACCGGTCTCAGGCTTTCCTCTCTGATTGCTGAGGACCATAGTCTCGGCTTCCGCATTCCCGCTGGAGACACGGACTCCTCTGCGCGAGAAGTAGGCGGAGTGCTTGGCATTACCGCGACAGTTGTTTCGAAGGGGTACAAACTACATCTAGAGTTGACGAACACTTCCAGCGGGAGCACTGCGATCAGCCGAAACGACGCTCTGCTCCAGGCGTACACTTCGGCTCACATTCTTCTGGCTCTTCAGGATGGAGAATTTATTTCTCTCCTCGACCCGCCAGAGAAGTTTCGTTTCACTGCCAGCTCCTGCAACAATCAGGGGGTATTTCCTGTGCTCGTCGGCGATCAAGATCAGCATTCGATGATGTTGTGTTCTCCGATCATTCTTTATGACTATCCGCAGATTGCACCGGAGAGTTTCGGCGACTTTTTCGATGGCACCGAAATGGACGAAATGCTTGCGCTGCGTGTTCTCACACTGACCGACGAGGAAAAGCGTGAGATGCGGAACGACGACCGCGCCCGCCAGATTCTGGAGCGCACGGAGTCGCTTCCACAGGAGCATTTGATGAAACTGCACGGAGCAATTCGTGGAATGCGGCGCGGCGCTGGGGAAGAAGGCCTATGAATTTCGATTGGGATCCTCTCGCCGAGAGACCCATACCGAAGAGTGTGCACGTCTTTGGCATCGAACTGAAGAAGGGAAGCAAGGTGCGTCTCTGGCCGCAGAAGGCCGCCGACATCATGGACATGGCTCTGAAAGGGCAAGTTGCGACCGTCGAATCGATCGAGGTGGATTTCGACGATGCCGTTCACCTTGCCGTGGTGTTGGATGACGATCCCGGAAAAGAATTCGGCATGATGCGCCAGCCGGGACATCGTTTTTTCTTTTCTCCAGAGGAAGTGGAACCTTTGGAGCTATCGGAGGCAGCTGATAGTCCTCATGATTAACCAGGTTCTGATCGCGGGTATTGGCAATATTTTTCTAGGAGATGACGCCTTCGGATGCGAAGTTGCGCATGTGTTGTCGGATAGCCGGTTGCCGGCGCATGTGCGCGTCGTGGATTTCGGCATTCGCGGTCTCGACCTGGCCTACGCGCTGCTTGATCCGTGGCAAGCCGTGATTATGGTCGACGCGCTTCCACGCGGCCATGCTCCCGGCACTCTTTACCTTATCGAGCCCGATCTCGCAGCGATTTGTGAATCGGGCACATCGCAGCCAGCCATGGATGCGCATAACATGGACCCGGCGAAGGTTCTGCGCCTCGCGGCCGTAATGGGAGGGGTAAATTCGAAAATCTACGTGCTCGGATGTGAACCCGAGGATTGTGGCGGTGAAGAAGGCCGCATGGGCTTATCTCTACCGGTAGCCGCGGCGATTCCTGAAGCACTCCGTATGATTGATGAACTGATTGGCCGGATTTGCAGTAAGGATTTCACGGGGGTTGCGGAAAATTCCTTCGCGAGGTGAAAAGATGAAGACGAGATTATTTTGGACGATAGCGTGCGTGGCTCTGATCGCGGTGGTAGCAAGTGCTGCCCCCGATCTGCGGCGTTATTACAAGATCAGTTCCATGTAAGGCTGCGGTTTCAGGTGTGAGACTTACATTCGTCGCGCGAAGGCCCGGCCCGGGCGATTGCACTTGCGCATGCCGCCGGCAACCACTCGGAGCCGGCGGCTGGATACCATGTCTGAGTTACAATCGAAGAAGTCCCTCTAATCTCGCTCGAGGAGGCGTCCGGCGAAATGTATCCAGAAATTATTGTGGTTCCGATGCGTGAAGAACTGACCCGGCTGGGCATTCAGGAACTGCGAACGGCCGAAGATGTTGACCGCGAGTTGAAGAATTCGGGCACGGCGATGGTGATCGTAAACTCGATCTGCGGATGTGCCGCCGGGCGCATGCGTCCAGCCGTACGCATGGCGCTGCAAGATGCTACACATCCCGACCAATCATTCTCGGTTTTTGCCGGCCAAGACAAGGAAGCCACGGAACGCGCTCGCGGATATTTCACGGGCCAGCCACCCTCATCGCCGTCGATTGCGATTTTGCGCGACGGCAAACTTGTCTACATGATGCACCGGCGTGACATCGAATCCCGCGACGCTCCTGCGATTGCGGCGGAATTGAAAGCTGCTCTCGATAAATTCTGCGCGAAAAGCGTGCCAACGCCTTAGCACTGTATGCGCTAAATTCGAAAGTATTCCAGGGAATTTACTTCTCTTTTGCGATCGCCGCCGGGTTCATCACTCGAAAGGCCTTTACTACGATGCTATTCGGCTGAACTCCAACGGGTATCAGAGTCAAAAGAGAATACTCGGTTGGTTCGAGCTTCCGCGGCGTGCGCCTTTGGATTACAGTTACATCGCCGGCTTCAGCATCGAGCACGAGAAGATAATTCTCGTTCTGCGAAAGCGCCAGTCCCTCAGGATGGCTGCCGACGGTCAGCGTCGTGATCCTCCGCCCGAGGTCGATGTCATAGACGGCAACGCTATCGGACCCAAAGTTGCTCACATATAGCCTGGAGCTATCGCGCGTAACGACTCCGCGCGCCGGATGCTGGCCTACAAGCGCAGTGCTTCCGACTTCGTTGGTTCCGGTCTCAATGATAGAGACACTATCCGAATCAAAATCACAAACCATCAGCTCGCCTCCGTCTGGCTTGAGCGAGAGGCTTACCGGCGTCCGGCCAACATCGAGTAGCGCGAGAACACGATCGCTCGCTGCATTACCCTTCTTCAGAGAGATCGCGGCCACCTGCGACGATCCGGTACACGCCACAAATGCCTTGCTTGAATCCGGCAGGATCGCAATATCTTCCGGCTGAGCGCAAACCGGCAAGGTGTCGCGAACCTGCAGCAGTTTTGTGTCGATGAGCGAAACCGTGTTATCGCCCCGATTGGAAACAACCGCGGTGGAACCGTCTGGTGAGACCCGTGCCAGGCCGGGCTCGGAACCAACTTGCACGGTCGCGACGACTGCGCGTTTCTCCAGGTCGAGTACCGAGACGTTTGCAGAAGCAGAATTCGCGACATAAGCTCGTTTACCATCCTCTGAAACGTCAATGTAATAGGGACGGCCGTGAACGCCGATGGTGGCCGCCACCGCATTCTTTTCCGCGTCAATGACGGTGACATTGTTCGAGCCGGAGTTCACCACATAAATCTCATTTTTCAAGGGATTGGCGGCAATCCCCGTTGGGGCTGTACCTACCAAAATCGTTTTTGCCGGTTCAAAGGTTCGCAAATCGATGACGCTGACAGTATTGCTCTTGCCATTGGTCACGTAGGCATATTCGCGATAGGAGGGACCGTATTCGGGAAGCGAGCGCTCCCGGAAATACCACCACCCGAGCGCTGCCAGCAGCGGAACTAGAAAAGTAATGACGAGGAGTTTTCTCAAGATGATGAACGTTGCCTCGGGAAGATAAGATTACCAAAGAGAATGAGCGGTTCATCGAGGAGCTGATTGTGCGGTCGACGGTGGTTCTTTCCCTTCGCTTGCCTTCAACTGCGTTAATAACAGAGTCATCTGATCGGGAGAGACTTTGATTCCACCCTCCAACACGATGCTTAGCCGGTTCGCACCGGTCCCCTGAAAGTGCGCCTGCCGCAATTTCACGTTGCCTTCTGCGGCCGCAGGAAGCACAGCTTTATAATCCACAACCTGGCTTATCGCCCAACGCACGGAGTCGGCAACCTTGTCGCGCACATTCTCACCAAGAGGCCCGGAACGCAACAGCTCACCAACCAAACCCTCCGCGTCTACACTTTCAATTGTCGGAACCAGGGCGAGAATTCCGCTCTCGGAGATCGAGGGCGCCAATTTCACTTGAATCGTTCCGTTGGCCTCGACCATTTCATTGGCGTTCCCGCGGCCAATGCAGGCCCAGCGCTCATAGTGCAACTGCACACGGGCCAGGCTTGCCGGAGCTGAAGGTTCAAGATCAGCGCTTTGAACTGTGATCTGCTCTCCGCAGGCGTCAGACTTGTTCAGTCCGGCGCGAAGAATGTCCGTCAGTTGTTGTTGCAAGCCCGACATGTCGGACGTAAGGACAATGTGGAGCGGGCTGTCATCGCCGGGCACTTCCGTCTTTGAAAACACCGCCCTGGTCGTAAACAAGACGGACTGATCTTCCATTTTGACGGATTTCTTCACCGGGGGCGCAAAGTAAATGGTGTTTTGTGTATCGGCGCGCGTGCCGATGTTCATTTCATTTCCCAGAGCAAGCTGTGCGCTGTGGAACGCCAGGAGCGCGCGGTCCAAAGCTTCGGTGGAGGCGGCGATTTGCTGTGACTCAGTCTTACCTTCCGAAATCTGGATATCCAGTGTCCTGAGCTGTTGAGTTAAGTCGGAGTCCGCCCTGCTCAGTCGTTTTAAATTCTCTCTGAGACCCGATTTCTGCCGATCCGTAAGGTGGTCAACGAATTTTGCATTTGCCGAGCGCGCCGATTCGGTCTTCTGAGTGAGGTCGTTTTTGCGAGTCTGAAGTTCGGCGGGATTGTTACTTTTCAGCTGTTCCACGAGAGCTTGCAGTTCCGCTGTGGCGGATTCGGTGATTTTGAGCATCAGATTGTACTCGGCAACCTGCTCACTAGTTGCCTGCAGTGCGAGAACTTCATGAAAGTCTTTGAGATCATCCTTCGTATCGACACCGCTGGCTATTCCTGACCGGCCGCTTAATCCTCCTCCGCCCGCGGTTCCACCGCCAATGCCTCCGGCACCACGTTGGCCTAGCGCAGTGTAGGAAAGCACAAAGAATGCCGCAAGAAGGGTGAGTAAAATCGACTTCATGGGAAACATAATCCTAATTCTGGCCAACATGGAATTACTTCTCCTGCCGAAACGGCGAACTGCGTGCGGGCAATAATCATATAGCTTGGCCTAGGGCTATGAAAAAGGCCACTGCCTTTACAGTTCTTTGCAACAAAGCGCCGAAAAACATAGATCGGCGCAATGGGACACTGAGGCGGATTAGGAGTTGATGACTGCGTACGAGCGGCTCACGTCAATGCCGGGCACGGTTCTCCCCACCACTGCGGCGATCTGACGGACCTGTATCATGAGTTCATCAAACTGCTTTGGAAACAGAGACTGTGGGCCATCTGACATGGCCTCATCCGGCTTGTTGTGAACTTCTACCATCAACCCATCAGCGCCGACGGCCACGGCCGCGCGCGAGAGTGGCGTCACTTTGTTCCGCTTGCCGGTACCGTGACTAGGGTCGACCAGGATGGGAAGATGGCTCAGACGCTGTACTGCAGGGACTACGCTCAGGTCGAGTGTATTTCGCGTGTGGTCAGCGAACGTTCGAACGCCACGCTCGCACAATGCGACGCTGTAATTGCCTTCGCTTAAAATGTATTCCGCCGCCATGAGGAATTCCTCCAGTGTCGCCGACATACCGCGCTTCAACAGCACTGGTTTTCTCGTACGTCCGGCGCGCTTTAACAGCGAAAAATTCTGCATGTTGCGAGCGCCAATCTGGATTACATCGGCGTATTCCTCGACCAGATCGAGCGATTCATTGTCGACGGCCTCAGTAATGATCTTCATCCCATACTGCTGGCGAATCTCGGCCATGATTTGCAGGCCTTCCTCACCCAGGCCCTGAAAAGAATAAGGCGAGGTTCGAGGCTTGTAAGCGCCACCGCGGAAGAATTGCGCTCCGGCACGACAGACGCGTTCCGCGACGGCGAAGGCCTGCTCGCGACTCTCGATGGCGCAGGGGCCGGCGACAATCGCTAAACCTTGACCTCCAATAGTGGCATCGGTGCCTGCAAAATGGATGACGGTGTTGTCTTCTTTGAGATCGCGGCTTACCAGCTTGTAAGGCTTCGAAACTTTGATGACTTCCTGCACGCCTGGCATTTCTTCCAGCGTGCCTTGTTCCACTTCACCCTTGTTTCCGGTAATTCCAATGGCGGTACGCTGAGCTCCCGGCATGGGATGGGGCCGGTAACCCAGCTTTTCGATTTTTGCGCAGACGCCACGTACCTCTTCTTCAGTGGCATGCGCCTTCATGACGACGAGCATAGATTCCTCGCAGCCCTACGCGCGTGGCGTTGCAGACTGCCAAGTCCCTTAAGTCTACCTTTCTCAGCTCTCCGGCCGCAATGAGTGCAGGTTTTCACATGTTCTAACCGGATCGGAGCGGAATGCCGAGGCTAAACTCAGCCAGAGTGATTGCAAAGCAAAAAGCGCGTCGGAACATCTCAAAAGAGGCATCGCATATAATTTTCTGAATGCCCGGTTCCATGGCGCGCGAACAAGATATTCTGAATCGGATTGCCCCGAAACACCCCCCTCGCCTGACCTCCCGGCGCATCGGAATTCACACTTCCACCGCAGGAGGAATTCACAATGCCGCCGAGCGCGCTTACCGGATCGGATGCAATACACTCCAGATATTCTCTTCGAGTCCGCGGCAGTGGGCTCCTTATGCACTAAGTTATCCATTGTGCCAGCAGATGCTTCGCCTGCGAGCTAAATACGATCTCAACCCGCTGGTGATTCATACGAATTATCTGGTGAATCTTGCCAGCACGAATCCGCTCTTCTTGAAGAAATCGATTGAGGCTTTTCGCGGAGAAGTCGAGCGGGCGCTGGCGGTGTGCGCCAATTATCTGGTTCTTCACCCCGGTTCATTCCGGGGGGCAGATCGCGAAGCGGGCCTGCTGCAAACAGCGGCCGCAATCGCGGCAGCCACGCAAGGGCTTGATCTGGCACAAGGCGGGTTGACCATTCTGATCGAAAACACCGCCGGCGCGGAGTTTTCTCTCGGCGGCAGCTTCGAGCAGGTTGCAGAGGTCATCGATCGGCTCGCGGGCATCGTGCCAATTGGCGCCTGCATTGATACCTGCCACACACATGTGGCTGGCTACGACATCGTCACGCTGGAAGGAATCTACCAGACGCTGCACCAGCTCGAGGCCAGCGTGGGATTGAACAATGTAAAAGTCGTTCACTGTAACGATGCGAAAGCCGCTCGCGGCTCCAAGCTGGACCGCCACCAGCAAATCGGCAAAGGGACTATCGGCAAAGAGCCGTTTCGCATTCTGCTGAATGATCTGCGGCTCGCCCATGCCGCCTTCATTGCGGAGACTCCGATCGAGAGACCCGGCGACGACCGCCGCAACGTAGCGGCTCTGAAAAAGCTGGTTGCATAGACATTCTCCCGATGTTTGGCATCCTACTCCCATGCTTAGGATTCGAACTCCACCCCGCTTCACCGTTTTGTTTTGGCTCGTCTGGTTCTGCATTTTGCCGAAGTTGGGCAAAGCGCAGTCTAAGACGGTATCCGAGCCGCATGAGGTTCACATTGCAATGAAGAACGTCATGTATCACTACACAGGGCCTATTGCTGTGCACATCGTGCAGCTTCAAGGTGAGCTGGTTCCGAACAAAGTGGGGAGCATTGTTGTATTCGACGACAAGAACTCATTTACGATTGCCATGGTGTCGGCCGAGATCGCCATCAGTTGCACGGCGCTTGCTCAGGCTCTGAACGAAGATGTGTTTTCTGCCGCCGATGCGCCCATCAAGGCGGTGACGATTGAGAGCAAGAACAACCGGCTGGTTATTCGAGGCAAGTTTCATCAAAAAAAAGATGTGCCCTTTGAAACCATTGGCACGGTGTCAGCGAACGGGGATGGCCGTATTCGCCTGCACTCCGAACATGTCAAGGCGGCGCATCTTCCAGTGAAAGGAATTATGGATCTGCTTGGCCTTGATCTCGCGCGCTTGATCAATACCAACAAGGTCCAGGGTATTGCCGTCGATAAAGATGATCTGATCATCGATCCGCAGCAAATACTGCCGGCGCCGCGCATCCGGGGAAAAGTGACCGCGGTTCGAATTCAAGGCAATGACATCGTACAAGTTTTTGGCTCCGAGCGAGATCCACACCGGGCGCCGAAACAGGCGGGCAACTTCATCTCATTGCGCGATGGAGAGGTGCGTTTCGGCAAGCTGACGATGCGCGATTCCGATATCGTAATGGTAGATCTCGACGAGCAGGACCCCTTCGACTTTTACATCGATCACTACCAGCAGCAGCTCATTGCCGGATACACGAAAACTACTCCTGAACTCGGTCTCCGGGTTTATATGCGCGACTTCAGCAAATTAAACTCTCGCTCGCCTCGAGTGGCTGCCAGATAGGCAAGTGAGCGCCATAAAAAAGTTCTCCGGTGTCCGGACTCGGAGCCACCATTGTAAAATCTAAGCTCTGGCAGTAATGACCCTTTATCTATGGCGCAAGACGACAAATCAGAAGCTGCAACCATGAACCGGCCGGATCGTGAGCGCGATGAGCGCTTCGATGCACAGCGCGTGGAAATGAAGTGGGCGGAGCGCTGGCAGAAAGATCCGCAGCTCTACGCCGCCGACCGCGGGTCGGGCAAAAAGAAATTTTACGTGCTCGAGATGTTGCCATATCCCTCCGGCGCGCTGCACATGGGGCACGTGCGTAATTACTCCATTGGCGACGCCCTTGCGCGCTATATGTGGATGAACGGATACAACGTGCTACATCCCATGGGATGGGATTCCTTTGGTTTGCCTGCGGAGAACGCGGCGATTCAGAACAATACTCCGCCGCGCGAATGGACGCTGGGCAACATTGCCAAGATGAAGGCGCAGATGAATCGCCTTGGTTTCGCCTACGACTGGTCGCGCGAGGTCACCACTTGTTTGCCGGATTATTACCGTTGGAATCAGTGGTTCTTTCTCAAGTTCTACGAAAAAGGATTGGCGTATCGGAAGAAGAGCAAGGTCAATTGGTGTCCGAAGTGCGCGACGGTGCTCGCTAACGAACAAGTGCTGCCAAATGGCTGTTGCTGGCGGCACGAAGATGCACTCGTCGAACAACGCGAGCTTGAACAATGGTTCTTGCGCATCACGAAGTATGCCGATGAGCTATTGGGTGATCTTGACAAGCTACCTGGGTGGCCGGAAAAAGTGCGCACCATGCAGCGTAACTGGATCGGCCGCAGCGAAGGCACGTTGATTGATTTCAAGCTCGACGGCGCATCCGGTGCTGCCGGTTCCACCGTCAGCGTATTTACCACACGGGTGGACACTATCTACGGCGCGACTTCGGTACAGCTCGCGCCACAGCACCCGCTGGTTGAAGATCTTACTGTTGCGAATGCCGATCTGCGCGCGAAAGTCGATGGGCTTATTACCGAGCAGCGCAAGGCCAAAGAAGCGGGCGATATCGGCGAGATCGAAAAGCACGGCGTCTTCACTGGGCGTTACGCGATCAATCCGTTTAATCACGAGAGGATTCCGATCTGGATTGCGAACTACATCCTCATGGACTACGGCACCGGCGCGATCATGAGCGTTCCGGCGCATGATGAGCGGGACTACGAGTTCGCGAAGAAGTACAAACTCGAAATTCGTCTCGTCATTCTTCCGATTTCCGATGATCCGGAAGAAACCATGACCGAGCCGCCGCTTCCGTTTACTGCGCACGATGGCATGCTGATCAACTCAGGTCCGTACAGCGGCATGGACTGTGCTGACGCCATCAAAACGATGTCCGCCTTCGCCGAACAGAACGGTTTTGGCAAAGCTACCGTCACGTACCGCTTGAAGGATTGGGGAATTTCGCGACAGCGCTATTGGGGTACGCCCATCCCCATGCTGTATTGCGAAAAGTGCGGCATTGTTCCAGTGCCGGAAAAAGATTTGCCAGTGCTCTTGCCTGAACATGTCGAGATCACCCTCACTGGAGGGTCTCCGCTCGGGCGCGTGCTCGAGTTCGTCAATGCTACCTGCTCGAAGTGCGGCGGTCCGGCGCGCCGCGAAACCGACACCATGGACACGTTTGTCGATTCGTCCTGGTATTTCTATCGTTACACTGATGCGCACAACGACCATGCTCCGTTTGATTCGAAGACGGCTCAGTACTGGTTTCCCATCGATCAGTACATCGGCGGCGTCGAGCACGCAATCTTGCACCTTATCTACTCGCGTTTCTGGACCAAATTCATGCGCGATATTGGCCTCGTCTCGAACGATGAACCAGTCGAACGTTTGTTCACGCAGGGCATGGTCATCAAAGATGGGGCGAAGATGTCCAAGAGCCTTGGCAATGTCGTCAGTCCTGACGAAATGGTGGCGCGCTACGGCGCCGATGCGGCGCGGCTTTACAGCTTGTTTGCCGCACCGCCGGATCGCGATCTCGATTGGCAGGATTCCGGCATCGAAGGGATTCAGAGATTCTTGGGGCGCGTGTATCGCTTTGTTATGCGAAACGCTACAGCAGCGAGAGCTTCGATGGCAGCAACTGCTTCGCTCTCTTCCACGGACCGCGCTCTGCAACGCAAACTTCATCAAACGATCAAGCGCGTCAGTGACGACTTTCAAGGGCGCTGGCATTTCAACACGTGCATCTCGGCAATCATGGAATTAGTAAACGCCCTCTATGCGTATGAAGAGGCCACGTCGGCAAAGCCATTGACTGCTGAAAGCACCGCTCTTCTCGCCGAAGTGCAACGCGATCTCGTTTTGTTGCTTGCACCTTTCGCTCCTTACCTTTCACACGAACTCTGGGAGAGGCTCGGCGAGAAAGGCGACCTGATCAGGAGTCCATGGCCGAAATACGATGCCACGCTAGCGAAGGAAGAAGAGTTGGAAATCCCCGTGCAAGTTAACGGGAAACTTCGTGGTCGCGTTACCGTACCTGCCGATACTTCTGAACCCTTCGTTGTCGAGAGCGCGCTCGCTGACGAAAAAGTGAAGTCGGCAATTGCGGGCAAGCAGGTTGTCAAAACGATTTATGTTTCGGGGAAGCTGTTGAACCTTGTTGTGAAATAGGCTTACGAAATACTCTGGGGACATAAGAATAAGGGCCCGGAGGGGCCCATTTTCTTGTAGTCACTCGAAGATGGTTATTCGCCAACCAAGATTAAGGCTTCGCTCCGATTGTTAAAGTCGATTTCGTTCAACGCCTTTGCATTGTTGGCCGCTGGCCTCACCAACACTGCGTCGTAGGGTGAAGGACGTTGCAAATCCTTCATCTTGCCTTCTGTAGTGGCTACAGTTTTGCCGTTGTGCATGATATCAATCTTGAGTGCGTCCGCCGGTCCGCTCCACTCTGCCTTGTAGTGCCCGGGTGCGAGTTGAGTGGAACCAACCTGCGCGAAATCATCGAGTGTGAAATTGCCTGAGTGCGCATCTTTCGCGAACGCCGGGAACGAGAGCGCTAAGCCCATAATTGCTAATAAACCCAGATATTGCGAGTACTTCATGATCTGTATCTCCTTAACTCTAAATGTTAGCTTCGCCGCGCGAAGTATAGTTATCGCTGGCCGAGGCGCAAAACACTTTGCAATGCCCCTATCAGGACAGATGCTCGTGCCCGGGGGCCGGTTGCAGATATCCGGTCAAGATGCGTGTAAAGTTATTTAGAGACTCGAATTACGGAGATCCAACGGCATCAGTGCGAGACTGCGATATGCTGGTGGCGAACTGAAAGTGTCTCAGCGTTCCCCTACGCTCGAAGGATTTCACGCCGCATTCCGCCGGCCATCGATAACATTTGGTGAAATCGCGTGGCGATGGGCGGTAGGCGCTCTAACGACGGTCTCATTAGTTTTTGCGGTCATTGAATATCTCGATTCTTTGCGAGCGAGTATTCTCGACACCGTTTTTCTCAAGACGAAGCAGCCCTTGCTCGTGGAGCGTGCTCTCGCCCACATTCTTCGCGGTACGTGGAATCGCGCCGCCCTTGCCATGATTCTTGCGGCATTGGCGCTATCGGTTTTATGGGTGGTTGCAAGTTCGGTGGGGCGTTTGGCGACGGTGCGCGCCCTATTAAGCTATTTTCATACTAATTTTGGATCCGCCGATTTTATCGAGACCGACCATCCGGCTGTGGAGCTACGGGCGCTGATCGGGCTGAACTTCCTTCGCGTTGTCGTAACGTTGGCCGCCGGCCTTGCGCTTCTGGCCTCGGTGATAATTGCCAGAATTGCTTCGCCGGATGCAAATCCCAACCCAGCTTTCTTCCTTTTCATCTTCATGCCGTTAGCGGGATCGATCTGTGTTCTCTGGGTGGAACTGAACTGGCTTCTCTCTTTGTCTGGCATTTTCGTTGTCCACGATGGCGAGGACGCATTGGGAGCGATTTCAGCCGCAGCCGCACTGCTTCAGACGCATTTAGCGACCGTCGTCGCGGTAAGCGCGTGGAATGCCATCGCGCACCTTAGCGCGTTTGTTGCGGCATCTTCAGTCGGCTTTGGTTTGCTGCTTTTTGTGCGCGTTGTTTCGAAACCATTGATCATTGCTGGCGAGATCCTCGTCATGCTGGTATATCTCGCAGTGATAGACTGGCTCTACATTGCTCGGCTGGGTGGATATATTTTTATCGGACTGGCTCCGAGTCTTGCAGCGCCATCAACGAATACCGGGACTCCGTATTTTCCTCATGTCGGCAACCAAAACGGACTGGGCGCTCCCAGCCATGCGGCAGTTGACCGAGACGAGCCGATTCTGAGTGATCTGCCAGGCCTAATCTCTGAGTTTTAGCCTGGCTGCACATTGCCTCATGCGATCCTTTACAGAGGGCGCGCGATTTGAGAAACTCATCGGTGGAATCACCATCCAAGAACAATCCAGCCTCGTCCGTCCAATCCATCGTTATCCTTGATTTCGGCTCGCAATACACGCAACTCATTGCC
>Ga0070731_10003027_pt1 | contig 15414 bp, 23 predicted proteins | sample Coa_R1_2_FD_66448 | JGI IMG/M metagenome (GOLD analysis project Ga0070731, IMG submission 66448) | Surface soil microbial communities from Centralia Pennsylvania, which are recovering from an underground coalmine fire - Coalmine... | ecosystem: Environmental > Terrestrial > Soil > Unclassified ...
AGACGTTGCCAACCGTTCCCGGACAGGAGTATCTCCTTTCGTATTGGTGGGAAACCATCGATGCCGGCTTGGGTGTGGTCCCCAACGAACTCAAAGTGGTGTGGAACGGAACGGTACAACTCGATCAAACGAATGTCGGGGTCAGCGGGTGGACCAATCAGCGCCTGCTCGTCGCGGCCACCAGCAGCAGCAGCTCGGTTTTATTCGGGCTGGCGAATGACAATTCCTTTTACGCGCTTGACGACATCAGCGTGGTGCCGGTGGCGACTCCGGTACTCCAGCGGCTAAGCCAATCCGGAAGCGGCGTCAATCTCAGCTGGAGCACGGTGGCCGGGCTGAATTATCGGCTGCAATACCGGACCAACCTGACACAGGGAGCCTGGATCAATCTGGGCGGTCCGATCGCCGCCACGAGCCAGATAACGACCACTGGCGATACCGTCGGAACCAATTCGCAAAGATTCTATCGCATCCAGTTGATCCCTTGAAAAGCCGTCGTTCTTGCTCCGGGGTGCCGATGCGCTAGCATGGTGGCGTGACCGGCCTGCTCCCGCGCATTGAACAAAACCTTCGAAACCGCCAGCTGCTGAGACGCGGCCAGACGGTATTGGTGGCCGTCTCGGGCGGGTTGGACTCGATGGCGCTGCTGAAGATCCTTCATATGTTGTCCGGCCCGCATCGGTGGAAGCTGGCCGTGGCCCACTTCAACCATCAATTGCGCGGGCGAAGCAGTGACGCCGACGAAAAACTGGTTCGTCAAACCGCCGCGGCATTGAAATTGCCTTTTATTTCCGCCCGGGCGGAGGTGCGGAAATTTGCCGGGAAATCAGGGCTTTCAATCGAAATGGCCGCTCGCAAGTTGCGCCATGAATTCTTTGCCCGCGCGGCCCGGGAACGGAACATTTCCGTCGTCGCCCTGGCGCATCATGCCGACGATCAGGTTGAACTGTTTTTCCTACGCGCCCTGCGCGGCGCGGGCGGGGAAGGGCTGGCCGGCATGAAATGGCGTTCGCCCTCGCCGGTGAACTGGAAAATTATGCTGATCCGCCCATTGCTGGATGCGGGCAAATCCGAATTGCGCGGGTTTGCGCGCGAACACCGGATTCGTTTTCGCGAGGACGCGACCAATGCGCAGCTTGACCTGCCGCGCAATCGGGTCCGTCACGAATTGCTGCCGTTGCTTCGGCGCCATTATCAACCGGCGTTGACCCGGACCATTTTACGGCTGATGGAAATTGTCGGTGCGGAAGCGGAGGTCGTTGGCGAAATGGCCCGGCAATGGTTGAAAAAGGCGGGTAGGGATGGCCCGCCGGGCCGTCCGCGGACGCCGCGGCGCGGCGTCCCTACCTTTGCCAAACTGTCCGTCGCGGTTCAGCGGCGGGTGTTACAATGGCAGTTGATGAAACTTGGCGTTCCCGCTGATTTCGAACTGGTTGAGCGGGTCCGCCGTTCGCCGGATGCTTTTGTCAGTGTCGGCCCGGGCTTTTCCACCGCCCGGGACGCGGCCGGCAGGGTCAACTTGCGCACCCAGCCAACGGTCGGATTCAAGGTCAACGAAGTTACGGTGAACCTGGCGGATCGGGCAGGGGAGGTGGATTTTAATGGTGTCCGGTTTCGTTGGAATTTTGAAGGAACCCGAAAGGCCGCAAGGTTAAATCAAAAAGCCGGCTGCGAATTTTTTGACGCGGACAAGGTTGGAGGACAGATTGTGTTGCGTCACTGGCGGGCGGGAGACCGGTTTCAACCGATCGGCCTGAAGTCGGCAGTCAAGCTTCAGGATTTGTTCACGAACCGGAAAATTCCACGGGCGCGGCGGCGCGATTTGGTTGTGGCCGAGGCCGGGAACGGCATGATTTTTTGGGTGGAAAATTTGCGAATGGCAGAGCCGTTCAAGTTGACGCCGGGGACGAAGCGTCGTCTGGTCTGGCGCTGGCGATGTGGCTCCGATTGAGGAAGTTGGCGGCCCGGGTGTCGCAAGGGATGGGCGGTCATAAGGCTGTCTTTCAAAAAGCGCAAAATACCTCTTGCAACCACCATCGGGTTTGCTATATTCCGCGCTCCGTTTCTCCGGCATCAAAGGCCGGTGTGATTTACAGCTATTTTAACGCAAAATGCCGACAATCAATCAGTTGGTCCGGAAGGGCCGCCGTAAGGTCAAGTATAAATCCAAGTCGCCAGCCTTGGATAATTCGCCGTTTCGCCGCGGGGTGTGCATTCAGGTCATGACGCGCACGCCCAAGAAACCGAACTCGGCCATGCGCAAGGTGGCCAAGGTCCGTTTGACCAACGGCTACGAGATCATCGCCTACATCCCGGACGAGGGGCACAATTTGCAGGAGCACTCGATTGTGCTCGTGCGCGGCGGGCGCGTGAAGGATTTGCCGGGTGTGCGGTATCACATCGTGCGCGGCACCCTCGACGCCGCCGGCGTGGAAAAACGCCGGGTCAGCCGTTCGAAGTATGGCGTGAAACGTCCGAAGGCCGGCGCCAAACCTGCCGCCGCGGCCGCTCCCGCAGCGCCTGCAGCGTAATCACGTTCAATCATTTAACCGTTAACGATTTTACAACTATCTATGTCCCGCAGACGACAAGCCAGCCGACGGACGGTGCCGAAAGACGGAAAATTCCAAAGCGCTTTGGTCTCGCGCCTAGTCAACACGGTAATGATATGCGGCAAGAAAAGCACCGCGCAGCGGATTGTTTACAAGGCGTTTGAGAGCATCTCGGCAAAAAATCCGGCCAGTAATCCGGTGGAGATTTTACAGCGTGCGGTGGACAACGCCAAACCGCGGATCGAGACGAAGGCCCGGCGCGTCGGCGGTGCAACCTATCAGGTGCCGCTGGAGGTGCCGTCCGATCGGCAGGCGGCGCTGGCGTTGCGGTGGATTGTGGATTTTGCCGACGCCCGCAAGGGCACGCCCATGCGCGAGGCGCTGGCGAATGAAATTCTGGAAGCCTATCAAGGGCAGGGGAACGCGATTCGCAAGCGCGACGAGGTGCACAAGATGGCGCAGGCCAACAAGGCGTTTGCACATTTCCGCTGGTAGGATATAGTTAAACGTTGCCCCAAAGGCTGCAAGGCCCGGGGGCATTTTTATTATTGGATTTAAGATGGAAGCTGTTGCTGACAAAACGAAATCGGCCAATTCGCCCAACCGCGAATACACCCTGGAGCGCACACGTAACATCGGCATTGCGGCGCACATTGACGCGGGCAAGACGACCACGACCGAGCGCATCCTGTTTTACACCGGCCTCATCCACAAGATTGGCGACGTGGACGACGGCAACACGGTGACCGACTGGATGGAACAGGAACGCGAGCGCGGCATCACCATCACCTCCGCCGCGGTGACGTGTTACTGGACGCAGAAACAGACCAAGCCCGGCGAGGACGGGTTGTACAAGGCGTTCAAGGACGTCCCCCAACGCATCAACATTATTGACACGCCCGGTCACGTGGATTTCACGGCTGAAGTCGAGCGTTCCATGCGTGTGCTGGACGGCGCGGTGGCCGTATTCTGCGGCGTCGCGGGGGTGCAGCCGCAATCGGAAACGGTCTGGCGGCAGGCGACCAAGTACAAGGTGCCGCGCATCGCCTTTGTCAACAAAATGGACCGCACGGGCGCGAATTTTGAAAATGCGCTCAACGACATGCGCACCAAGCTCAAGGCCTATGCCTATCCGGTTTTCCTGCCCATCGGCGCGGAGGATCATTTTGAAGGCGTCATCGACGTGGTGAACCAGAAGGCCATTGTCTGGGGCCCGGGCGACGTGGCCAATGAAGGCTTAAATTACGAGATCAAGGAAATTCCCGCCGAACACAAGGAACGCGCGGCGGCGGCCCTGGCGGAACTGATTGATGCGGTTTCCAACAAGGACGACCACATCGCCGAACTGGTGCTCGGCGAGAAAACGATTACCCCGCCGGAACTCAAGGCGGCGATCCGCCGCCTGACCTGCAAAATTGAACTGGTTCCCGTGCTGTGCGGTTCGGCCTTCAAAAAGAAGGGCGTGCAACCGCTGATTGACGCCGTGGTGGATTATCTGCCCGGCCCGCTGGACGTTCCGGAAGCCGAGGGCATTGAACCGGGCACGGAAACCAAAGTCGTGGCCGAAACCAGCGACAGCGCCAAGTTTTGCTCGCTGGCCTTCAAATTGTGGACGGATCCCTACGCCGGCAAATTGGTGTTCTTCCGCGTTTATTCCGGCCAGCTTAAAAAGGGCGACATGATTTACAACCCGCGCACGCGCAAACGCGAGCGCGTCAGCCGCCTGATGATCATTCAAGGCAGCGAACGCAAAGACATCTCCCAGGTCTTTGCCGGTGACATCGCCGCGCTCGTCGGTCTGCGCAACATTACCACCGGGGACACCCTGTGTGACGAGGATTTTGAGATAACGCTGGAGCCGCCAACGTTCCCCGAACCGGTCATCAGCATGGCCGTCGAGCCGAAGACGAAACAGGACCGGGACAAGATGTCCGAAGGCCTGCAACGGCTCGCCGAGGAAGACCCGACGTTCCGCTGTTTTACGAACGAGGAGACGAGCCAGCTCATTATCGCAGGCATGGGCGAGCTGCACCTGGAAATCATCATTGACCGCCTGAAGCGCGAGTTCAAGGTGGACGCCAATACGGGGGCACCGCAAATCGCCTATCGCGAAACCATCACCAAACCGGCCGACGGCGAAGGCAAATTCATCCGCCAGTCCGGCGGTCGTGGTCAATACGGCCACGCCTGCATCCAGATCCAGCCCAACGAAAAAGGCAAGGGCGTCGAGATTGAAAATAAAATCGTCGGCGGCGCGATTCCCAAGGAATACATCCCGGCGGTCATTGACGGCATCGAGGAAGCCATCAAGGGAGGCGTTTACGCGGGCTACCAGGTCATTGACATCAAGGCGCAGGTCACGGACGGCACGTTCCACGAAGTGGACTCGAACGAACTGGCGTTCAAGATGGCCGGTATTTTTGCGCTCAAGGACGCCTTCAAGAAGGCCGGGCCGATTTTGCTCGAGCCCATCATGAAGGTGGAATGCACCACCCCCGACGAATATCAGGGCGATCTCATCGGCGACATCACCCGGCGTCGCGGGCATATCATCAACATCGAAGCCAAGCAGGGCCAGACGGTGGTCAACGCCAATGTGCCACTGGCTGAAATGTTCGGTTATGCCACGGCCATCCGCTCGCTCTCGAAGGGCCGCGCCTCGTATTCGATGGAGCCGTTGACCTTCGAACAGGTTCCGAACAGCGTCCTGAACACGATTCTGGATCAGGCGGCGAAGAAACCGGCGGCACGGACGTAGCGGTGGGGATGCCGCCAAAAACTTGTTGCGCAGGGCAGTTTGATTGTTATACTGCGCGTCCGCTTTCAAAGATTGAAGCGGCAAATTAATTGAAACCATTAACAGACAATTGTTCTTTGTATGGCTGCACAACGCATTCGAATTCGACTTAAGGCCTATGACCATCGCGTCATAGACCAGTCGGCGCGCGAAATTGCCGACACCGTCAAACGCACCGGCGCGCGCGTCGCCGGGCCCATCCCGCTGCCGACCCGCATCGAGCGCTTCACCGTCCAACGCTCGCCGCACGCGGACAAGAAGTCGCAGGAAACCTTCGAGCAACGCACGCACAAGCGGCTGATTGACATTCTCGACCCGACGGCCAAGACCGTGGACGAATTGAAGAAACTCAATCTCCCGGCCGGCGTGGACATCACCATCAAGATTTAAGGAGAACGACCATGCCCCTCGGACTTTTAGGAAAGAAACTCGGCAGCACGCGCGTCTATGATGCGCGCGGCATCATGACGCCGGTCACGGTGGTGCTCGCGGGCCCCAACCGCGTTTTGCAGGTCAAGACCCAGGCCGGCAAGGACGGCTACAACGCCGTTCAACTGGGCTTCGACGATCAGAAGGAACAGCGGCTTACCAAGGCGCTGCTCGGCCACATCAAGAAACAGAATGGCGCGGCGGTAAAACGCATCCGCGAGTTCCGCAATTTTTCCAAGGAAGTGAAGCCCGGCGACGTCGTCGGCCCGGCCTTGTTTGCGCCGGGCGATTTCGTGGACGCGATTGGCGTCACGAAGGGCCAGGGATTTGAAGGGGTCGTCAAACGCCATCATTTTGCCGGCGGTGATTCGACGCACGGCGCGAAGGGCTGGCACCGCCGCAGCGGTGCGATCGGCCAGCGCCTGTTCCCCGGCACGGTCATGCGCGGCATGCGGATGCCCGGTCACATGGGGCAGGTGACCCGCACGACCCAAAACCTGGAGGTCATCCAGGTGCGTGAGGCGGAAAACCTGTTGCTCGTCAAAGGGGCCATCCCCGGCGCGGAAGGTGATTACGTGGTCATCCGCGAATCCAAGAAACGGCCCAAGGGTTGGAAACCGCCGGTGAGCCTCGCGCCCATGAAGCGGAAGAGTGGGGCTGAAAAGAAGGCCGAAGCCAAGCCGGCGGAAGCCAAAAAGTAATTTGAACGGCCATGAAAATTGCCATTAAAAATATCGATGGAAAAAAGCAGGGCGAACTGGAAGTAAAGTTCCCGCTGGTGGAAAACGGAAAAGGCACGCAGGCCGTTCATGACGCGGTGGTTGCGTATCAGGCCGCACAACGCAGCGGCACCGCCAACACCAAGAACGTCGGCGAAGTTTCCGGCACGAACAAAAAACCGTGGCGGCAGAAGGGCACCGGTCGCGCCCGCGCCGGTTCGTTTCAATCGCCATTGTGGGTTGGCGGCGGTGTGGTTTTCGGTCCCCGGCCCCGTGATTTCAGCAAGAAGATTTCACGGAAGACCCGCGCGCTGGCATTGCGCAAGGCGTTGACCGAACGGCTCAAAGCCGGTGACGTGGTGGTGGTGGACGATTTGAAACTCGCTTCACCCAAAACCAGGGATTTCGTCGGTTTGATGTCCACGCTGGATTTGAAAGGCAAGACCTTGATTATCTCGTCGGAAACGGACAAAAATCTCACGCTGGCCTCGCGCAACGTTCCCAGCGTTGCCCTGACCACGAGCGATTCGCTCAACACGTACGACATTTTACGGCCCGACAAATTGCTCTTTACGAAGAGCGCCTTTGAAAAGGTCGAAGCCCGTCTGACCAAGGAATAACATGAACGCTTTTGAAGTCATCAAGACCGTCCGTTTGACGGAGAAGGGCACGCGCCAGGGCGAGAAGTACAACCAATACACCGTCGTGGCCGATCCGCGCGCGAACAAGACGGAAATCCGCCAGGCCGTGCAGGAACTGTTCAAGGTCAAGGTTACCAAGGTCAACACGCTCAATGTACACGGCAAACTGCGCCGCCAGCGGACGACCCAGGCCGGCCGGGCGCCCGATTGGAAGAAGGCCATCGTGACCCTTAAGGAAGGCGACAAGATTGCTTTGACCTAGTTTGTAGCGGCGCTCTGCGAGCGTCGCCAAAATTTCCGGCGGTCGCAGACCGCCGCTACATGGCGCGAAGTGAAAATTCACTTCGCGCCTTTTGTTTTTGGCTTGGACAGTCTTTGTCCCAGGCCTCTTGCGAGGATTTGACACGGCTTGAATTTTGGTTCAATTAAGCTTTGCCCGTGAATGCCAAAACACCCATTCGCATCCTGCACGTGGATGGCGACAGTTTCTTCGCCAGCTGCGAGATTGCCTTGAACCAGAAGTTGCAGGGCCGCCCGGTCTGGGTCGGCGGTGGCCGGCGCGGGGACGGCATTGTCATCGCGGCCAATCGCGCGGCCAAAAGATTCGGCATCAAAACCGGCATGGCGTGTTTTGAAGCGAAGCGGCTATGTCCGAAGGGGGTTTTGTGCCGTCCGCATTATGATGAATACCGCCGCCTTTCGGCGGAGATGTTCCATATTTTGGAGGAATATTCGCCCACGCTTGTGCCCATCTCGATTGACGAAGGCTTTCTCGATTTCACCACAATGGACCGGCACGTCTGGCGAAAAACCTCGCCGGAGAATTATGTGAAGGAAATCTGTCAGCGGATTTTACGGGAGGTGAAATTGCCGGTCTCGGCCGGCCTGGCGAATTCCTCGCGGCTGGCCAAGCTCGCCACGGATGCCGCCAAGCCCGGTTTTATCGAAATTCCGCCCGGTTCGGAAAAGGAATTTTTAAAGGACCGTTCCGTGCGCGAACTTTCCGGCATCGGCAAGAACCGGCAGCGCGCGCTGGCCGCGCTCGGGGCGGAAACCTTTGGCCACGTGGCGGCGTTGCCGTCGCCCTTGCTCCGGCAGAAATTCGGGATCTGGGGCCAGCAACTCTGGTTGTTCGCCAACGGCCTGTGGAGCGAGCCGCTGCTGCTTGAAGTAAAGGACCGCACGACGATTTCCAGCAACACCACGCTGCCTTACGACGAGCCGGATTACGAGGCGGCATTGACGTTTACGTTGAGCGAAGCGACGCGGCTGATCGGTCAGTTGCGCCGCGAACAATTGCAGGCGCGTGAACTGGGGCTGACCATCCGTTTCACCGATTTCAGCGAGGTTGGCAGTGGCCATCGTTTTCGGGAACCGCAATTTCAAAACTCGGTCATCAACACGGTTTTGGAAGCTGTTTTCCGTGAATTAATGGGCAAACAATTCAAGCCTGTCCGGCAAATCCGCATTGCGTTCTGGAATCTGGCGCGATTGGACACGCAACCGACGTTGTGGGGTCGTACCCATGCCGAGCGCTGGGGCGCGCTGGATGATGCGGCGAACCTGCTTAACGTACGGTTCGGTCCGACAGCCATCATGACCGGCGCCCAACTGGCTTTGCGCGAGCTGGAGGACGCGTTTAAAAATCCGAAGGCGAAATGCCCGTTTGTGCCGCAACGGGAGATGGTGAAGAAGCTTTGGGGCACGGACGCTGACCCGTTGGCGCACAAGGGCGAATGGGAAAAACGCCTGGCCAAGGTCAGCAAACAGCTTCAGTTCCGGCATTGAAACCGGCCGAATTCCCGCCTACGGGACCTGATACTGCGGTTCGTTGGCCAGGGCCCACGCCTTATGCGCCTCGAATTGCTGGATGAATTTCTGCGCCCAGACGGCGGAGGAAAACGTCCGGGCGGAATTTCCCTGCAACCATCCACTCTGGCTGAAGTTTGTGCTGCCTTCCCAGCAGTCGTACTGGCTGGAGCCGGACTGTTGGACGACGAAACCCTTCCAATGCCAGATCTCAGCCGGCGCCTGGCTGTTGATGCCCGCCGTGGTGATGGTGACGTCACCGTGCTTCAGGTTGTCGGCGAGATTCTTCACCTTGGATGCCTCCGCACGACCGGCCTCCTGACTATGATCGAGCAGGAGGTGGATTTTGACACCCCGGGCATCGGCCTTGAGCAATTCGTCAAACATCGGTTGCAACGTGAAACTATAGGCGCTCATCCAGACTTCCCCCGGATTGGCCAGCAACTCCAAAAACTGTTTTTGCGCGGCCGGCCCGTCCTCCGGCATGAAATAATCCGTCTCCGTGATGCTGATGGTAAACATGGCGTTCCTGTGTGTTAAATCCGGGAATAAGACCGCACCGATGGACGGATGCTCAAAAAATTGTTCCAGCGATAACGGTGAAATGCCACGACCATTCTTCCAATTTACAACCGTCCGCCGTGCACATCCTGCCGTTGACGATCTCGAGTCCGGGCGACTGATGTTTTACCGTCGCGCCGCATGAAAGAATGGTTTCAACTGGCGTTCCGGCCCTCGGTGGTCAAACGGGCGGTCAAATACGCACTGATCGTTGGTTTCATCCTCATTGCCATCAACCACAGCGACGCGATCCTTTCGGGACAGATCACGCGGGGCCGCTTGCTTAAGATGCTGCTGACGGTGCTGGTGCCCTACGTGGTTTCCACCCTGTCGAGCGTTGGCGTTTTGCTGGAAATGCGCCGTAAATCGTCATGAAATCCTGCTGTCGTCACGGTATTTACTGATGGTTTGGACCTTCAAAATTCTTTAAAAAAGTTGTTGCGTCGGGCCGCGCATTTGATATTTTCTTCGCTCCGTTTCGCTTGGAAGACACGACCCGGCCGCGTTATTTGCGGTTGCTCCTTTCAGCGAATGGACAGCATGTTTGCAGACCGATAACTGATTCCCTGCCGGGACAGGAATGATGGCCTGCCAACTTCAAAGTTGCTGCTAAAACTTTTGTTTTTATGCCAGTTAAGACATTTAGACCGCTAACGCCGTCCACGCGATACATTACGATCGCGGACTTCAGCGATATTACGAAGACGAAGCCCGAGAAGGGGCTCGTTATCACGCGGAAGAAAACCGGTGGTCGCAACCACTATGGTCGCGTGACTTCGCGGGGTCTGGGGGGCGGTCACAAGCAGAAAATCCGTCTCGTGGATTTCAAGCGCAACAAGCATGGCGTGGAGGCGACGGTCGCGGCGATTGAATACGATCCGATGCGTTCGGCGCGCCTGGCCTTGCTGCAATACAAGGACGGCGAGAAGCGTTACATCATCGCCCCGGCGGGCATCAAGGTGGGTGGAACGATTTCCAGCGGGCCGACGGCTCCGCCGGAAATTGGCAACGCGCTTCCGCTCAAGGCAATTCCGGTTGGTCTGGCGATCCACAACATCGAACTGACGCCGGGTCATGGCGGGCAGGTGGTGCGTTCGGCGGGCGGCGCGGCGACATTGATGTCGCGGGACGAGGGTTACGCGCAAATTCGCCTGCCATCGGGTGAAATCCGCAAGGTGCATGAAGAGTGCTACGCAACGATTGGCCAGGTTGGCAACCCGGAACACGAAAATGTAATTTTGGGCAAGGCGGGCCGTTCCCGGCATCGTGGCATTCGCGGCATCAGCCGCGGGGTGGCGCGCAATCCGGTGGACCATCCGAATGGTGGCGGTGCCGGCAAGTCGAAGTCCGGCGGCGGCTGGCAGCAGTTGATGTCGCCGTGGGGCAAGATCGCCAAGGGCGGCAAGACCCGGCTCAAATACAAATATTCCAACCGTTTTATTATTGTGCGCCGCAACGGTCGGCCGATGAAGCTCAAGTAATTTTATGGGACGCTCGATTAAAAAAGGTCCGTTTGTCGATTTTCACCTGCTGGACAAAATCCAGAAGGCGAAGAGCACAAATCAAAAAACGCCGATCAAGACGTGGTCGCGGCGTTCGACCATCACGCCGGATTTCGTCGGGCTGACGTTCAGCGTCCATAACGGCAAGATTTTCAACCCGGTGTTCGTGACGGAAAACATGGTCGGCCACCGGCTCGGCGAATTTTCCCTGACGCGCGTGTTCAAGAAGCACGGCGCGCACACGGCCAAGGCGGAGGCTAAATAGCATGGAAGTTCACGCGATCATGAAAAACGTGCCGATGTCCGCGCAAAAGATGCGCGAGGTCGTCCGGCAAATCCAGGGTCTGTCCGCCCTGCAGGCGCAGGCGGTGCTGCAAATCGTTCCGCGCAAGGGCGCGCGGCTGGTGGCCAAGACGCTCCAATCGGCCATCGCCAATGCGGAGAACAACAACAAGCTCAAGCCGGAAAGCCTGCGCATCAAGGAAGCCGTCGCCGGCACGGCCACGATGATCAAACGTTTCACCCCCAAGGCACGCGGTTCCGCCGGGCCGATTCTCAAACGCCGTTGTCACATCAAAATCACCCTGTCCGACGAATAGTATGGGCCAGAAAACAAATCCAATCGGTCTGCGCGTCGCCGTTAATCGTGACTGGCGCTCGAAGTGGTTCGCCGGCAAGAAGGAATTCGGCCCGTTGCTCACCGAAGACCGGAAGATCCGCGAGTTGCTGAAAAAGAAACTCGAAACGGCGTCGGTGCCGAAAATTTTGATCGAACGTGCGACCAACCGCTGCCGCGTGACGATTTTGACCGCCCGCCCGGGCGTGGTCATTGGACGCAAAGGTTCGGAAATCGACAAGCTCAAGGAGGAATTAAGCCGCATGACCGGCAAGGAAGTTTACGTGGACATCGTGGAGGTAAAGACCCCGGAACTGGACGCGCAACTCGTGGCAGAGAACGTTGCGCTGCAATTGGAGCGCCGCGTATCGTTCCGGCGCGCGATGAAGAAGGCGTTGCAGACGGCGAAGGATTTTGGTGCGGAAGGCATCAAGATTCGTTGTGCTGGCCGGCTGGGTGGCGCGGAACTCGCGCGGGTTGAGCAATATCATTGGGGCCGGGTGCCGTTGCACACGTTGCGGGCGAACATTGATTATGGTTTTGCCGAGGCACTCACCTTGTACGGCAAGCTCGGGGTCAAATGCTGGATTTGCAAAGGTGAAAACAAGCCGCAAAAGGCTGTGCCGCCGCCAGCAGCGGCGATTGAGGTTGCACCCAACTGATTTGAAACAGGATTTTTGATATGGCCTTACAGCCGGAAAGAGTAAAATTTCGCAAAATGCACCGCGGCAGCCGTGCCGGGCTGGCGTATCGCGGCCATACGGTCGCGTTCGGCGAATACGGATTGATGGCGCTCGAACGCTGCTGGATGGACTCCAAGCAACTGGAAGCGGCGCGCGTGGCGATTGCCCGCAACATGAAACGGCGCGGCAAGATGTGGATTCGCGTCTTCCCGCAGAAGTCGTTTACAAAAAAGCCGCTGGAAACCCGGATGGGCAAGGGCAAGGCACCTTTGGAAGGGTGGGTGGCGGTGATTCGTCCGGCCAACGTGTTGTTTGAGGTGGACGGGGTTACGGAAATAGAGGCGCGCGAGGCGTTGCGGCTGGCGGCGACCAAGCTGCCCATCAAGACCAAATTTATTGCGCGGCATCGTCGCGCCAGCTAACCGGTTATGAAATTTTTGGAAATCAAAGACATGACGTTGGTGGAATTGGCGGCCAAGAGCCGCGACCTGCGCCATGAAATGTTCAACCTGCGTTTGCAGCAGGCGAGTGCGCAACTGGAAAAACCGGCGCGCCTGCACGTCTTGCGCAAAGACATTGCGCGGCTGGAAACGCGCATTTCGCAACTGCGCAATAAAGCGGCTTAATTGTATGGCTGAGACAGCAAATCCAACGACAACGACAACGGCACGCGGACATCGCAAGCAACGCGAAGGCGAAGTCATCTCCAACAAGATGGCCAAGACCATCGTGGTGCGCGTCGAACGCCGTTTCCCGCATCCGCGGTACCGCAAGGTCGTAACCGCTTACAAGAAATTTTACGCCCATGACGAGAAGGGCGAGGCCAAGCCGGGCGACCGCGTGCGCATCGAAGAAACGCGGCCCCTGTCGAAAACCAAACGCTGGCGGCTGATTGAAGTCGTCGTGCGCAACGAGGTGGAAACGCCCGCGGCTGCCTGACCGGATTTATATGTTGCAAATTCGTTCCCATTTGGATGTGGCCGACAACACCGGCGCCAAGGTCGCCTGGGCCATCGGTGTATTGGGCCGCAATCAGCGTTATGCCCGCGTGGGCGACGTGATCAAGGTGCATATCAAGGACGCCGCGCCCGACGGGCAGGTGAAGAAGGGGGAGGTGCACGACGCCGTGATTGTCCGCACCCGCCAGCCGATTGTGCGCAACGACGGCTCATATCTGCGTTTCGACAGCAATGCGATAGTGATTATCGACAAGGAATTGAATCCGAAAGGCACGCGCATTTTCGGACCGGTCGCGCGCGAATTGCGCGACAAGAAATTCATGAAAATCGTTTCGCTCGCGCCGGAGGTGATTTGAGGTTATGTCAAAATTTCATGTAAAAAAGGGCGATGAAGTGGTCGTGCTGGCCGGTGCTGAAAGAGGCAAGCGCGGCAAAGTGATTGCCGTCAGTCCGCGGAAGGGCCGGGCGATTGTCGAAGGCCTGAAAATGATCAAGCGGCACACCCGCAAGAGCCAGGACCATCCCCAGGGCGCCATTGTGGAGCGGGAAGGCACGATTCACCTTTCGAATTTGATGAAGGTTGACCGGTTCGACGCACGGGCGGCCAAACAGGGAAAGACGGAACCGGCCCCGGCCTGAGACGCGATGTGTGATGAAGCGATAAAGTCACGGCCAAATCCGTGACACAAACAAATGAAAGCCAGACTTTACAATAAATACGTGAGCGAAGTGGTGCCGGCGCTGAAGGACAAGCACAAATTTGCCAACGTTCACCAGGTTCCCCGGATGCTGAAAATTGTGGTGAACATGGGCGTGAGCGCGTCGCTGGAAAAGAACGCCATTGAAGATGCCGCCAAGGACCTGTCGATGATCACCGGCCGCAAGGCGGTGATCAGCAAATCGCGCCACAGCATTGCCAATTTCAAATTGCGCGAGGGGCAGCCCATCGGGTGCCGGGTGACGCTGCGACGGGACGCCATGTATGAATTTTTCGACCGGTTGGTGGCGACGGCGTTGCCGCGGATTCGCGACTTTCGTGGATTGTCCCCGCGCAAGTTTGACGGCCGGGGCAATTACACGTTCGGCGTGTCCGACCAGACGATTTTCCCGGAGATTGAACTGGACAAGATCAAACGGCAGCAGGGCATGGACATCACAATTGTGACCAGCGCCAAAGACAACGGTGCGGCGCAGGATCTGTTGAAATTGATGGGATTCCCGCTGGCAGAGAAATAACACGATTATGGCCAAGAAAGCATGGATGGAGCGCAATAAGCGCAAAGCAGAAACGGTCAAAAAATACGCCGCGATTCGCGCGGAATTGAAGGCCAAGCGGGATTACATCGGCCTGGCCAAATTGCCGCGCGATGCGAGTCCGACGCGGTTGGTGAACCGTTGCGCAAGCAGCGGGCGCCGTCACGGTTATCTGCGCAAATTTAACGTTTCCCGTCTGACGTTTCGTGAGGCCGCGTTGAACGGTTTGATTCCGGGCGTGGTGAAAGCCAGTTGGTAGACGGATTAAGATTACGATTAAGATTTTGATATGACCGACCCCATTTCTGACATGTTGACCCGCATCCGCAACGCCGGCCGCGCATTGCGGCCGACGGTTGCCGTGCCGCATTCCCGCTTGAAGGAAAACATCGCCGCCATTTTGAAAAAGGAAGGCTATGTTGCCGATGTGGCCGTCGAGGGAAAAGTACCCAAGACCATCAACATCAAACTGAAATATCAGGGTAAAAAGAACGTGATTGAAGGGTTGCGCCGCATCAGCCGGCCGGGATTGCGCCACTACGTCGGCGCGACCAAAATCCCCCGCGTGCTGGGTGGCCTGGGGGTGGCGGTGGTTTCCACGCCGGAAGGGGTGATGACGGACGTGCAAGCCCGGAAGAAAAACCTGGGCGGCGAGTTGCTTTGTTACATCTGGTAGGAATTTTATGTCGCGAATTGGAAAACAGCCGATTGTCATACCTCCCAAGGTCAAGGTGGAGGTCAAGGGGCAGAAGGTCCTGGTTGAGGGTCCGAAAGGCAAGCTCGACTGGGAATTGCCGCACCGCACGAGCCTGAAGGTCCATGACGGCAAGATTGTGGTCAGCCGCGAAGGCGAAGACGCGCAGGCCAAGGCGTTGCACGGTCTGAGCCGGGC
>Ga0070731_10003028_pt1 | contig 15413 bp, 13 predicted proteins | sample Coa_R1_2_FD_66448 | JGI IMG/M metagenome (GOLD analysis project Ga0070731, IMG submission 66448) | Surface soil microbial communities from Centralia Pennsylvania, which are recovering from an underground coalmine fire - Coalmine... | ecosystem: Environmental > Terrestrial > Soil > Unclassified ...
ATCGTTTAGGGCGTGGACTACCAGGGTATCTAATCCTGTTTGCTCCCCACGCTTTCGTGCATGAGCGTCAGTATTGGCCCAGGAGGCTGCCTTCGCCATCGGTGTTCCTCCACATCTCTACGCATTTCACCGCTACACGTGGAATTCCACCTCCCTCTGCCATACTCGAGTCCCGTAGTTTCAAGCGCCATTCCCAGGTTAAGCCCGGGGATTTCACGCCTGACTTGCGGAACCGCCTGCGCACCCTTTACGCCCAGTAATTCCGATTAACGCTCGCACCCTACGTATTACCGCGGCTGCTGGCACGTAGTTAGCCGGTGCTTCTTCTTCCGGTACCGTCATCCACGCGGGTTATTAATCCGCGCGATTTCGTTCCGGCCGAAAGTGCTTTACAACCCGAAGGCCTTCTTCACACACGCGGCATGGCTGGATCAGGGTTGCCCCCATTGTCCAAAATTCCCCACTGCTGCCTCCCGTAGGAGTCTGGGCCGTGTCTCAGTCCCAGTGTGGCTGGTCGTTCTCTCAAACCAGCTACGGATCGTCGCCTTGGTGGGCTTTTACCCCGCCAACTAGCTAATCCGACATCGGCCGCTCCAATCGCGCGAGGCCTTGCGGTCCCCCGCTTTCATCGTGAGATCTCATGCGGTATTAGCCAGTCTTTCGACTGGTTATCCCCCACGAAAGGACACGTTCCGATGTATTACTCACCCGTCCGCCGCTCGCCGCCAGGGTTGCCCCCGCGCTGCCGCTCGACTTGCATGTGTAAGGCATGCCGCCAGCGTTCAATCTGAGCCAGGATCAAACTCTTCAGTTTAATCTCTGCTTGGTATTGCAAACTTCATCCTGCTTCTCAAAGTAAACGAGGTACTACTAAAACAAAATACTGCGTGTACTAATAAGTTGCAGGCTACTAGATGCATAAGCCTTCCGCATCGAGCGCCCACACCTATCGGCTGCGAATTTTTAAAGAACGGAACTGCAAACAGCGGACTTGCCGGGAAAAACTGGTTGCGGGGATAGGATTTGAACCTATGACCTTCGGGTTATGAGCCCGACGAGCTGCCAGACTGCTCCACCCCGCGTCCGTTGAGCCAAAGATTATAGCGGGTAGAAACAACTAGTGTCAAACTTATGACGCTATTTCTGCATTGCGTCAATCGGCGACTGCCCCGCTGGCTTTGATTACTTTCGACCATTTCGCCTGCTCGGCCCGGATCCAGGCGGAAAACTCCGCCGGCGAGCTTCCCACGACATCGAATCCCTGCTTCCCGAGCATGTCGCGCGTGTCTTGCGCGCGCATCGCCTTCGCGCCTTCGCTTTGCAGGCGGTTGACCACCTCGGCAGGCGTGCCGGCGGGCGCCAGCAGGCCGATCCAAGCCAGCGACTCGAGCTCCGGGAAGCCCAATTCGGCGACGCTGGGAACTTCGGGAGCGCTCGAGCTGCGCTTCAGCCCCGTGACGGCAAGCGCCTTGAGCTTGCCCGCTTTCACCTGCGGCAGCACCGCCGGGATGATGGCGAACATCGCCTGGATGTTGCCCGACAGCAGGTCGGCGACCGCCGGCGGGAATCCGCGATACGGAATATGCACGATGAACACGTGCGCGTCGTTCTTCAGCAACTCCATCGTGAGATGCGAGGCGCTGCCGCTCCCGGCCGATCCGTAAGACAGCCGCCCGGGGTTTCTTTTCAGGTATTCGATGAATCCCTTGAAGCCGTTTGCCTGGACCGAGGGATTGACGACGAGCAGCTGCGGCGCCGATGCGAGCAGCGATACCGGCAGCAGATCCCTGTCGGAATCGTAATCGAGGTCCTTATATAGGAATTTGTTGATCGCGGCGGGCCCGTTGATGCCGATGAGCAGCGTATAACCGTCGGCGGCCGACTTTGCCACCGCCTCCGCGCCGATATTGCCGCCGGCGCCGGTGCGGTTGTCGACCACGAACGGCTGGCCGAGGACTTCCTGCAGCTTCGTCGACAGCGTCCTGCCGACGATGTCCGGCGTCGAGCCGGGCGGATAGGGAACGACCACGCGCACGGGTTTGGCCGGGTATGGCTGCGCGAAGGCGACGCCCTGGAACAGCAGCCACAACAACAGAATCCTGGGCATCAAATTCTCTCCGTTTCGCCGCTGCGCGGCTGCCAGACCATGAGACGTCGCTCGACCATCGTGACCATCCAGTCGAGCACCAGCGCAAATACGGTGAGTACCAGGATGCCGGCGAACACCGAGTTGACGTCGAAGGTGCCTTCCGCTTGAAGGATCAGGTAGCCGACTCCCTCGGAGGAACCGAGGTATTCGCCCACCACCGCACCGACGAAGGCGAGGCCCACCGAATTGTGCAGGCTCGCGAATACCCAGCTCATCGCGCTAGGCACGTACACGCCGCGCAGCAGCTGCCGTTCGCTCGCACCGAGCATGCGCGCATTGGCGAGCACCGTAGGGCTCACCTCGCGCACGCCCTGGTAGACGTTGAAGAACACGATGAAGAACACCAGCGTGATCCCCAGCGCCACCTTGGATGCCATCCCGAGGCCGAACCAGACCCCGAATATGGGAGCCAGGATCACGCGCGGCATCGAGTTCAATGCCTTGATGTAGGGATCGAACAGCGCCGCCGCAGTCGGACTGAGCGCAAGCCACAGGCCGATGACCAGCCCCGAAACGGTGCCGATGACGAAGGCGAGCACGGTCTCGACCAGCGTTACCCACAGGTGCTCGTAGATCGATCCCGAGGCAAACCAGACCCAGACGCGCGCGAGCACCTCCAGCGGTTGACCGAAGAAGAACGCCGCCTTGTTGGGATCGTCGAAGTAGATCGGCGGCAGCAGCGTGGGGCTGGTGGCGGCGTACCAGAAGGCGAACAGGCCCGCCAGCATGAGCGCCTGCCAGAGGCGCAGCGATTTACTGGTTTTTCTGCTGCGCATAGCCTTTCAGCACTTCTTCCTTCATGGTCTGCCAGATGCTGGTATGCAGTTCTATGAAGCGCGATGTCAGCCGGATCTCGGCGACGTCGCGCGGCCTCGGCAAGTCGATGTCGAATTCGCCGATCGGCCGCGACCCGGGGCCAGCCGAGAGCACTACCACGCGGTCCGAGAGCGAGATCGCCTCTTCCAGGTCGTGGGTGATGAACACCACCGACTTGCGGTCGACCGACCACAGTTCCAGCAGCTCGTTCTCCATCAGTTGGCGGGTCTGGATGTCGAGCGCCGAGAACGGCTCGTCCATGAGAATGATCTGCGGGTCGAGGATCAGGGTCTGGGCCAGAGCCACGCGCTTCCGCATGCCGCCGGAGAGCTGGTGCGGGTAGCGATGGCCGTGGCCGCGCAGGCCGACGCGCTGCAGCCAGTCCTCGGCCCTGCGCCTTGTCTCCCCCGCCTCCACGCCGCGGAATTCCAGGCCGGCAGTGACGTTGTCGAACGCGGTGCGCCACGGCAGCAGCGCCTCGGTCTGGAACAGATACCCCGCCTTGCGGTTGAGGCCCGCCAGCGGTTCGCCGAACACGCGCACCTCGCCGGCCGAAGGCGGCAGCAGTCCGGCGGCGACGTTGAGCAGGGTGGATTTGCCGCAGCCGGTCGGGCCGACCACGGAAACGAACTCGCCGGGGCGCACCGTCAGAGTGGCGTCACGGATCGCCGTATAACGCGCCATCCCTTCGGAGACGAAAGTGACGGAGATGTTTTCCAGCGCGAGCGCCGGCGCGGCAGCCTGCATCCGTCGCGCTACTTCTTCTTGCCGTACTTGGCGAGCGCCTTCTTGACGAACTCGTTGGTGTACGTCTCGGACAGCTTGATTTCCGCCGGCTTGATGGCCGGATTGAAGCTGGCAAGCGTCTTGAGCGTCGTTCTGGCCCCCGCCTCGCTGAACATCCCGTCCCTGGAATACGCGGTCTTCACGTTGTTGTAGGCGAACAGGTACATCGCCTTGTCGCCGAGCAGGTATTCCTCCGGCACGGTGTCCAGGATCTGCTGCGGCGAAGCCTCCTGCATCCAGAGCAGCGCCCTGACCGTGGCATTGGTCAGCGCCTGCACGGTATTCGGGTTCTTCCGGATGAACTCGATCGGCGCATACAGGCTCGCCGCCGGCATCGGGCCGCCGAACAGCTTCTCCGTACCCTCCGGCGTGCGCGTTTCGGCGATGACTTTGACCTTGCCGGCTTTCTCCAGGATGGTGACGGCGGGGTCGGTTTGCGAGATCACGTCCACCCTGCCCTGGTCGATCGCCGAGATCACGTTGGCGCCGGCGCCGATGCCGATGATCGAAATGTCGCTGGGCTTGAGGCCGCCCTTGGCGATCAGATAGTTGACCACCATGTTGGTGCTGGAACCCGGCGCGCTGACGCCGACCTTCAGTCCCTTCAGATCGGCGGGCGATTTATACTTGTCCGCGAGTTTGCTTGCGATGGCGACGCTGATTTGAGGCGAGGCGCCGGCAAGCACGAAGGCCTGGAAGAAGATCTTCTTCGACTGCATGTTGATGGTGTGCTCGTAGGAACCCGAAACAACGTCGGCGCTGCCCCCGACCACTGCCTCCAGCGAACGCGTGCCGCCGGCGAAATCGCTGATGCGGACGTTCAATCCCTCGTCCTTGAAATAGCCCAGCCGCTCGGTGATCGTCAGCGGTAGGTAATACAAGGCGACCTTGCCGCCGACGGCGATATGGACGTCGCGCTTTTCGATCTGCGCCTGCGCCAGGGTAGCGGCGGCAAGCAGTGCGATACCGATGATTTTCCTCATGTCCTTCCTCCTTGACCGAACTATAACCCGCGCCGGTCGAGCAGCGCCTGCGATATGGTGCCGATGTCCACGTACTCGAGCTCGCCGCCAAGCGGTACGCCGCGCGCGATGCGGGTCGCGCGTACGCCGCGCGCGCGCAGCATCTCGGCAATGTAGTGCGCCGTGGCCTCGCCTTCGTTGGTGAAGTTGGTGGCGAGGATCACTTCCTGCACCACGCCGTCGGCCGCGCGCGCGAGCAGCCGGTCGAGGCCGATATCGCGCGGACCGACGCCGTCCAGCGGCGACAGCCGTCCCATCAGGACGAAGTACATGCCGGAATAGCTCAGCGTCTGCTCGACCACGGAGAGATCGGCCGGCGTCTCGATCACGCACAGCTGCGACGCGTCGCGCCGCGGCGAGCGGCACAGGGAGCAGATCTCGTCTTCCGTGAAATTGTTGCAGCGCGAACAATGGCGCACCGCGCGCAGCGCCTCTCCAAGCGACGCGCCCAGCGCCTCGGCCCCCGCGCGGTCGTGCTGCAGCAGGTAGTAGGCCATGCGCTGCGCCGAGCGCGGCCCGACACCGGGAAGCACGCGCAGCGCCTCGATCAGGCGGTCCAGGCCTGCCGGGCTGGGAACGATGTCGCGCTTCATCCTAGAAAGGCAGTTTCAGCCCGGCAGGCAGCCCCATGCCCGCGGTCAGCGCGCCCATTTTTTCCTGCACGGTCGCCTCCACCTTGCGCGCGGCATCATTGAAGGCGGCGACCAGCAGGTCCTCCAGCATTTCCCGGTCCGACGTAAGCGACGGATCGATGCTCACGCGGCGCGCCTCGTGCTTGCAGGTCATTGCAACTTTCACCATTCCCGAGCCGGATTGGCCTTCGACCTCCAGCGTGCCCAGCTGCTCCTGCATGCGGCGCATGTTCTCTTGCATCATCTGCGCCTGCTTCATCATCTGTCCGATATTGCCTTTCATCGCTGTTTTTCCCGGATTGTCGAATCGACGACCCTGCCGTCGAAAAGGTTGACGAGATCCTGCACGAAGCCATCGCCCTTCACCGCCCGCGCCGCCTCGGCCTGCCGTGCGCCGCGATCCGCGGCCTCGAGCGTGGCCGCAGTCGCTCCGGCCGTTTCGCCAAGCGTCACCTGCACCTTCACGGGACTGCCGAAATGCGCGGTCAGCGCCGCCTGCAGCTTTTCGCGGAACGCATCCCCCGCGAGATGCGCCATAGATTTCTGCACTACCAGGCCGAAGCTGCCTTCGGCGTGCGACTTCAGTTCGCTGTTGCGCGCCAGCTCTTTCGAGCCGCCCGAGAGCGGCAGCCGCTGCACCAGCTCGGGCCAGTTGCCGTCAAACGCGGATGACTGCGGCCCGGGCCTGGATTGCCTTGTTTCTTTCATAGCGGAGAATTTCAATTCTTCAGGGCGAAAAACCAGCATTCTCAGCAGCGTCATCAGGAACCCCGCGTGCTCGTCCGGCGCCAGCGGCAGGTCGTTGCGCCCCTGCACCGCGATCTGGTAGCAAAGCTGCACGGTTTCCGGATCGATTGCCTTCGCCAGCGCGACGATGCGCTCGCGTTCGGGCATGTCGTCTTCCAGTGCGGCAGGAACCGTTTGCGCCAGCGTCAGGCGCAGCAGCAGGCTGGCCAGATCCTGCAGCGCGCTGTCGAAAGACAGGCTGCGCGCCTGCATTTCGTCGGCGATGGAGGCCAGCGCAGGCCCGTCGCCGCCGGCCAGCGCCTCGAGCAGCCGCAGCAGGTAGGTCTCGTCCACCGTGCCCAGCATCTCGCGCACGCCCGTCGCAGCCAGGCGCCCTGCGCCATGCGCAATAGCCTGGTCGACAAGGGACAACGCGTCGCGCATGCTGCCCGCGGCGGCCCGTGCGATGAGCGACAGCGCTTCGCGGTCGAACTCGACCTTCTCTGCCGCAAGAATCTTCTCGAGGTGCGCGACGATCGCGCCGCGCGGCATCTGCTTCAGGTTGAACTGCAGGCAGCGCGACAGCACCGTCACCGGGATTTTCTGCGGATCGGTGGTAGCGAGGATGAACTTGAGATGCGCCGGCGGTTCCTCCAGCGTCTTCAGCATCGAATTGAAGGCCGGCTTCGACAGCATGTGGACTTCATCGATGACGAAGACCTTGAACCGTCCGCGCACCGGCACGTAGGCGGCGTTGTCCTGCAAGGCGCGCATCTCGTCGATGCCGGTATTGGTCGCGGCGTCGATCTCGATCAGGTCCGGAAAGCGGCCGCCGTCGATTTCCAGGCAGGCGCCGCACTTGCCGCAGGGCTCGGGCGTGATGCCGGTTTCGCAATTCAGGCACTTGGCGAGAATGCGCGCCAGCGTGGTTTTCCCCACGCCGCGCGTGCCGGTGAACAGGTAGGCGTGGTGCAGCCGCTGCTCGCTCAGCGCGTGGCGCAGCGCCTTGACCACATGCTCCTGCCCGACCAGGCTCGCGAAATCGCGTGGCCGCCACTTGCGGGCGAGAACTTCATAAGCCATGGCGCAATTCTACGGGGGAAAAATGGTGGCGAGCCTGACCCCGGCACTTGCAGTGTCCAGCTGTGGCTGCTTCCTTCCGGACCTGACCAGGTTCACCAGGCTGCAATGCGGGGGGGCCCGCCGCGTCCATTATGCCCGATGCCGCCGACATGGCGGAGAGAGTGTCTATAGGTTGCTAATCCCATACGGTTCAACGAAGTCCCGAGTTTGACCGATAACCGTCGGACGTGGCAGAAGAAAGTCGGAGCGCCACTCCAGGCTAGTTCTGAGCGGTTCATTGAAATCCGACTTCAATATATGGGTAGGAATATGGGTAGACAACTCAACAGACTTTCAGCGAAGACTGTAGCTCTCAAAAAGTATCCGGGGCTGTACTGCGACGGCGGCGGGCTGTATCTCCAAGTCGCTGCATCCGGCAGCAAAACGTGGATCTTCCGGTTCCGCTCGCCCATCACACACAAGTTGCGAGACATGGGGTTAGGCCCGCTCCATTCAGTTGGTCTGCCCGAAGCGAGGGAGAAGGCTGCGGCGCAACGCACAGCCCTTCTCGACGGTCTGGACCCCATCGAGGTGCGGGAGGAAGGCAATCGCCGCAAGGCCTTGGAGGCGACGAAAGCGGTTTCCTTTGCACATTGCGCGGCGTCCTACATCGAGTCCCACAAAGCGGGCTGGCGGAACGAGAAGCACGCCGAACAGTGGACAAAAACGATCGAAATCTATGCCGAGCCGATAGTCGGCCCCCTGCCCGTTCAAGCCGTTGATACCGGGCTGGTCCTAAAAATCCTTGAGCCGATCTGGGCCACAAAATCCGAGACTGCCAGTCGGTTGCGCGGGCGGATCGAGAACATTCTGGATTGGGCTAGAGCAAGGGGATACCGAACTGGCGAAAACCCCGCCCGCTGGAAAGGACACCTTAACCAGTTGCTTCCGGCGCTCTCTAAGAAGCACCGGGTAACGCACCACAAGGCGATGCCCTTCCCCGAGGTCGGGGGGTTTGTTTCCAGGCTCCGCGCGTTGTCCGGCGTATCTGCCCGTTGTCTTGAGTTCACCATTCTGACGGCGTCAAGGACCAACGAGGCAATCAAGGCCAGGCCCGAGGAGTTCGATTTGACCAACGCAACCTGGACGATCCCCGCGACACGCATGAAAGCGAAAAGGGAACACCGCGTTCCGCTATGCCCGCGAGCAGTCGAAATCGTGCAGGAAATGTTGAAGCTCAAACAAGACTACCTCTTCCCAAGCACCGGCAAGAGGGAATCGCTTAGTAATATGGCGATGCTCAGCTTGTTAATTCGAATGGACGTGAAGGTAACGGTTCACGGTTTTCGCTCGTCCTTCCGCGATTGGGCCGCAGAGCGCACAGCGTTCTCTCACGAGGTCTGCGAATCCGCCTTGGCGCACACTATTTCCAACGCTGCCGAGGCCGCGTACAGGCGCGGCGATCTGTTCGACAAGCGCCGGAAGCTAATGGATGGTTGGGCCGACTACATCAACAGTCCGCGTATTGAGGGCGCAGTGATACCAATGCGAAACGCGGCCTAACGTTTTGCCGCGCCTAGCCCGAGGCTGATCCCCAAGGGCGAAAGCCGGATTCCCTTGTCCGGTTGGCGCGGCTTTCTCTCAAGGGGAAGCGTGAAAGGGGCACACGAATGCCGCGACCAAAACCGAAACGAGCCTCGGCAGTCTTTTTCGCGCGGGCGCATCCGCTCTCTGATTCACAAAAGCGTCAACTGCTAGAACTACTTCGATATAACGCTGACAGCCTGAAGGCTGCGGAGACTCCTGGATATGAAGTGCTCAAGCGGGAACCGGGCGCTCCGCTACTTGTCGCGAAGTCCCCCGAATCGGCAGCACCTACCAAGAATCCATTTAACGCAATGCTTTACGTTGAAAGTGCTCTTGGGCTTGGTGTTGAAGGCGCACAGCATTTGGATAACATTCCGCGTCCTGCGGATTACCGTGAGGCGTTCCGGCCAGTGGGACGTAGTGCATTTAAGCTGCTGAACACCATAACCAGTTGGACAGAGTACTTTTGCGGCCAATTCACCTTGCGAGGTCATGATATTCACGAGGTAGAGCGTGCGCTCGCGATCCTTGTAGACGTGTCCGCTGCTGTGACGCGGGATATGGCTGGCAAGTCCAGCAAAGGGGCAAGGAAGGAAAACGCGCTAACTGAAGTCATCCGACGGCTGCGGCGCACCTTTCGCGACTACTACCAAGGCGAGCGAACCGAGCGCAACCGGCAGGGCGCATTCGAGTCCCTCGCGCAATGGGAGAAAGATGAACTGGCGTTTGTAGATACCGCTTTGCTCGCTGCGAGACTTGTTCGCCAGGGCCATTACGAATTGCCGCGCCTATTCCGTGACCCGCGATGCCAACCGGCGACAGTAGGGAACGCTGAGAGAGTTGCCGAGCTAAATCGCATCGCCGACAAAATACACACGGCACAAGAACGGGAGCAAAAAGGGAACAGTAGCTAGTACCTTAATTGCGCTCGCGGGGCCGAAGTCAATGCAATTCAATGGTGGCCATCTACATTCTAAAAGAGGCCACAATGTCCCAAGTAATTCTTCGCCTTCCGGCTGTAAAAGCCCGTTGCGGGCTTGCTAGATCGACAATTTACCTTCGCGTATCCGAAGGGGCATTTCCCAAGCCCGTAAGCCTAGGCTCCCGCGCTGTCGGCTGGCTGGAATCGGAAATCGATGCCTGGATCAAGAGCCAGGTAGAGCGTAGCCGCAAGGCCGCCTAAACGGGTGTGGAGCCGCTACCACGTCGGTCAAAGAAAACTTGGAAATCGGCCAAGGACAAGCGTTTCTCTGGCGGACATATTGCCCTTCCCTGGGCTGTCTTAGATAGCCGCGCTTATAAGGAATTGCCTACCTATGCTGTCAAGCTCATGCTCGACCTAGCGAGGCAGTATCGAGGGCACAACAATGGCGATTTATGCGCGGCGTGGAAGATCATGCAGCCCATGGGATGGAAAAGCGAAGATACCCTCCACAAAGCAAAGCAGGCGCTTCTAAATGCAGGTTTTATTGTTGAGATGAGAAAAGGCTATCGACCGAACACTTGCAGCCTTTACGCCTTAACATGGCACGCCTTGGACCCCAGCAATAAGCATGACGTAGGACCGGCTGGATTCCCGTTTGGCGCGTGGAGGGCAAATGAACCGCTTGTACCCGCGCGCGACGGAAAAATCACTCGCCTTACTACGCCTGCCGTAGTGAAGAAGGCAGCATAGCTACGGCTCCCGTAGTAAAGACACCATGTGCTGCTCCGCCCGTCGTAGCTATCTGACCCGTTTTCCTCCGTGGCTTGCTACGCCTGCCGTAGTGCTTTCTAGAATAACCATCTCCCTCTATGACCTCTCTGCAGCCCAGCGAACGAAGCGCGCGCCCTCAACGCGCCGAAGCGTAGTGAGCGAGGGAAAACAACCGAAATCAATTCGGCCGGTGATTTCTGTTTTTGTTGAGGGATTTAATCAGTGAACAAGACATTGCTGGACAACGATTAAGCCAAATGATTTCGGAAAATCTCATCGCTTAATGGGCGGCTATTCCTCTGGACGGCGTGGCTGGCGGGCGAAGTGCGAAAGCCTGCTCTCGATTGACGTTCGACGCTGGGCACGCGAAGGCTATCTCGAACACCGATCCTATTTCGGATGGCGCTGGACAATCGACGGCGAGCAGCGGTCGAACGTTGGAGTCTGGGTGCAAGAGGGTGCGGGCCGGATTGAATTGGCCTACACCAAGGACGGAGAGCAGTACCGCTACCCGGTCTATTTGCCTTCGACGCGCTGCCATTTCGGCGGGCGGCGACTCTGGTTCCAGTGCCCGGCCGTTGGCTGTAACAGGCGGGCGGCGAAGCTGTACCTCGGAAGCCGATTTTTCGCTTGTAGGCGCTGCTACAGGCTCGCGTATCAGTCTCAGTGCTACTCGCCAAGGGACAGGGCCATGACGCAAGCCGGAAAGATTCGGCGTAGCCTGAGCGGGGCGGAGGGTATTGCCTGGGACTTTCCAGAAAAGCCGTCCCGGATGCGCTGGCGGACCTATGAACGGCTCAGGGGGCGGTGCGAGCGATACGAGGCAATTGCAGACGCGGGTCTCATGTCGATGCTGGCGCGCTTTATGGCGAAAGGCTAAATACGCCAGGTTCAAGGCCCAACAAGGTAGCGGAGTCCATGTCCGCACTACTCTCCTATGGGAACTGACCTTCACGGGCGGCCTACCCATACACCTACCCATATTCGCGAGATTTTTACCCCTTATGCCTTGGCTTCCATGACCGCTTTCGGCCAAAAACGGCAATTCGCCAGCCTCCTAACATTCCGGTTTAGGCGCGCACCGCTTTGGGCGCGTCGCTTCTAGAACCGATGGTTATACGGCTCACTTGCATCCCGCTCTGCGCTTTTCGATGCCGATGAACTCAGAAAAGGAACCGGCGCCTGGAGGAATGTATGGTTTGGCGGTAGGGTTGCGACGGATATTTTCGCCGTATGCCTCGACCGCTTGAACGTAATAACCGCAAGCCTTGTCACGTTCATCGAGCTTATAGTGTGACCAAGCCATATTGAAGTAAATGTTGGTTAGAGCATCATACTTTTCGGCCTGTCGGTTCTGCTGCTCAGCGCGCTCGTAGTACGTGAGGGCTTTTCTGTAGAATTCCGAGGCTTTTTCAAATCGATTATCAAAGGTAATCGACTTGTCCTGAAAGCCATCGCGTCGGTATACCTTTTCCCACTTAAGTATGGCCGGTGATCTCAGTAGATCGCCGTACTCACGATGTGCATTCGCTAGCCCGTGGGGGTCGTCGCGTTCTTGATAGATAGCGATCGCTTCCCGAATTAGTCTCTCGGCGGGCAGCGGACGGGCCTGACGCATGAACAGATCTTCGGCATCATTGAGCTTGGCCAATGGATCGGACGTTGCAAAAATACCTACACCCGCACAACTGCTTAGTGCAGCAAGCACACACAGCGCGGCAAATAATCGTCGTAGTCGCATAGCGTCCTTTTATCGAGCCGTATAACGTCTAGGTTGAGGCACGCGAGCGGCGTCGCTCTCGAACCGGCGGTTATGACAAATTAGCAGACTCGTAAAGACCATGTCACGCCATGCCATTCAGCATAGGGACGCATCTTCAAGGTTACGGCCGTGCATAGTTAAAATCGATATATTGATACTGCGTCCGTTCGCCATTGCTGCGAGTTTCGAGAGGCAAATAGTATGAGGACTCGCGCAGGAACGCATATTTGGCGCTACTCATTTTTCCGTCTCCAGATTCAATATCGCACGACACTTCAAGAATTTCGCCCTGCAGTTTCGGATGAGGCTTCTCAAGGCTGCCCCCGACTTTGCAGACAAATTTGCTTGTTGTGACCTGTGCCGTCGAGACCGTTGCGTCTCCTTGTCCGTCATTGCCCGATTTGCTGAGTACCCGCTCGTGCTCGTACTGGAACGTAAATTCTGAACCCGGCGCAGGATCACAAATCGATCTTGCGTTTGACGCTAGCGACACAATTCGTGTTTGAAATATGTACTGGTCAGTCGGTTTAATGCCCAGCGGCAAGAACAACTCTGAAATCGGGACATCCTTTCTCGATGCAGGCGGCTTGTAGCTCGATTCGACAACGAGTGGAACGAGGCCGCAGAGACTTAGGACATGTCGACTGAGGTGCGATTCCCGCGGTCGAAATACGGCATTGACGGTCCAACCAATCAATCCATTTTCTAGATACACGACTTCGAACCGAAGATCGCCTTGAGATTTGTGGCCGAATGAGCGCTCGATCTCTGAACCAGCCTCGAATTTCAACAATGGACGGATCGGACGCATTTCGGCGGCGTGAGGCAGGATCTGGGCTTGGACACTCGGGGCCAGCGTGATTTCCGCACTCACGCCCTGCTCACCAGCTAGCAACGGGCAAGGGGCAGTCAGCGCGGCGAGAAGGATGAAAGTCCCGGCGGGCCGGCGCATTTGCAGCACCGTAGGGCTGTCAGGGGAGGCTGTCGTCATGTCTGAACCCCGTGGCGCAAAATCGTCGATACACCATTCTGGCGGTGTCCAGCATTGGACATTGGGTCCTTATCTGCGTCTCGTACCTCTTGAAACCCGCAGAATCATCACCGTTGTTCATACAAGGCTTCACGGATCTAACGTCCTGGTCTGCGGCGGGCCAGTGCCGACATTTGCATTCGCGAGACGCTGATGGCCCGTCCGCAGCACCTAAAGTTAGGCGTGATTTCTAATAGGTAGGCTGAAAAGCGGACCACACGAACTCCGCTCAAGGTGGAGTTAAGCCGATTCACCGCGAGCACGACTTTGGATAGCGCACAGGAACAAATCGTGCTCGAGCACCGGCATTGCGATCCCGCAAATCCTTCGCGTCGGCCGCTGCTGCTACAGCCTCAGATACTTCACCGGTCTTCGTCAGTGCCGTCGAAAATTCGTCGACTATATTCGCTAGAGCAATGGGATCTTCGGTCGCGACGCCAATCTTCTTCGCTACGGCAATTCCCTTGCGATAGTACGGGACGGACTCGCCAAATCGCTCGCGATCATATTGAAGTCGGGCAAGTTCTAGGAAGCGCATGGCCATACTTCCGCTATCCGGACCGGTAACTGTCTCTTCAAGTTTCAAAGATTCAATCAAGAGTTTTTCCGCATCGTCGTACTTGCAAAGATAGCCTTTTATTCTGCCGAGGTTGTACTTCGCCGCGGATATGTGTGCGTCAGAATGAGCCAACTCTGCATTGAGTAACGACTTCTCAAAATTGCTCTCAGCCAATGTGTAATTTTCGGCGCGCTCCGCTTGGACACCCAATTGGTTGTACCTCATTGCGGTGCCTTGATTGATCGCGCATCCGCTTGTTGTCATAAGTACTGCGATCAGAAATACGCGTATTCGCATTGGGTTTCCTTGCGCCCTAACGGCTGAGTTGAGCGCCGCACACGCTGGCGTAGATTCCTGGCACTTTATCTCTCAGGCGTGCGCTCCAGCGATTTGTTAGGCGGCTCAAGGGTCGGACGGCCAGTAGCATTGTTGGTACGAATGAAAGACGCGATGGTAGCTGCTACGGGCGGAACTACGAGTGCGACACCCCATAGTGTCTGCGTCCAGACTAGGGCATATGCCACAGTCATCCAAAAGCAAGCGAGAAGGGCGATCATCGCGGCAACCGTGCGCCGCTTCGGTGGAGCGCTGCGCCATATGAAGACGGCGAAGAGTGTGTCGTACGCCAGCAGCCAGACAACGTCCAGCGGATACGCAAACGCCCGTTGAACAAGCGGTGCGAGTAGGTCCGGACGATAGGCAAAGGCAGCGAGCGGTACAAGAACCACTACAACCGCGAGCCACGTTCTTATGCGCTGAGACATCGAGCAGCCTAACGTTCCCAACAACCGACGCGCGCGCGCGAACCTATGCATAGTAAGACTGCCGAGCGCGCGTCCGCGTTGGTTGGGTGGTTAGAACGAATTGTTCGCATGGCTTACTCCGTGCGCGAGACTTCGCTTTTCTCGTGATTCTGGTTTTCGTTTCCTCGGCCCGACCATTTCCTAGCTCCCACCAGTAGAAGCCAACCTAAGAAAAGCGATAACCCAGCTGCAGCGTCTATAAGAAACCTATTCCCCAAAGGATGCAGATTGATTAACTGAAACACAACTACCAATCCCGATATGAGGACCAAACCGCCTCCGACTACAAAAAGTATGCGTTGAACTATCGCCGCTACTTGATCGCGTTTCAGGATGGGCATGCAGTGATATGCGCTCTAACGCGGAGCTAAGGGGCTGCGCGTGCTTCTATCAGCGCGGTCCCTCTTGAGCGCAAGGTTAGGAAGATTCTTGAGCATCAATTTGGCTTCGAGCGCATACGAAAGCCAATTCGCAGGATGAAAGCGCCAATGGGCACATAAATGAAAATTCCAAAAGCGGAGGCGTAACTCCAACCAAGAATCGTGCTGTCACTGAACAAGGTCGGGAATGTAGCCATAAACAGGAAAACTGCAATTGGACCCAGCATTACCAACCATCCGACAAGGACTATCCAATTACCTTTGCGCCGCATGCTCGAGCTTCCTAACGTACCAAGCTCAATGGCGCCGCGCGAATTGCCGACTGCATAGCGCAGTCTGTCACGCGGCGTCCATTGGTGCGCGTGGTTAGGTCTCGAAAGGTGCCACACCGCGGGCTTTCGCA
>Ga0070731_10003030_pt1 | contig 15405 bp, 13 predicted proteins | sample Coa_R1_2_FD_66448 | JGI IMG/M metagenome (GOLD analysis project Ga0070731, IMG submission 66448) | Surface soil microbial communities from Centralia Pennsylvania, which are recovering from an underground coalmine fire - Coalmine... | ecosystem: Environmental > Terrestrial > Soil > Unclassified ...
GTGGAGTCGAACGGCGCTCCAAACATCGTCATCGCGACGCATACGGTCGGCGGAGTCACGATTGGGGGACCGGCCAACGTCGCCGGCAACTTCGGGCTAGCGGGTGGGCCGATCCAGAAAGGCTTCTTTGAGTACAGCCTGTTCTACCTGCCCAAGGGCGACAACACGCCCTGCCAGTCCGGGTTCAACTGCTGGTTCCTGGCCAGCACTCCGGGCACGGCAGCTCAGGAGTTCACGCAACTGGGCCAGGCGGCGGATGACATCTGGAGTGACGCGGCCGGCCTCTGGCTCGATCGCACCGCCGATCTGCGCGACTACTTCTTCAATGCGCAGTCGACTTGCGATGCGAGAGGCGGCGGAGCTGACCTCGCGGTGAAGGCGCCGCCTTGCGTACCCACCCCGTCCGGCGTCGGACCGGGAGCCTGGGTCAGGGCGTATGGCGACTGGATCCACAGCAACGAGGATGCGACGTGGAATGCCTGGGGCACGACGATCACCACTCCGGTGCATTACAACCAGAACATCGCCGGCGCTCAAATCGGCTACGACTGGGCGTTCATGCGAACGGGGTACAGCACCGTCCTGGTTGGCTTGCTCGGCGGCGCCAACGAGTCCACCGTGAACTTTGCCTCCGGAACGAAGGTAAACTTCCAAGGCGGCAACGCGGGCGCCTACGCCACATTCCTCAACCGTGGCTTCTTCGCCGACGGCCTCTTCCTCGCCAATTGGATGAGCATGGACTACACCTCAGCCGGGAGCCTGTTCGGTTTGGGCGGCTCAAGTGTGGCGAACGTCGCGGCCAACAGCGATATGTCGCAATATGGCGGCCGCATCGACTCAGGCTATCGGTTCCAGTTCAATCCGTGGTTCATTGAGCCGCAATTGACTGCAGAGGTCGTGCATACCAGCTTCGGTAACCTGCCGTTCCCGATCGTAGGCACCAATGTCCAGCTTGACGATGACTTCTCCGTCCGCGGACGGCTGGGTGGCCGGATCGGCACGACCTGGGTGACCAGTGGCTGGCGCATCGAGCCGAGTATCGATGGCGGCGTCTGGGAGACCTTTGCGGGTAATAACGGCGCGGTCCTGACCAACAATGGGTTCGCGCTCGATCTGACCGACCCGAATAACAACAAGACCCTGGGTGAAATCGGCGGAATGCTGAACTTCTACCAGATCGGCACCAACTGGTCGGCGTTCGTGAAGGGCGACTACCGCTTTGCCGACCAATATACGTCCGGCTCGGTCAAGGGCGGCATGCGGTACCAGTGGCCGTAGACAGCAAGACGGGGGCGTGCTAGCGAGCGATTGCTCGGCCGCGACTGGCCGGTGTTGGCGAAAGCCAGCCCCGGCCGGGTAGGCGGTCCCCCGACAAAGCCAATTCAAGGGGCGAGGTCGGCATATGCGATCTCGCCCTTTTGTTGACTAAGAAACGTCAATGTCGGCAGATAAGGAGCTGGAACCCCGGGGGGCGGCCCGCCGCATTGATCGGTTGCGAAAATATAAGAGCAGCGCCAACCGCTTCGTTGAGATAACGACAGGCCAAAGGACGTTCGGCTGTGGATGACAAGACGCGTACGACTCCGGAACAAGCAGCCGAGGAGGCGCCGGAAAAACCGGGTGTCGTTGTAGAAAGCGGCGGAGCGGTCCCGGAGATTGCCACCATCGCCGACGGGTCGAACGCCCCGTCCGCGGGGGCGGTGCAGCAGCAACAAACGACCAAGATCGAGTGCTCGCGCGGGTTGGCCGATTGGCTGATCATGCACAATGTGAGCTTGGCGTTCACATCGTATCAGACCGGGCAGCTGTTCCTCGTCGGGGTGATGCCGGACCGGCGCATCTCCATCCATCAACGCAATTTCATCCGCGCGATGGGGCTGATCGCCCAGCCCGATCGCATCTACGTCGCCGGCCTCGAGGCCGTCTGGCGGCTGGAGAACATCCTGCGGCGCACCGAAGTCGCCAACCAGTATTTCGATCGCCTGTTCGTTCCACGCACAGCGCAAATCACCGGCGACCTCGACGTCCATGAGATGGGCATCGACAAGGCCGGTCGCATCATTTTCGTCAACACCAAATATTCCTGCCTGGCGACGTTCAACCTGACCCACAATTTCCGGCCGCTGTGGAAACCCAAGTTCATCAGCAAAATCGCTCCCGAGGATCGCTGCCATCTCAATGGCCTGGCCATGGTGGACGGCACGCCGAAATACGTGACCGCGGTGAGCCAGAGCGATGTCGTCAATGGCTGGCGTGAAAAGCGGGAGCTGGGCGGCGTTATCATCGATGTGCAGGCCGACCGCGTGGTCACCGACGAGTTGTCGATGCCTCATTCACCGCGTTACGCCAACGGTGCGCTCTGGGTCTTGGATTCCGGTCGCGGTTACATCGCGCAGGTGAATGAGCAGACGGGCAAAAAGGAAAATGTGTGCTTTTGTCCGGGATTCCTACGCGGCATGACCATCTGTGACGGCCACGCCATTGCGACCGTATCGCTGCCGCGCGACGGTACCTTTAAGGATCTCGAACTTGAAGAGAACGTGCGCAAGCGCGGCGGAGTGCCGTGGTGCGGCATTCAAATCGTCGATTTGCGAACCGGCAGCATCGTCGAATGGATTCGGCTCGAAGGCTTCATCAAGGAGCTCTTCGATGTCGGCGTCGTTGGCGGGTCGCGCTGTCCGATGGCCTTGGGCGTCGGGACTCCTGAGATCCAGCACACCATCAGCTTCGAGCCGGATTTTGGTCCGCTGTCCTTGGATTCGATGGTGCAAAGACAGGCAGAAGAGCGCGCGCCGCAAAACCCGCCGCAGACGCAGCCAACCAAGGAGCTGGCCAAGAGCGCCTAGCCTAGTGGGGTGGATTTGAAGTTCCTGCGACCCGGCGGCACACTCTCATTGGATTTTTAAACAAAAAAAGACCATAGAATCACAAGGTTACATGGTGTCGTAACAAAACTGGTGACGCCTGAAACCGGCAAAGATCACGTAGCAGCAGAGACGAAACATGCGAAGCTTATGGTGGATTGTTATTTCGGCGGCCGGCGTGCTGATTTGCGGGGCAGTGGCCGTGTTCGCAACTCAAGGGGGGGCGAGGAGCGAAACAGGCGCGGCTGCCACCATGTCCGCGGCGCCGGTGACGCAGGCAGCATTACCGCGACCCGCGCCGGCACCCGCGCCGGTTCAAGAAGCGCAGCAGACGCGGCCAACGCCTCCCGCAGCCGCGGCGCCGGGACGCGCCGCACCGGAAGCGCCGCGTCGCGTGGAGACCACCCAGTACGACTCGTGGGTGGTGACCTGCCAAGACACGGTCGGCGGAACAGCGAAAAAAACCTGCGTCGCAGACCTTCGGCTGGTCAATCAGGATAGGGGTACGATCCTGAATTGGCAGATCGGGCTTAACGAGGAAGGCCACTTTGTAACCGCCATTCACATTCCCTCGGCGCTTAGCGTCAAAAGCGGCGATAAAACAGTGGGCGGGCCGATTTCGATTCCGAGCGGCATCGAGCTCAAATTCGGCAATGGCGCCGTACGGCGCTTGAACTTCGTGACGTGCGGCCCGCAACAATGCGTGGCCGAAGCCCTGATCGACGACGCCTTCGTGAAGGAGGCCAACGCCAACACCAAGGCGACCATCACCATTCATACTCCCGGCGGCGTTATCCCGTTCGAGCTGGCGATCAACGGCATCGACAAGGCGATAACGTACGCGCGCTGAAGATTCGGCATTGATGGGCAGACTTCGTTTCTTTGGGCGCCCGTTGGTTCAGGCGGGCGCCTTCATCGCAGTGCGCAAAGTCGCGCCCTGACCTAGACGCGAGCGAACAGAAAGCCCCGGCCGAAGGCCGGGGCTTTGCCGGTAACGTCGTTGCGAACTTACTTCAGCGCGCTCGAAACCGACGAGAACGTCGTGTTCAAGTTTGTGCCGAGAGCTTCCACAGTCGCAATGATGGCGACGGAAATACCCGCGGCGATCAGGCCGTATTCGATGGCTGTCGCGCCGCGCTGGTCGTTGAGAAAACGCAGAACAAAGGCTTTCATGGGGGGCTCCTCCGAGTGCCGACTAGGTGCTTGTACCGAGAAAATATGTTCGGCCGTTTAAGGAACTCACTCGAAATTTCATCGTGAAAATATCTAGAATTTTATATGAACATCTCATTGGCGACCTAGCGAAGGACGAGCCATGAACACGGTCACGGCAAGCGTGGCGCCGATGAAAGCCAAAGGGCCGATCGTCTGGCTCGACATGGACCAAAACGAACTCGACGACGCCTACGACCAGCTGGTCTATGCGCCGAATCGCGACCTCGTCGTGGCACGCCGCATCGCGGCGAGCGAGCGGGCGCGGGCGGTTCTCGGGCCGCCGCAGCGCGTCGCCTATGGGCAAAGCGAATACGAAAAACTCGACATTTATCGCAGTGCCGTGCCGAACGCGCCGATCAACGTCTTCGTTCATGGCGGCGCGTGGCGCCGCAACAAAGCCGCCGATTATGCGCTCCAGGCCGAGCCGCTTGTTCACGCCGGCGCGCATGCGGTCATCATCGACTTCATCAATGTCGATCAGGCAGGCGGCGATCTGTTGCCGATGTATGAGCAAGTCTGCCGCGCGCTCGCCTGGACCTGGCGCAATGCGGACAGTTTCGGCGGCGATCGCGAGCGATTTTACCTTTCGGCGCATTCGTCGGGTTCGCATCTGGCCGGCTGCGCGCTGACCGTCGGCTGGCGCGAATGGGGCCTGCCCGAGGATTTTTGCCAAGGCGCGCTGCTGGCGAGCGGCATGTACGAGCTTACCCCGGTGCGGCTGTCGAAACGCTCGTCCTACGTCAATTTCACCGATGCGATGGTGAAGAAGCTCAGTTCGGTGCGCCATCTCGGTGGTCTGCACACCCCGCTCATGGTCGCTCACGGCAGCTGCGAGACGCCGGAATTTCAGCGCCAGACCAGCGACTTTGCCGCCGCGGTAAGAGCCGCCGGCAAGCCGATCGAGCTTCTGGTCGGCGAGGGCTACAATCATTTCGAAATGCTGGAGACGCTGGCCAATCCCTACGGCCTCCTCGGCCGCGCGATGCTGGCGCAGATGAAGCTCGCTTAACCACGCATGGGTGTCAGGCCGCTTCGGAAGCTTTTCCCGTGTCCGGCTTGACGGCTTTGCGCACGGACGTGCGGATCAGTTCGGCGCCGCAGCGGCGGCAGGCGTAAACGGTGTCTTCGACTTCGGCGGAGACGGAACGGCGGCCGGAGAACACCATGCGACCTGCGCAGACCGGGCAGGGCATCATCAGCGAGGGCAAACTCGACGCGGGCGAAACCGCCTGATGGCGCATTTGGCTCACCAAACCTCGGGCTTACCGAGGATGACTATTTTGTGAATTACTCGCCGCTTTTGCGCCGGAGTCAAGGAAAATTGTGCATTGCACATAGCTTGTTTGCGTCGCGGTATGTGGTGGATGGGGATAACCTATTCGGGCCAATGCGCTTCCGGGGGCGCAATAGAGCCGCCCGCCGCCCAGCGGGGCCCGCGATGAAGACCCTCATTTAGTTGCCGCTGGCGGCGACAGCCTCCGCCGCGATGCAGGGAATGCCGAGCGCGCCAAGCGCCGCGCGCGTGGCCGTCACCGAGCCGTCGATGTCGATGCCGCGGCAGGCGTTCTCGATGACGAAAACGGCAAACTCTTCGCGGCGCGCGTCCTCCGCCGAGTAGCGCACGCAAAAATCGAATGCCAAGCCGGCGAGAAAAACTCGCGTCACACTGCGCTCTCGCAGATAACCGGTGAGCCCAGTCGGCGTCGCGTGGTCGTTTTCGTAGAACGCCGAGTAAGAATCGATCGCGGGGTTGATGCCCTTGCGCAGGACCAAGCCGGCATGGGGAATATTCAGTTCGCGGTGAAATTCCGCGCCAAGCGTTGCTTGCACGCAGTGGTCGGGCCACAGTACTTGCGGGCCATACGGTGCGGCGATGGTCTCGAACGGACGCCTGCCGGGATGCGCGGAAGCGAACGACAGGTGTCCGCGCGGGTGCCAGTCTTGCGTCAGTATGACGTTGCGAAACGCTGTGGCGAGACGATTGACGATCGGCACGACTTCATCGCCCCGCGGTACCGCGAGCGCGCCGCCGGGACAGAAGTCGTTCTGCACGTCGACCACGACAAGGACGTCGTTCTCGGCGATGATCGGGCGTGCGATCATGCTTTGCCTTCATGGTTCCGGATTCGGCGGTCGACCGCCGCGGCGAGGTCGACCAGCTCGTCCGCGATCCCGACCGGATAGGTAGCGCCTGGAACGAGCCGCGCCAAATCTTCCGGCAGGCGTTCAAGCTCGTCCCTGGCGTGCTGCTTGACCTCGTTGAGCGACGGTGAGGGCGCTATCCGTCGGCCGTTCTTCATCACCAGATGGATGAGCGGCTCGCCGGTCTCTTCATGCCCCTCCAGCGAAAGGAAATCGCCGCACATACGGCCGCTCGCATCGTGGCGCCGCCACACTTGCTTGCGGCCTGGCCAGGTCGCCTTGTGCTCCGAGCGCTTGCGTCGCGGCAATCCGGCGTATTCCTGCATCTTGTAAACGCAGTCGGCGGACGGCGCATCCGCCGATGTGGTGAGGCTTGTGCCGATGCCGATACCGTCGATCGGCGCGTTGGCGCGCGCGAAGGCGAGAAGGGAATCCTCATCGAGTCCGCCACTGGCAAAGATCGTCGTTTCCTTGAGGCCGCCGCGGTCGAGAATGTCGCGCACGCTTTTGGAGAGCGCGATAAGGTCGCCGGAATCGAGGCGCACGCCGCGGATCGCGATACCGGCAGATTTTAGCCGCGGCGCCAGCGCGACGACTTTGCGCGCGGCGGCTTCGGTGTCGTAAGTGTCGAGCAGCAGAACGACATTATCGGGCCGCGCGCGCGCAAAAGTCTCGAACGCGGCCGTCTCGTCATCGAACGCCTCGATAAAGGAATGCGCCATGGTGCCGTAGAGCGGAATGCCGAATTCCTCTCCGGCCAACACCGTTGCGGTGCCGGCGAAACCCGCGACGTAACTCGCCCGCGCGGCCAACAATGCCGCTTCGGCGCCGTGCGCGCGCCGCATGCCGAAATCGACCAGCAGCTTGCCGGGCGCGGCGAGCACGCAGCGCGCCGCCTTGGCGGCGATCAGCGATTGAAAGTGCAGAATGTTGATAAGGCGCGATTCGACGAATTGCGCCTGCGGCAGCGGCGCGGTGACGCGCAGGATCGGTTCATTGGCGAAGAACACGGTGCCTTCGGGCATGGCATGGACGTCGCCGGTGAAGCGGAAGTCGGCGAGATAGTCGATAAGCTTGCTGCCGAAACGTCCGGTGCTCTTGAGCCAGGCGATGTCGGCCGCCGAAAAGCGCAAGCTCTCAAGAAAGTCGAGCGCCTGCGCCAGGCCCGCCGCCAGCAAAAATCCGCGCCGCGGCGGCAAGGCCCGCGCAAAAAATTCAAATACCGCCGTCTCGGTATCGCCATGGTCCAGATAAGCCTGGATCATGTTGATCTGATAAAGGTCCGTCAGCAGCGGGCTAGCTGAGGGTTCCATCGTGGCAGCCTTCCTGTCCTGCCGCACGATATAACAGGTACCGGGCACCTGCTGTCGATGCCGCCGCAGCGCGAGCGGAGGCCGAAAGGGCATGGGCTGCTGCATGCATCAGGTCGGGACGCACCTACTTGATTTAGTTCAAACGGCGTGACTCGTTCGAACACATACGATGAGATCAATCGCTTTGAGCGCCGCAACCGGGGAGGAGGGGCTGTTATAGCCGGTCCTTGGACTTCACCGGCGACTAACCCAGCTAACGATTGGCTGCCGACGCCTTGCAATTCCCTGCAGCGGCAGTTCAATCCGGCCGTTCAGTCACCATACGTGCTCGGTGCTCGACGCGCGGCGGCAAACCTTGAAGGACGGCGGCAGTTGAATATTCCGAAATCGGGAAAATTCGATTTTACAGAAAAAATGCAGCTTGCCTGCTTCGGTCATTGGATCGGTGCTTTTGCAGTTGCCATTCCACGCCAGATGTTGAAGGGTGCCTAGCGTCTCGCGTATAGGGCTCGTTTTGGTCATGCAACCCGCAGGGATGAGCGCGGCAGCGAACCCGAACGGCCCTTTTACACCGAAGTCACGTACCTCGTCGCCTCGAACTTATTGCGGCACAAAGATATGGTCAGGCGGTAGATCCGACTGATAGCGCTCGTACATTGCAACATAAGCGGCCTCGATATTTCTGGTAAAACGCTGAATATCGAACAAGGGGGTCTCGAGACGGTTTTTGGCAAGCTTTCGCTTGATGTGCGCTAGTCTATCGGAGTTGGTGGCAAGCTCTATCGCCAGCGTTTCATAAGCTTGCGGTGTTGAGGTAATCAACTCAGGCAACCCAATCGCATTCAATAAACTCGAAGCAACTCTCCCTGCAAAGGTCTCACCAATGCGGGTCAATATCGGCAGGCCCGCCCATAGAGCGTCGCTCGCCGTGGTGTGCGCGTTGCATGGAAGGGTATCCAGGAACAGATCAGCCAAGCGATGCCTCGCTAAATGCTCGGACAATGGCATCCGTGAAGCAAAAACGAGACGGTCCGCATCAACGCCTCTGCGCACCGCTTCTTTTCGCAAATTGAATGCTGCAGTCTTGTTATCTTCCAAGAGCCATAGCACGCTTCCGTCCACTTGCTTGATTATCCGCATCCAGCAGTCGAATACATCAGGTGTGATCTTATGATTGTTATTGAAGCAGCAAAAGATGAAGCCGTGCTGCGGTAGCCCCAACTCGGCATGGGCAAACACTTTGTCCGCGATGTGACGCTTGGTATCGTTCACCTGGTAACTGTCAGGCAGATAGGCAATCTTCTCGGAATAGTACTTTTGTTCGGAACTCGGTATCAGCGTCGGGTCGGCAATGAGATAGTCGATATATTCCGCACCCATCGTGCCTGGAAAGCCCAGATAATTGACCTGGATCGGCGCCGCCCGAAAAGCAAATATGCCGGTTCTGGCGTCTGTTGTGAAACCATTCAAATCAACGGCTATGTCGATCCCGAGCTTTCTGGCGAGAACCGCTATCTCCTTGTCGGACTGGTTTCGTACATCAAGGAATGCAGAAAACGCCTTAGTCAATCTGTCTCGCATTTCATCCTTTTCGTCCGCCCCAAGATAAAACGCCGTCACTTCAAACTGAGATCCGTGATGCTTTTCAAACAACTCCGCCATCAAATAAGAAGTGGCGTGATTACGAAAATCTGTGGAAAAATACCCAATATGAAGTCTGTCGCGTCTCTGACGCTTTTCGATTTTCGAAAGCACATTATTTGACGGTGCTTTGGCATGTATTAAAATCTCTGCGGCGCGTCGTTGCAATTTCGGAGAGCTGGATGCCGAAAGGACCAACCATGGTGTCGTGACTTTTTCGCCGTGCTCGATCTTTGCAACGAGCTGAGCAATGTTGCTATCTAAATCGCCCCACTCGCAAATTGCCATCTTTGTTTTTATCCATGCGCCAAGTACAAATTCGCAATCTGGATTGAACGTGAATGCCTTGTCGTAACTGGCGGCAGCCTCTTCAAGTCGCTTCAGGTCCTGCAGCGCATTGCCGCGATTATAATATGCCTCGGCATAATCGGGTCGCTGTGCGATTGCCGCATCGTAGCTTGCGACCGCATCATCAAATCGCTTCAGGTAATGCAGCGCACTTCCGCGGTTGTTGTGCGCCGCGGCATAATTGGGTTTCAGCGCGATCGCCTTGTCGTAGCAGGCGAGGGCTTCATCAAGGCGCCTGAGATCCCGCAGCGCATTGCCCTGATTGCTGTACGCCTCGGCATAGTCGGGCTTCAGCGTGATCGCCCTATCGTAGCAAGTAAGTGCCTCATCAAAACGCTTCAGGTCCTGCAAGGCATTTCCTCGGTTGTTGAACGCCTCGGCATAATCGAGTTTCAGCGCGATCGCCCTGTCGTAGCTGTCGAGCGCCTCATCAAGGCGCTTCAGGTCTTGCAGCATAACGCCACGATTGTTGTGCGCCTCGGCATAATTGGGTTTCAGCGCGATCGCTTTGTCGTAGCTGGCGAGTGCCTGATCAAGGCGCTTGAGATCCCGCAGCGCAGTTCCTCGGTTGTAGTACGCCTCGGCGTAGTCGGGTTTCAGCGCGATCGTCTTGTCGAAGCTGGCAAGCGCCTCATCAAGGCGCTTCAACTCTTGCAGCATAACGCCACGATTGTTGTACGCCTCGGCATAATTTGGGTTCAGCGCTATCGCCCTGTCGTAGCTGGCGAGTGCTTGATCAAGGCGCTTGAAGTCCCGCAGCGCATTTCCTCGGTTGTAGTATGCCTCGGCATAATTGGGTTTCAGCGCGATCGCTTTGTCGTAGCTGGCGACTGCTTGATCAAGGCGCTGCCGGTCCCACAGCGCGTTTCCTTGGTTGTAGTACGCCTCCGCATAATCGGGTTTCAACGCGATCGCTTGGTTGATCAACCGATCGCCTTCTTCATGATGACCACATTGATAGTGTAGTACCCCAAGCATATGCAGCGCATCGACATGATTAGGCTTTACGCCGATGATCTTTCGATAGATTTGCGCTGCCTGTGCAAGTTCGCCAGCCTGATGCAATGCCAATGCTCGCGTCAGCGACTCTGATAAAGTCGGTGATATCTCACTCATTTGAAGATGGCCTTGCGTCCCTAAATCGCGTTCAGGACAAGGAGAACTGGCAGTACTACACTCCCATAGAGCGCAACGGGAATCCAACAGCATCGCCTAATTGCGACGTCGCGTCCGACGGATTACCAATGAGCGAGAAAAGATACTCCTTCACGTCCCGTCTGGGCAAACCCCCGAACTCGCCGCCCTCGCTGAGCCCGCCGTCATGCATCTTTATTTATCACCGCACAACGATGATGTTTGCTTTTCCGTCGGCAATCTCGTGAGCCGTCTCGGTGGTCACTTGGTAAATTTGTTCACGCGCAGCCGTTATGTGGCCGTGAATATGGAGTTGCCGAGCGAAGAACGAGCGCGTGTTGAGTTCATTAGTCAGTTACGGCGTCGAGAGGATCAGCTTTTCACCGAGGCTGTAGGAGTGGTGCGCCATGACCTCGGTCTGTGGGAGCCGGCTCTGATGGGTCGCGAGCCCTTCGATTTAGCGGGCGTTGAAATAGAGGCCGACGCGCTGTCGGCACGGCTGATGCCCTTCATTTATTCCATGCTACCCAGCGAGGATAATCCGGATCTGGCCAGTCTTTACTGCCCAATGGGTATCGGTGGCCATCGAGATCATGTTTCGACCCTTCTCGCCATTCGAAACGCGTTCGGTACGCTGCATCGCCGCTACACCGTCTTCTTATATGAGGATCTGCACTACGCCAGTAACCCGCGCGCTCGCCAAGACGGCGTGCAGCGCGCGACTTCCCTGTTCGCGGGGGCGCGACTCTCCGCCATTGTCATGCCGCTCAATGCAGATGAGTCGAAACGCAAGATGCAATTAATTAGCCTGTACGCCAGTCAACACCCCCATGTGCCGAGCATCGCCGATTTCACGCCTATGTCGGGATTGGCCTCGGGTCTCCATGAAATTGTATGGAAAATCTCCTCGTAAGTCGGCGATCAGGCGTAGAGACTGAGGAGCGTGCGCATCTGCCGGCTCTGTTCGGAATCGTCGATCAAGGTCTTGTCCCAAAGGCTATCGGACTGTGGCCGCGCGTTGCGCGCAAGCCAGCGGGCGCGGCGAGCCACGCTGACCCGAGGCAGGCCGCGCCGTTGCGCCTCGATGGCAACGATGATGTCGTCCATGTCATAACGCCGCCAGTCTCTTGGATCGACAACAAAATTACTGGAAATAAAGGCGCAGGTTCCCGTACCCAATTCATGGACATGGGTGGGTTCTGCAAGTTCTCTCGCGTAACCGATAAAAAGGGCATGATTCACATAGGATTGATGCGGCGGCAGAAAGATGCGTCCGTGCACTCCGACAATGGCTTGGCCGTCCAGCCGCTGCAGAGCTTTGACTAGGCGATCGACATAATCCTGCGGATAGATGATGTCGTCGTCCACAACCACCACAACTGTCGGGCCGCTCAGTTCCTGGAGGCAGAGAAAGCGGCTACTGGCATGCAGTTCAGCTCTACACACGGTGAGGCGGTCGAAACGCTCCAGGAAAACCGGCGGCGTGCTATAGCCGTCGAGATAGACAAAGACGTGCTCCACCTGGGCGTGGATGACAGGCAGGACAGCCTGGAAGGTTTCAACCCGGCTAGCCAGCGTCGCAATGGTCGCTATTCGCGGCATTTTCTCAATAGCATCTTTGCTCCATGCCATCCGGATCACTCTCTGATGCCTGTGCCTGGGTGCTGCTATTTGTTTGAACTCTTGCGGCGGCCGCTTGCGCCCGACACTCTCGATTATATCGATCGTCTCGACCTGGGCGGGCTTGAATTCATTAGCTTCGCCAATCTTGATTTGCTCATGCCCTGGCGCGTCATTTCATTTCCTTGCTTAGCTGCCAAGCTACCATGGCAATGATAGCATCCGCCGCAGCCGCTTCACGAATACCCACTCGGTCGAGAAATTTGTCAACCGTAGTCCCAACGCTGATACAGTCATTTCATGATCGATCTAGGCCACCCCTGCGACACTGCTGGCGCAACCATCAGATCTAAACTAGATTTCCAGCTGGGTCACTTAACGAGAGCTGCGATACGAAACTGGATTGTGCAGCGGTCATTCGCGCTACGACCGTGAGATGAGACTCGGCAGGGGCGAAGGAAACGGGTAGGCCGAGCATGATCGCATCGCTGTCACTGGGCTTGAACAACGATCCGCGCCATTTTTATTTTCATGAAGATCATATCGTGTCGGCCGTCACGCTCCAGGGCTGGCCCGAAGAAGCACAATCCGATCCGACGCTGGCCGCGGAGGCAGCCCGTGAGGCGCTTGACCGTTGGGTGTCGCTTGGCGTTCCCGTCCGCCATAGCGACGGCCAGCGCCTGTTCGATATAGGGCACATCCTTAATTTCATGCGGCTGTCCGGACTGGAAGGCCGCGACCCGGTGTTTCCGCTGAGAACGATACCAATTGGCCGGCGGGTCACCGCTGGCGCCATGACGCTGCCTCCTCCGACCGACGGGCCAAATTTGCACACGCCACGGCGCTTCCGGCTTAAACTTCGCCGAGAATTCAATCTCGCCGAACAGCCGCCGGGCAAGATGGTGAGGCTGCGACTGCCGTTGCCTTACGAGGACCCGACCCAACGCGATATCGACGTTACAATCAAGCAGGCCGGGGCGATGGGCACTTGCAGTGAACGCTGTCCCGGCCGTCTTGAAGTGCGTCTGCCGGTACCGACCGATGGCTCAACGGTATCGGTCGAGGCGGATATCAGCTTCACGGCTTTCCAGCAACGCGGCGGCTTTCAAGATATTTCCGCGGTGCCGGATCGACTTGTCGATTCGGATCGAGACCTGTTTCTGCGTCCGCGCGAAGGTCTTATTCAGGTGACACCATCCGTGCGGCGACTTGCGGCCGAACTTGCGAAGCAATCCGCCGACGCCCGATCGATCGTGAACGCATTCTGGAGCTTCTTTTTTCGCGAGCTCAAGAATGGATATATCCACCATGACGAACTCGACAGAGACGATCCGTTGATCGACATCGTTCGACGGGGTTGGTTCGACTGTCTGGGCGGGGCGTCGCTGTTCATCGCGCTATGCAGAGCGCGCGGAATTCCGGCCCGTCTCATTCACGGCGTCATATTGCACGAGTTGACGCCGGCATTCCACTTCTGGGCAGAGGTCTATCTGCCGCCGGAAGGCTGGATCCCCATTGATCTTGTCTCTTGGGATCACGCGGAAGGAAGGCTCGATGTCGATCCGTGGAGCCATTTATTTCTCGGTCGACTGGAATATCGTCTGAAGTGTCAGTGTTTCCCGCGAGTGGTCGTCGGCCCGACCGGCGTGCGGTTTCCCCGCGCCTGGTCGGTGCTGTTGACGCCGGTGCCCGGTGGCACGACCATGAGCATCTACGACGCTCTGACACACCGTGTGCTTTACCGCGACACGTTGTGCTTGGCTCGTGTCGGCGCATAGTCAGTTCTGAGCGGTCTCGTTCAGGACAGGACGATCCGCAGGGTCTCCGTCATCGGCCGGTCGGCTAGAAAGGCATAGCCTCGCTCGGCCATGCGTTTGCGGCCATCGTTATCGGCCAAGTAGTGCAGGCAGCAGTCGACGATTTCCTCGTATGGGACTGCCACAACCGCGTCGCCGTACGGATTGTCTGCTGCGTCTTCGGTGACGACAAATCGACGATTATTCAGCAAGTACGACACGCGCGGCTGTTCCATGACCGAGGTGCGACCGCTACGCAAGTTCAATACGATCTTTGACCTGGCGATGAAATGATCCCGCCGCTTTCCGTAAACGCCGAACGAGGTTTTCACTCGGCAGTGCCGGGCCAGCTCATCGATTATTTTCTTTCGTCGGGCGGTAATGACCCCGTAGAAAAAGACATCTATGTCCTCGACCGCGTCGTCATTGATCGTTTTCATCTCTTCGTGGAAGCCGAACGGAACATGTTTGACACCGTCGATTCCATTCGTCCCGAGAAGGGCGATGTTCTCCGGGCTGAAGTCCCAAACCGCTTGCGCCGCCTTCATAATCGTAATTTTACGCTGATCCAGCATCAGCCAGTCCTGATGCTGCCCCGGTAGCTGTTCTAGTTGATACACGATGCATTTGTGTCGGTAGAGCGGTTCTGCGTCCGGGAGTAGATGATAGCAAAGCAAAATGTTCACGGCGGCGGGGTCGAACACGTTATTCGTCACCTCGCAGCGATAGCCCAGCGATCGAAGCGCGAGCTGTAGCAGAATTTCGGTATCCTGAAAGGCCATGGATATGAACCGCTGATCAGGGCCGGCTACAGTCACGATGTTGAACGACGAGGTCAGGTCGGCTCCCCTTTCAGAACACGGACAATGCCACTATAGATAGTGCCCGCTTCGCCAATAGCATCGCTTCGGAGGTTACTCACATTGCTGCTGACGCTCAAATTACCTCGCATCAACCCATACACAAACACGGCGCTGGTCAGTAAGATCTACGCCGCAGAAGGGGTATCGCTCAACGTCGGAGCAAAGCTATTGGATCTGACGGTCGATTTAAGCGCGACAGCCCCTCACGATTGCCCGCCGGTTTCGCATTACCGTGTCGCGTTGCGTGATCGGGCCTGGTTGCGCAGGCTCACTGTCGCCCTTGGAGATAACGTTGAAGTTGGCGCGACCATGGCTCAATTCACCACAGAACCTGACGAACCGTTCGATGGCGAGCCAGTCCGCGCCGTACGGGTCACCATAGCAGGCATCCTCGATCAATCCGACTGGTTGAGCGTCGACCGATCGTGACATCAATTCCTCTGCGAACGGGTCCGTTAAGCGCGGCGGG
>Ga0070731_10003031_pt1 | contig 15402 bp, 11 predicted proteins | sample Coa_R1_2_FD_66448 | JGI IMG/M metagenome (GOLD analysis project Ga0070731, IMG submission 66448) | Surface soil microbial communities from Centralia Pennsylvania, which are recovering from an underground coalmine fire - Coalmine... | ecosystem: Environmental > Terrestrial > Soil > Unclassified ...
CCTCGGCCAACCTGGGTCCGGGGTTTGACGTGCTGGGGGCGGCGCTATCGCTCCACCTCGAGCTGGAGGTCCAGGAGACGGGTAGCTTCGCCGTGAGGAGCGACCTCGAGGTGCCGAGGGATCGGAGCAATCTCGTCGTGCGTGCCTTCGAGCGGCTGCATCCGGCGGACGGATTCGAGTTTCGGATCGCCTCGAAGATTCCGCTCTCGCGCGGACTCGGGTCAAGCGCTGCGGCGATCGTGGCCGGGCTGCTGGCCGCGGACCACATCTTCGAGCTCGACGCCGATGTGATGAGCCTGGCGGCCGAGCTCGAGGGCCATCCGGATAACGTCGCGGCGGCGCTCAACGGCGGATTCGTCGTCTGCAACGGAGCGCAGGTTCATCGGTTCGAGCCGCCGATGGGCCTCGAAGGGCTGCTGGTGATCCCTGAGGACGGGGTCGACACGGGCGCGGCACGAGCTGCGTTGAGTGCTTCGGTGCCGATGGCCGATGCGGTCTTCAACGTCGCCCACACCGCCGTGTTGATGCTGGGGCTGGCCACCGCTGACTGGGAGCTGATCGCGGAAGGGCTGAGCGATCGGCTGCATCAGCCGGCGCGATCCGGGATGTACCCCCGCTCGGCGGCGCTGCTCGAGCGCGCCGCGGCCCTCGGCGCTCTGGGCGCGACGATCTCCGGCGCCGGTCCAGCTGTACTCGTGTGGTGCCAGTACGAGCAGACGGGCTCGGTCGTCGAGGCGCTACAGCGGGAAGTCGCAGGCTGGGCGACGGTGTCGCGGACTGCGTTCGAGTCCCAAGGTGCGGATGTGAAAGAGCTTTAGGGCGCGCGACCGCGCGAAACGTGAAAAGGTGACCGAAACGCGGTTCCCAGGCGATTCGGGGCGCTTTTTGCTCGCAGGATGACCAAAAGGCGCCTGGCTCAGGTAAGCGGCGGTTTTGGGACGCGTTTTTGCTCGGCGGGCTTAGGTCGGGATGCTGCTGGGGAGTGGCGTGGGCGATTTCTTCGTCTATGACCAAGGAATAGCCCACAACCCGCTTCGCTCCCCACGTCCGCAGCCGCGAGTTTTCAGGCAGAGCGACCTGCGGTCGATTATGCGCGGGCGCCTGTGAGTGAGCCGGTTAGGGCTCGGGCGCGGCGGCCGGCATCGTCCATACCGAGCCGGCGCAGCAGCTCCTCCGCCACGCCGAGGTAGTCGACCGCCAGGTCAGGCCGGTAATCGAGAATGGACTGAGCCCGCTCGGCCGATTCCGCGTAGGCGATCGAGGCGCGGATGGTGGTGTCGAGCAGCTTCTGCCCGAAGTGCTGACGCAGCGAGTCGAAAGCTTCACGAGAGTGGCGAGTCCGCATGTCGGCGATGTTGAGGACCACCCCCAGCCACTCGAGATTCGGGTTCAGGCTGTCCCGGGCCAGCTCGATCACCTCGAGCGCCTGCTCGACGCCCTGGAGGGCGAAGTACTGCGCCTCCGCGGACAGCAGCGCATGATCGGCCGCGACCAGGGCATTGACGGTTAGTAGCCCGAGCGATGGCGGGCAGTCGATCATGATCAGGTCGAAGTCGTCCCGAAGCTGCCCCAGTGCCTTGCGGAGGGCGAGCTCGCGGCCCATCTTGCCTCCGAGGACGAGCTCGGCCTCGGCCAGCCCGAGATTGGCCGGAATGATCCCGTCATGCACGGCATCGCGGACCTTCGCCCTCCCGGCCAGGACGTCCCCCACCGTGGGGGCGACATCAGGATCGACATCGAGGTAGTCGGAGAGGTTCCCCTGGGGGTCGAGATCGACCGCGAGGACCCGCAGATCCAGGCGGCGAAAGACGTCGGTCAGCGTGCGCACCGCCGTCGTCTTGCCGGTGCCGCCCTTCTGCGAGAGGACCGCGATCGTCACCGCCATGTCGGCGGCTGACTATAGGGCGTGCGCAGGGTCAGGCGATCCGGAACCGGTTCCGCCTCCCGGGCAAGCCTTTAGGCTCGCCCGGGGAACCGGTTCCGCCGCTCGGGCAAGCCTTTAGGCTCCGCCGGGGGAACCGGTTCAGGCGGTCTCTGGCTCTGCCGCGGGCTGGTAGCGGATCCCTGAGATTGCCGGAAGGTCGAGGAAATACAGCCTGTGCCGCCCGATGACGATCTCATCCCCATCGGCCAGCGTGCTCCACTCCACGCGTTCGCCGTTGACGAACACGCCGTTGAGGCTGCGGTCGTCGAGGACACGCAGGCCGTCCGGCTGACGGACAACCAGGGCGTGGCGGCGGGAGACGGTCGGATCGTCAAAGCGGATATCGGCGGCAAGGCTGCGGCCGATCCGCGTCCATTCGCGTTGGAGCGAGTAGGCGACGATGTCGTCCTCGTCGGTTCGATAGGCGATGTACTGCCCGGGGTCGGTGAGCCCCTCGCGGACCTCGTCGATCCAGGCACGGTCATCGACCTCGGGGGTGAGGTCAACGATGGTCGTCTGCGCGGTCGTGAACAACGACGCACGGACGAATTCAGTTCCGCCGCAGTTCGGGCAGGTCGGTAGCTCGTCGACGGCGTCCAACGAGACCGGGTAGTCGCAGTCGGTGCAACGGAACGTGCCCGTCCCCGCGACGTTGCCCGAGGTCCAAGCTTTCATGGGGCCACTGATCTCCTTGTACCGGACGGGAGGGACGCGTGATGGGGGACCGTCCGGGTCCGAGGATGATAGCCATCGAAGCTAATGCGAAAACAACTTTTTTGTGACGTTTGGACCAATCCCCGGTCCTTTTTTGTTCGCCAGTTAGGGAGGCGTACGACCACCGTGAGAGGCCCGAATCGCCCGGGATGACAGGCGTTTTGGCGCAGAAGGACCTGAGCGGGTCCCCGCGAATTCCTCCTGTCATGGAGACGACCGCCGACGTCCGGGTGGACGAATTGCGGAGGGAGGCGCGCGCGCTCGAGCGGGCGTTGCTAAGGCGGGGTATTGCGCACCGGGACGCAGAGACGGAGCGCTGCTCGCGCTGCCGCCGGACACCGCTGCTGGGTGAGCGCGTGTATCTGCCGGACGCCGGCCCCGTGGTGTGCGAGCTTTGCCGCTCAGGCCCGATCGCCCGCGAGCTGGACAGCCGGCTAGTGCGCGGGCCGGATTTCGGGCGCACACTGCGGATCATCGGCGACCGAGCGGCGTAGCCCCGGCTCGGCCAGCTGGGGGAGCAACGTGGCCCGGGGCGACGGGCGACGTGGTGGTACCTGTCGGCGTGGTCGTACCTGTCGGACCTACAATCCGCCGCCGTGGAATTCACGGTATCGACGAGCATCGCGAGGCCTCGGGAGGAGGTATTCGAGTACCTCGCCGACGTGGCCAACCACGCCGAGTTCACCGATCACTATCGCGTCGATTGGCACCTGCTGCGGGAGGATTCCTACGGTCTCGGGGCGGGGGCGCGATTCAGGGTCAAGGCCCCGCTCAACCGGTTTTCCTGGGCGGACACGACGATCGCCGAGCTCGTTCCGCCGTATCGGATCGTCGAGCATGGCCGGGGTGGGAAGTTCAACCGGATCCGCAGGCTCGGCGTGTACACGCTGTCGCCCGGACCCGGGGGCACGACCAAGGTCGAGTACTCACTCGAGACGGACCCGCGCCTTCCGTCGGACCGGCTGATGGACACGTTGGGGGGCGCCCGCTCGGCGCGCCGTCAGGCGGCGAAGTCGCTGCGGCGCCTGCGGAGCGTGCTCGAGGAGGGACGCGACCGGGGCCGCCGCCCCTCCGTGGCCGCCCGGTGAAGCTCTGCCAGCACGGGGTGGGCCACGCGTCGTCCACCGTGGCCAGCGCGTTGACCACCGCGGGCAGCGCGTTGAATAGACTTCCGCGCCCGTGAGTCTCCCGACCGTAGGCCTGCGCAACCTGTCACGGGCGGCGTGCCTGCTCGGGGCCGTTCTCGCGCTCGCGGCGTGCGGGAAGTCGAACCACCCACCGACGAGCGAGAACGATGGGGTCTACATCACCGCGGGTCCCATCACCTACCAGCTACAGGTCTCGCGAGAACTGAACCAGTACGCGACCGAGGACAGTCAGTACCTCACCGGTCTACCGACAGGCACCGCTTCGCTCACGCCGACGCAGGAGTGGTACGCGGTGTTCCTGTGGGCGAAGAATCAGACCAACCGGACCCAGACGCCGGCGACGAACTTCGACATCGTGGACACGCAGGGCAAGCACTACTACCCGGTGGCGGTCAACCCCCAGGCCAATCCGTACGCATGGACGTCTCGCCCCCTGGCGCCCGGCGAGATCGAGCCGGGCCCGGACACGACCGCCAGCTTCGGTCCCACCCAGGGCGCACTCCTGCTGTTCAAGCTCGACTCCTCGGTGTACGACAACCGACCTCTGACGCTGGAGATCCGCGGGCCCAATCCGACCCGCCGGCTCTGGGGGACGATCTCGCTGGATCTGTAAGGCGGCGGCGCGGGGTCGGTCCGCGCGGCGCGCGACCAGCTCAGTGCGCGTGAAGTCCCGCCACCAGGACCTCCTGGATGGCGGGAGCAGCCGTGCCGCCACCGGCGCCCTGATTCGGGAACAAGGCCCCGGCCACAACGCGCGGGGCGCCGACCGGCGCGTAGCCCACGAACCAGGCGTCCGTGTTCTGCGCTGAGCCGGCATTGGGATTGTTCTGGTTGGTCGTGTTGACGAGCTCGGCGGTGCCGGTCTTGCCGGCGACCTTGACGCCCGGGATCTGGGCCGCGGTCCCGGTCCCGAACTGAACGACCGCGACCATCATCCGCTGGACGAGGCCGGCGATGTGCGCAGTCGTCACGGGGACGAAGCGCGGCGGCTGGCCGGCGGTCAGCGTGGGGATCGGGCGCTGGCCGCGCATCGCGATGGTCGCCGCGACGTCGGTCATCTCGAGCGCGCTGGCCTGAACCTTGCCCTGGCCGATGGCCGACGAGCCGACGGCGAGGCTGTCGCCGATCGTGCTCGCCGAGGGGATCGAGCTCTCGGCGGCCCCGGGGATCGACAGTCGCTGGTTGAAGCCGAAGCGCTCGGCCATGCTGACCAGCCTCTGGGCGCCCAGGCGGGCGCCGAGCGGCGCGAACACGGAGTTACACGACACCGCGAAGGCGTTCAGGAGGGTCCCGCCACAGTCCTCACCGTTCGCGTTCTGGAGCTGGTAGCCCTCGATTGTGCTGCTGGTCGCATAGGGGAAGGTGGTCCCGAGGGTCACCAGCCCCGCTTGGAGCGCGGCGGTGGCGGTGATGATCTTCATCGTCGAACCCGGCGGCTGGAGCACCGAGAAGGCGAGGCCGGCCAGGGCCCGCACGGCGCCGGTTCGCGGGTCCATGACGGCGATGCCGCCATAACGGCCGGCGAGCGCCCGGATGGCCGCGGACTCAAGGCCGGGGTCGATCGTGCTGGTGACCGTGTGGCCGGGAATTGGCGCCACGCTGGCCAGCATTCGCCGGCCCGCGAGCAGCGTACCCCCGGGGGTGCCGGCGACCTGGAGCTGGAAGACCCGTTCGAGGCCGTCGAGTCCGACCTTGGCGTTACGGGGATAACCCAGGGCAGCGTAGGTTGAGGCCTGATCGGGCGGTATTGGCCCGAGGACGCCCGCGATCTCGGAGGCGACGTCGGGTATCGGCGAGGTCCGGGTGGGCCCCTCGGCGAGAGGTGTGCCGTCGCGGGCGAGGATGCTTGCCCGAGGAGCGAGCTCGGCCAGCCGAGACAGCCGCTCGCCGGGGCGCAGGCCCGGGAACAGAAGGGTGGTCGCGAAGCGAACCGCCGGCCCCGACGATGTCTGGACGACAGGCAGGATCAGGGGTTTGCGCAGGCGGCCGAAGACCCGAGTGACCGCCGTCACCGGAACCACGATGACGCCGGCGCGGAGCCCTCCCACCTGGTGAGGGATCACCTTGATGAGGGTTGCCGTGCGCGCGTCGCTCAGGTATTCGGCCGCGAAGCGGGCCTCGGTCAGGTGGTGACGTGAGGCGGCGTCGAGTAGCTTGTACATCCGGGCGTAGTCCCCTCGGGCCCAGGCCTGGACGTAGGCGGTGGCCAACCTTCGCTCGGCGCCGCCGCGGCTCGTGGCGACGAGAACACCGACCGCGAACCCGGCTGCCGCCAGTGCGAGCAGCGGTATCAGCCGGAGCCAACGGGTGCGGCGGTGCGGGCGCCTGCGCTGTCCTGGAGTCAGGCTCACCCACGCCACCTCAGGGTGAACGGTAGAGAAGGCACAGGTCTAATCTCCGCCGCCGTGACCACCGTCGACTGGGTGATCGTCGCGTTCTGCGCGTTCCTCGCGCTCTACGGCTACACGCAAGGCTTCATCGTCGGGGTTCTATCGCTGATCGGCTTCGCGCTTGGCGCCTTCATCGGAACACGCCTGGGGCCACTGCTCCTACCCGGTGGCTCACATTCCCAGTACGCGCCGCTGTTCGGCCTGCTCGGCGCCCTGTTGGCGGGCGGTGTGCTGGCGGCCGGACTTGAAGGCGTCGGCCTCCACGCCCGGGCAGCGCTGCGCCTGCCTGGTCTGCGCACGGTCGACGGCGTCCTCGGCGCGGCGCTCACCGCGTGCATCGGCCTGGGGATAGCCTGGATCGTCGGAGCCGTCGCGGTGGGGTCCTCGGCCTCGCCGGCACTCCGGGGCGACGTCGAGCGCTCGAAGATCATCCGCGAGCTCGACCAGCTGCTCCCGCCGTCGGGGCCGATCCTGAATGCCCTGGCGCGCTTTGACCCGCTGCCCTCGGTCAACGGGCCAGCGGCCGCGGTCGCTCCGCCGCCACCCGGAATCGCCACCGCAGCGGCAGTCCGCGCCGCCGCCCCGAGTGTCGTCCGCGTGCTGGGAACCGCGTGCGGGCTCGGGATCGAGGGCAGTGGGTGGGTGGCCGCGCCGGGCCTGGTGGTCACCAACGCCCACGTCGTGGCGGGCGAGAGCGACACCACCGTCCAGATCCGCGGGAAGGCGCCGAGCCTGCGGGCCGAGGTGCGCGCCTTCGATCCCCACGATGACGTGGCGATCCTGCGGGTCCCGGGCCTTGGCCAACGGCCCCTGCCCCTGGCGGCAAATCCGGTCGGCGGTAGTGCGGCGGCCATTCTTGGTTATCCCGAGGACGGCCCGTTCAACGTCGAGCCCGCGCGGATCGCCGACACCGTCCTCACCACCACGCAGGATGCATACGGCAACGGGCCTGTCCTGCGCAAGATCGAGCCGCTGCGGGGGATCGTGCGTCCGGGCAACTCAGGCGGCCCGCTGGTCAACGCGGCGGGCGACGTGGTGGGGACCGTGTTCGCAGCCATCAACGGTCCCACCGGGGGAAGCCGCGGCCTCGCCGTACCCAATGGGCTCGTGCGGGCGCAGCTGGCTCGCGCTGAGTCGCGCAGCGCTCCGGTCAGTTCCGGGCCCTGCGCAAGCTAGGCACCGCGGGCGGGCGGCTGTCTGCGTGCCGCCCGCCCGAAGCCGGTGCTATGCCCCCGGGCGCCCGTGGGCGCTACCTACACGTCCGACATCCTCGGCCATTTGAAACACCAACTCGGGCTCCAAAGCCCCCAGGAGCTGCGGGTGGTGATGTGCGAGATGTCGCTCGACCGCGGCGAAGAGCTCCTCGTCGTTGCCCCCTGCGAGTTGCGCCCCACACTCGCAATGCGCGACGCGCTGCCCTTTGCTGATCACCGTCACCTGGCTTGATCCTTGCGATCTCGCTTGTCTCGTTGCGCCCCGCCGAGGCTGTCTTTGCGGGGCCCCCGATCCACGCTCGGGAAGATGTCGAGCCGACGTTGGCGATACGTTTCCAAAACGTTGCCGTGGCCGGACGGTCTGGTGAGAGCACGAGAGTTCAGCTCTGCGGCCGCCTCTCGATCGAGATAGGCGGCGTACAGCGCGCCGATCGCCTGCGGGGCCGGCAGGTGCGGCTGCTGCTCGCTTACCTTCTGCTCAACCGTGCGCGTCACGTTGGCCGCGAGGAACTGATCGGCGCGGTTTGGCCCGACGAGGCGCCGGTCTCCGAGGACGCGGCCCTGCGCACCCTGCTCTCACGCCTGCGCGCGGCGCTCGGGACCTCGGCCCTGACGGGCCGCGACGAGCTGATTCTCTCGCTACCCGAGCCGGTTTGGGTGGACATCGAGGCGGCGACGGCTGAGCTGCAGCGGGCGGTCCAGGTGCTTGAGCAGGGGGATCCGCGGGGTGCCTGGGCGCTGGCGCAAATTCCGCTCAACATCGCCAGCCGGGGACTGCTGCCCGGGGTCTCGGCCTCGTGGCTGGAGCCGCCCCGGCGAGAGCTCGAGGATGTCCGGCTGCGGGCGCTCGAGGTGGTCGGGGAGGCGGGCCTGAAGATGGGCGGCGCGCAGCTGACGTCGGTCGAGCGCGCGGCTCGGGCGCTGATCGATGCCGAGCCATATCGCGAGTCCGGCTATGTGCTCTTGATCGAGGCGCTGGCGGCCCACGGAAACGTGGCTGAGGCGATGCGGGTCTTCGAACGCCTCCGCGTGCTGCTCCGCGACGAGCTCGGAACCGCACCCTCGCCCGAGGCGATCGCCGTCCACGAGCGGCTCCTGCGTCCGCCGGCGCCCGCCATCGCACCACAGGATGGGACGCGCGTGGCGCTGGAGCTGCCGGCCGATTTGCGCGCACGCTCAGAAGCCGTGCTGGTAGGCCGCCGTCGGGAGTCGGGTGAGCTGATGCGGCTGTGGGAGGCGGCCACGCGTCCGGCACCGGGTGCGGTCGCGGCTGGGCCGCGGGGCTCGCGGATCGTTTGCCTGGCCGGCGAGGCCGGCATCGGAAAGACCAGCCTGGCCGCCGAGCTGGCGCGACGGGCTCACGAAGAGGGCGCGACGGTTCTCGCCGGGCGGGCGCCGCGTGAGGCGCTCGTCTCCTATCAGCCGTTTCTCGAGGCGCTCCGCCACTACTTTCGCGTGGCCCCCGCGGCCGAGGTCCGCTCCGCGGTCAGGGACTTCGGTCCGGAGCTGGCGCGGCTCGTGCCGGAGCTGCGCCGCCGCATTCCCGAGCTCTCCCCCGAACCGGCAGGAGATCCCGAGGGTGAGCGCTACCTTCTGTTCGAGGCCATGGTCGGGCTTCTGAGCGCGATCGCGGTGCGGACTCCGCTCCTCCTGCTGCTCGACGACCTGCATTGGGCCGACCGGCCGACGCTGTTGTTGCTCCGCCACCTGTCGCGGGCCCCGCAACCGACTCGGCTCTTGGTCCTGATCTCCTACCGGACCGAGGCGACCGGCGAGGAGCTTGGCGACGTCCTCGCCGATCTGCGGCGGGACGGGCTGATCACGCAGCTCGACGTCGGTGGGCTGAGCGAGCGGGAGACGGGAGAGCTGATACGGCTACGGGCCGGAGAGCCAGCGTCACACGCTCTGACGCGAGCCGTCCACGCAGCAACCGAGGGAAACCCGCTGTTCGTCGAGGAGGTCGTGCACCACCTGCTTCAGGCGGGGGTTCGGGCCGGCAGCGCGAGCGCGGCCGACCTGCGGAGGTTCGGGCTTCCCGAGGGGGTGAAGGCGATGATCGCGCGGCGGCTGGGCGAGCTTGCCCCGGAGACGTTCGAATGGCTGCGGGTGGCAGCCGTCATCGGGCGGGACTTCGAGCCCGCGCTGGTGGAGGAGCTCGTGGCGCTGGGCGAGGAGGACTTCCTCGCCGCCCTCGAGGAGGCTTTGGCCTCCGGGCTGATTCTCGACAACGCCGCCGAGCCGGGCCGCTACAGCTTCTCTCATGGTCTCGTGCGGGAGGCGGTGTACGAGGGGATGTCGGCACAGCGCCGCCAGCGGATCCACGCGCGGGTGGGCGAGGCGCTCGAACGCCGCGGCAGCGCAGAAGTGGGCGCGCTGGCGCTTCACTTCACGCGCTCGGCTGACCCCACGGACGCCGAGAAGGCCGTCAGGTATGCCGTGCGCGCCGGCGATGAGGCGGTCGAGAGGTTCGACTACGAGGCGGCGGCCGAGCACTACGCCAGGGCGGTCGACGCCCTGGCCCAGTTCTTTCCCCAGGAGCAGGCGCGCCGGCTCGAACTGCTCCTGGCCGTGGGGGCGGCGCGGATGCGCTCGGGCGAACGGGTCATGCGACGGGCAGCCTTCCGCGACGCCGCGGCATTGGCCGAGGAGCTCGGCGATGCCCGCGGCCTGGCGCAGGCCGCGATCGGCGCCTCGCAGCGTTACGTCCAGCAGCCGGGGGTCGTCGACCGCGAGCTGATCGCGATGCTCGAACGCGCGCTGGAGCTGACCGAGGGAGAGGCGACGCTGGAACGCGTCCAGCTGCTCAGCCGGCTGTGCGGGGCGATCTACTACGCCCCGGAGAGGGGTCGAATGGTCGCGCTGAGTGACGACGCAGTGGCGATCGCGCGAGAGCTCGGCGACCCGGAGGCGATGGCCTACGCGCAGGCAGCCCGGCGGCGCGCGCTGTGGGACCCGAGCCAGCTGAAGGCGCGGCTGGCGGTGTCAACCGAGATGCTGACCAACGCGCTGCGGGCGGAAAACCTCGAGCTCCAGCTCCAGGCCCATGCGTGGCTCGTGGTCGACCTCTTGGAGCGGGGCGATCGATCGGCGGTGGAGGCCCAGATCGCGGCGTTCACCGCCGGGGCGCGCGAGCTCAGGCAGCCGCTCTACGTCTGGCAGGCCACGGTCTGGGCGTCCACCGAGGCGCTGCTGGACGGCCGGCTGAGCGCAGCTGAGGAGCTGGCCGCGGAAGCCCAGGCCGCGGGAGCGCCGGCCGAGGAGATCGCGGCGGCGCAGTACCACGCGATCCAACTGATGGCGACGCGGCGTGAGCAGGCCCGGATCGCAGAGCTCGAGCCAGCGGCCCGCCAGATGGTGGCCAGCAACCCGAACCGCCCCGCCTGGCGCGCCGCGCTGGCCATGATGCTGTGCGAGAGCGACCAGCCCGACCGCGCGCGGCCCGAATTCAACGCCGTGGCGGCGGCCGGCTTTGACCAGATCCCGTACGACGGCGACTGGCTGGCCGCGATGACGTTGCTCAGCGACGTGGCTGCCGCGCTCGGAGACCAGGACCGGATCGCGTTGCTCTATGACGCGCTGCTGCCTCACGAGGAGTCGGTCGCCGTCGTCGGGATCGGAGCGCTCTGCCTGGGCCCGATGGCGCGATACCTGGGCAAGCTTGCGGCGGCAAGCGGCCGCGCCGCAGCGGCCGGGCGGCATTTCGAGCGCGCGCTCGAGGCCAGTCAGCAGCTCGCCTCGCCGCCGCTGGTCGCGCACACGCAACTCGACTGGGCAAGCGTTCTGGGCAGCGGGGCCCGCGCGACGTGGTTGATCGATGATGCCGCGCGCACAGCCGAGCGTCTGGGGCTGAGCACGGTCGCCCAGCGGGCAGCGCGCTTGAGGGCAACCTGAGCGGCGACACCGGAGCCCGCCTAGGCGCGCGCTACCCTCGGCGGGCTCATGAGCAAGACGTTGGTGATCGCGGAAAAGCCGTCGGTGGGCCGGGACGTGGCCAAGGTCCTAACGGGGCCCTTCGCCAAGCAGGAGGGCTTTCTCGAAGGGCCAGAGCACGTGATCACCTGGGCGGTCGGTCATCTCGTGCAGCTCGCCGAACCCGACGAGTACGACGATCGGTTCAAGAAGTGGCGGATGGCGGACCTGCCGATCGTGCCCTCGCGCTTCAGGCTCGTGATCCGCGATGAGCGCTCGAAGAAGCAGATGAACGTGATCAAACGCCTGCTCTCCCGCGACGATGTCACCTCGGTCGTCAACGCCTGCGACGCCGGCCGCGAAGGCGAGTTGATCTTCGCCTATCTGTACGAGAAGGCGGGCTCGCGCAAACCGGTCAAGCGACTGTGGCTGAACTCGATGACCCGGGAAGCCATCCGCCAGGCGTTCGGCCGGCTCCGCGAGGCTTCCGAACTCGCCTCGCTGGAGGCGGCGGCGCGGTCACGCTCGGAGGCGGACTGGATCGTCGGCATGAACGCGACCCGGGCGGCGACGATCAGGTTGCGCTCGGCGTTCGACGGGGCGGTCTCGCTGGGCCGCGTGCAGACGCCGACCTTGGCCATCCTGGCCAAGCGTGAACAGGAGATTCGCGAGTTCGTGCCCGAGGCGTACTGGGTTGTGGACGCCGGCTTCGACCCCGTGTCGGAGCCGAGCGGTCGGGCCTATGAGGGCCGGTATTACGTGGGCGCAAATCCGCGCCTGAAGAGCGCCGAGGAGGCGGAGGCGGTGGTCGCCGCGTGCCAGGGAGGACTCGGCGAGATCACCAAGCTCACGAAGTCCGAGCAGAAGCAGCGGCCACCGCTGCTCTACGACCTCACGAGGCTGCAGAGCGATGCCAGCTCACGGTACGGCTTCACCCTGCGGCGGACGCTCGCGGCAGCTCAGCGCCTGTATGAGGAGCACACGGCGATCACCTATCCGCGCACCAACTCCCGGTATCTGCCCAGCGACATGATCGCCGAGATCAAGCCGATCGCGCGACTGGTCGGTGAGCGCAGCGAATACGCGGAGGGGGCCCGCTACGTGCTGGGGCTGGACGTGCTTCCCCTGGGGCGCGTGATCAACAACGAGAAGGTGACCGACCACCACGCGATCATCCCCACGCGCGCCGACCGGCATCCCGTGGAGAAGATGTCCGAGGATGACCGGCGGATCTACGACCTGGTCGTCCGGCGGTTTCTGGCCATATTCCATCCCGAGGCCGTGTTCGAGAACACGCGCGTCGAGACGACGGTCGCCGAGCACGTGTTCCGGACGCGCGGCAAGCGCATCCTCGCGCCCGGCTGGCGCGCCGTTTACGGTGAAACTGCGGATGTCGAGGAGCGCGGGGACGAGGACGAGGGCCGCGAGCAGCAACTTCCGCGGCTCGAGCAGGGCGAGAAGGCCGCGGTCCGCGAGGTCACGTCCGAGGAGAAGGAGACCCAGCCGCCGCGGCGGTTCAGCGACGGGTCGCTGGTCACGGTGATGGAGACGGCGGGCAAGCTCGTCGATGACGAGGAGCTGCGCGAGGCGATGAAGGACTCCGGCATCGGGACGCCTGCCACCCGGGCGGCGATCATCGAGCGGCTAATCCAGGTCGGCTACGTCGAACGCGACGGGCGCGCCCTGGTCGTGACCGAGAAGGGGATGAACGTGATCCGGCTGCTCGGCGAACATGCCCTCACCTCGCCGGGGCTGACCGGGGAGTGGGAGCATCGGCTGGCCAAGATCGAGACCGGCGAGGACTCCCGCGAGGCGTTCATGGGCGACATCGTCAAGTTCACCGAGAGCACGGTCGGCGAGCTCGACACCAAGCTCAAGGGCGTGCGCATCCCGCGGGCCAACCTCGGGCCGTGTCCGGTGTGCGGCCACGACATCGTCGAGAACCGCAAGGGGTACTCGTGCTGGTCACGTGACGATCCCGGGTGCGGGTTCGTGATCTGGAAGTCGAAGGCGGGCAAGCAGCTCCCGGTGTCGGTGGCGCGGGAGCTGATCAAGACGGGGCGAACCGCACAACCTGTGACCGGGTTCAAGGGTCGCTCGGGCCGGAGCTTCCGCGCTCGGCTGGCCCTTCAGCAGAGCGATGAGGGCAAGTGGCGGGTGGAGTTCGACGAGCCGTGGGCGCGTGACGGCGCCGCGGCGAGGCCACCCGAGGAGGAGGAGGCTCGGGCCGAGACCCCGGCAGCAGAGCGGGCGGCATAGGTCAGGCTGGGGGCCAAGCGATTCGGATCGTCGACCTTTCGGCTCCGATTACTGCCAGCCCGTCCGAGGTACCGGACGTGTTCCGGACCGAGATCGACTATTGCGATCACGCGGCGGGCGCGGCCGACATCCAGGCCATGTTCGGCGTGGGGAGCGAGCTCCTGCGCGACGGGGAGGGCTGGGCGGTCGAGACGTTCCTGCGCTTCGGCACCCACAACTCGACGCATGTCGACGCGCCGTATCACTACAACTCGCGGATCGCAGGCCGGCCGGCGCGGCGGATCGACGAGCTTCCGCTGGACTGGTTCTTCCGACCCGGGGTGATGCTGGACTTTCATGAGCGCGAGGACGGGCAGACGATCGACACCGACGACGTGCAGAGTGCTCTGGCGGCCACGGGACACGAGCTGGCCGAGCTGGACATCGTCCTGATCCGGAGCGGACGCGACGCGGCCTACGGCGAGCTCGACTACCCAGCCCGCGGCCCGGGGGTCAGCGCGGAGGCCACCCGCTGGCTCCACGAGCGCGGCGTCCGGGTGATGGGGATCGATGCCTGGGGCTGGGACCGCCCGCTTCATCTCCAGGCGGCCGAGGCGATCGAACGCGGCGAGAGAGGAATTTTCTGGGCCGCGCACCAGGTCGACCTCGAGTATTGCCAGATCGAGCGCCTGGCCAACCTCGATCAGTTGCCGGCAACTGGGTTCACGGTCGCCTGCTTCCCGCTCCGCCTCATCGGCGCGAGCGCGGCTCCGGCCCGAGTCGTGGCGCTGCTCGAGGACGAGTGAGCGTCGGGCCTGGCGCGCGGAGCCGTCGGCTCCGAGCGCCACCATAGGCCGATGCCGCTAACCCTGGTGCTGGGACCCGCCAACTCGGCCAAGGCCGGTGAGGTGTTCGCCGCCTACGAGGCCGCGGCCCGTCGCGGGGCGCTTCTGGTGGTCCCCCACGCCCGGGATGCCGAGCACTATTCGCGGGAGCTCGCCGCAGACGGCGCCGTGCTGGGGTCGGTGGTCACATTCGCGGGGCTGGTGGCCGAGATCGCACGGCGCGCGGGATACCGCCCGCTCACGCTCACGCAGCTTCAGCGCGAGCTGGTCCTGGCTCGGGCGATCGCGCGCGCCGGGCTCAGCGTGCTGGGGCCGGCGGCTGAAACGCCGGGGTTCGGCGACGCGGCGCTCGAGCTCGTGACCGAGCTCGAGCGCTCCCTCGTCACCCCGCAGCGGTTCACGGCCGCGATGGAGCGCTGGGCCGATGAGGATCCGCGGCGGGGCGCCTACGCGCGTGAGGTGGCTGGCATCTACGCCGCCTATACGGCGGAGCTCGAGCGGCTAGGCCTGGTGGATCCCGAGCTCTTCGCCTGGCGTGCGCTCGACGCGCTGCGACGATCGCCTGAGAGCTGGGGTGAGGACGCCGTGTTCTTCTATGGATTCGACGACCTCCACGGGCTCGAGCGCGATGCGGTCGAGACGCTGGCCCGAGTTGTCCAGGCCGAGGTGATGGTGGCGCTTCCCTACGAGGCGGGACGAAGCGCCCTGGCGGCCCGGGCCGAGGTCGTGGAGGAGCTCCGGCCGCTGGCCGAACGGGTGATCGACCTACCGCCAGTGGCCGAGTACTACGGACCGCGGTCACGAGCCGTGTTGCACCATCTCGAGCGTTTCCTGTTCGAGACGGACCCCGGGCCGCGCGCCGCGCCCGGGGAGGCCGTCGTTCTGCTCGAGGGTGCCGGCGCGCGCGCGGAGGCCGAACTGGTGGCCGCCGACGTGCTCGAGTTGCTGCGCGGAGGTGTGGCGCCGGACGAGATCGCCGTCATCCACCGCTCACTGGCTGCGGCGGCGCCCGTCCTCGCA
>Ga0070731_10003032_pt1 | contig 15400 bp, 10 predicted proteins | sample Coa_R1_2_FD_66448 | JGI IMG/M metagenome (GOLD analysis project Ga0070731, IMG submission 66448) | Surface soil microbial communities from Centralia Pennsylvania, which are recovering from an underground coalmine fire - Coalmine... | ecosystem: Environmental > Terrestrial > Soil > Unclassified ...
TGATTCCTGCGATTGTGTTTCCGCTGGTTCTGCGCATCGCGCAGGAGCAATTTCTCTGGTCCGTCGTGCTGGTTCTGGTTTCCTTTGCCGCGGCCAGCGGCCGATTATTTGTCGTGCAGAATCAACTGCTGATCAGCTCCCGCGAGTTGCAGAAGAATCTCGCCCTGCTTCAGGGCATTATGGAGGGCACGGCCGACGCTGTTTTTATTAAGGACCTTCAGGGCCGCTATCTGATGATCAATCCGGCGGGTGCGCGTTTTCTGGGCCGCACTGTCGACGATGTTGTGGGTAAGGTCGACACGGAACTATTTACCCCGGAAATCGGCCGGCACATCATGGAGGTCGATCGCAACGTGGTGCGCACGGGCGAGTCGCAAACTTACGAGGAGACCGCTACGGCGGCAGGCATAACCCGCACCTACCTTGCGACCAAAGGTCCATATCGCGACTCGAACGGCAAGGTGATCGGACTGCTTGGCATTTGCAGTGATATCAGTGACCGAAAACGTGCCCAAGAGGAGATGCAGCAGAGTCTCGCGCTGCTGCAGGGCATTATGGAAGGAAGTCCCGACGCGATCTTTGTAAAGGATCTCCAGGGTCGCTACGTGATGGTGAATTCCGCTGGTGCTCGCTACCTGGATCGAACGGCGGACGAGGTGATCGGCAAAGATGACGTCGAGTTGTTCGGTCTGGTAGTCGGGCGCGAAATCAGAGAACGCGACCGGATCGTCCTGCAATCGGGCGAGACCGGAACCTTCGAACAGGTTTTCAATCTTGCAGGGGTTACGCGGACATTTCTAACCACCAAGGGGCCATTTCGCGACGCCAGCGGCAGGGAAATCGGAGTACTCGGAGTGTCGCGCGATTTTACCGATCGCAAACGTGCCGAAGAGGAAATTCGGCAATCCCAGCAAAAGCTATCGATTCACTTCGAACACACTCCTTTGGCGGTGGTGGAATGGGACATGGAGTTTCGTGTGACTGCATGGAATCCCTCGGCGGAGCGCATCTTTGAATATTCCCGCGAGGAAGCTCTTGGGCAGCACGCGAGCTTCATCGTCCCTCCGCAGTTTCGAGAGCATGTGGCCAAGATTTGGCAAGAGCTGGTTCGACAGCGCGGCGGAGTTCGAAGCACGAACGACAACATTACGAAGGACGGGCGCACGATTTCGTGCGAGTGGTATAACACTGCGCTGGTCGATGAATCAGGGCGAATGCTGGGTGCTGCGTCGCTGGCCCAGGACGTGACCGAGCGAGTGGCTCTCGAAGAAAGACTGCGCCAGTCGCAGAAAATGGAGGCCGTGGGGCGCTTGGCGGGAGGCGTTGCTCACGACTTCAATAATCTCCTCACCGTGATTCTCGGATATTCCCAGATACTGGCGGAGGGCGTTCCCGCGGGCAGCCGGTTAGCCGAGAGCACCGCGCAGATCAAGTCGGCCGCGGATCGAGCCTCGGGAATCACCCGCCAGTTGCTCGCCTTCAGCCGCAAGCAAGTGCTCTCTCCGCGAGTCATTAACCTGAACGACATCATGCTGAATCTCGACTCCCTGCTGCGTCGGCTGATTGGGGAGGACATCGAGGTGATGACCGTGCCTTCGAACGATCTTGGATCGGTGAAGGCTGACCCCGGACAGATTGAGCAGGTCATTATGAACCTGGCTCTGAATGCCCGCGACGCCATGCCTCGCGGCGGAAAGCTCACGCTGGAAACTGCGAATGTGCTCCTGGATGAGTCATACGCACGCCGCCACCAGCCCGCAGAGCCCGGACGCTACGTCATGCTCGCTGTGAGCGATACCGGACACGGAATGAGCCTCGAAACGCAGGGTCGCATTTTCGAACCGTTCTACACGACGAAGGAAGTCGGGAAGGGCACTGGCCTTGGACTCTCGATGGTGTATGGAATCGTTAAACAGAGCGGCGGGTACATCTGGGTCTACAGTGAGCCCGATCAGGGCACAACCTTCAAAATTTATCTTCCGCGCATTGACCAACCAGTCGACTCGGCTGGCGCCGACAACCGTCCCAAGAGCGTGCAGCGCGGGACTGAGACGATCCTATTGGTCGAAGACGACCCGCAACTTCGCCAGCTCAGTTCCTCGGTGTTGGCTCATTGCGGGTATAAGGTGTTGGTTGCGAGTGGGCCTGAGGAAGGACTCGACATCTGCAAGGCCAACCATCGCGACATCCGCCTGTTGATCACCGACGTCGTCATGCCCCGCATGAATGGCCGCCAGTTGGCCGAACAGGTTGCGCTGGTTTCCCCAAACATCCGGGTACTCTACATCTCGGGCTATACCAGCAATGCCATTGTTCACTACGGAGTGCTCGAGCCCGGACTCTGGTTTCTGCCCAAGCCATTCAATTTGTCAGCTCTTGTAGCAAAAGTTCGGCAGGTTCTAGACTCTGAATCCAGTGCGCCGGAACAGGAACGACTGGAATAACGCGAGCTCCGTCGGCGGCGGATGGCACGGATGAAGCCGTGTCCTTTCCGAAGCGATTCATGAGATAGCTTCTAGCTCGGCGGCGGTGCGCCACGTCCGGCTTCATCCCAAATCTGTACGCGCTGCGTCTCGCGTAGGAGCAGGCTCCCGACGACAAACGTCATGCCCGCCACAATCATCGGATAGTAGAGGCCAGCATAGATATTCCCCGTGGCCGCCACCGAAGACAATCCAATGAGGGGGAGCAATCCGCCGAAGACTCCGTTGCCGATGTGATAGGGAAGGGACAGCGACGTGTAACGGATCTTTGCCGGGAAAGCTTCGATCAAATAAGCAGCGATGGGCCCGTACACCAGACAAACGTAGAGAACCTGCACGAACACCAGCAGCACGAGCATGGTTCGATTCGGATTCGCAGCCTCAGTGGCTGGGACGAATGCGCCGCTCGTGTCCGTCGTCATGGCCGTGAGCAAAATCGCTCCGGTCACTTTGTTGCGGGCGGATTTCACTGTTACCACATTATTGCCGGCGGCGCGTTCCATGGCCTTGTAGATTGGAATGTAGGTCAGCACGCCTAGCAGGCAACCGGCCATCATGAGTTTCTTGCGTCCGATGCGATCGGAAAGCGCGCCAACTATCGTAAAGAACGGCATTCCGAGAAGAAGCGCGATCGCGACCACGATGTTGGCGGTTTTGACGTTCACTTTCAGAATTGTCTGCATGTAGAACAGCGCATAAAACTGTCCGGTATACCAGACCACACCCTGGCCTGCGGTCGCTCCGAAAAGGGAGATCAGGACATTCTTCAGATTCGGCCACTGCGTGAAAGCGTCTTTGAGCGGCTGCGTGGAGGTCATGCCCGCACTCTTCAGTTGGGCGAAGATCGGCGACTCCTTCATCTTCAACCGTATGTACAGCGAGATCATCACGAGAAAAATGGAAATCAGGAATGGAATACGCCATCCGTAGGCGGAAAAATCTTCTTTGGACATGGCATTCTGCGTTGCCAGAATCACGATGAGGGAGACGAAAAGACCCAACGTCGCAGTGATCTGAATGAAGCTGGTATAGAAGCCGCGCTTGTTGTCGGGGACGTGTTCACCGACATAAACTGCCGCGCCGCCGTATTCTCCGCCGAGCGCAAGCCCTTGTAGCACGCGGATCAGAAGCAACACGATCGGAGCGAACCATCCTGCGGTTGCATACGACGGCAACAATCCGATCGCAAAGGTCGAGAAGCCCATGATGGAGAGTGTCACCAGAAAGGCATACTTGCGTCCCACGAGATCGCCGATGCGACCGAAGAAGAGCGCGCCAAATGGCCGCACCAGAAATCCAACCGCAAAGGTGGCGAGGTAGGCGACGTACTGGAAGGTCTCGTTACCGGGAGGATAAAACTTTGGACTCAGAATGGCCGCGAGACTGCCAAAGATGTAGAAGTCGTACCACTCGATCATGGTGCCGAGAGACGAAGCCATGATGACGCGCCAAATGCTGTACTCCGTGTTTCGAGTTCGCGCCAGCTGCGCGGCGTTCCCCATTTATTCCTCCGTTTACAGGTGCGTCGTATGTTCGGCTGAGATTTGGACCTGCCACAAATCGGCGGTCATTCTACTCCTTCCATGTTTCACCCGCGTCAACTCCTTCGCGAGTGGGGTTTGCGACTGGATGCGGTCTGCAAGAGAGGCCAAACAGAAGCTCAAAAGAAAACGGCGTCCCCGCTGGGACGCCTGAGAATTCTTGAACTGAAACTCGATACCCGAAACCTAGGCACCGGCGGCGCGACTCAGCTTATTCGCCGACGCCGCCAACTCGCGAAGCGAGGGGACCGACTCCGGCTGCGTTACTTTACGCTCGGGTAGAGCAGCGCCGCTCTTGAACGCTTCGACCAACATCTCTATCGCGAGGTCGGTATTCGGTCGAATAAAAATTGTCGCTGCCAGCGTGCCGTTCCTCACCCACGCCTGCCCAGTCTTGGGCATGCCATCGCAGCCGGTGATCGGAATCTTCATCCAGCGTGCCCGTGAACCCTCTGCGATCTCGCTGAACGCCTTGCGCGCGCCCATTGCCATGCTGTCATCCTGCGCTCCGACCAGATCGATACGGCTTTCCTGCGAAGTGCTCAGGCGCAGCCACGAACTCACGGTTTTGTAGGCGCTCTCTTCGGTCCAGTTCGCCCGCATCATCTTCACCTGAATATTTGCCGGCTTGGTCAGATGCATTCCGACGGTTCGTTCCTTCGCTGCAGAACTGTTTGCCGGGCCCTCGATGTAGAGAATAGTGCCGCCCTTGGGTAGCAGCGCTCCAAATTGCTGGCCTTGAATCTTGCCCACTTCTTGATGATCAGACGTAATGGAAAACACAGGTACGTTGAAAGTGTGCCGCAGTTCCAGAACATAATCGGCATCGTGATTGAGCACCGCCCACCCGATTCCCGCTGCTGCGGCGGCACGGGCCACCTGGGGAAACGCCGTTCCACCTGCAGGCTCAAACATGATTGCATCGGGACGCGATGAAGCATCCTGCACGTGGTGCAGCAACTGCTGGCTCTGTGCAAGAGCGTCGTTGCCGGCATGAATAATCTGGACGTCAACGCCCAGTCGTCTGCCCGCTTTTTCGGCTGCCGCAGCTTGCTCCTGCTGGTAGTCGTTATCGTCGTTGGTGAGTGAAACCAGAAACCTGAGTCGCTTCATGAAGTTCGTCCTATTCCCGAATCATAGTCGGGTCCCATTCCTGTAACCAATGTAACCACGGTAACCAGGCGAACGGACTGGCGCGGTCGTGCTGAAGAATGTTGTGAGGGATTTTGAAGCAAAGGAGAGGATGTTCAGGCGCCGGCTGGAGCGCTTTTTGCCGTCTCGCCAAGAAAAGATTTCAGTTTTGTGTCAAGCGTATCCCGGCTGGCGTCGCCCAGGTCGACGAAACGAAAGGGCTGCATCCATCCTTGTGTCGCCCACATGGGAAAGAGCATTTGCGCCTTGCCGCGGATGGTCGCCTCGCGAATATGAAAAATTAATTCGACTTCCAGCTTCTCGTCGAGGGGTTTTTCCAGATGGATGACTCCGCCCGATATCGAAAGCTGATGAAATGCTGCACGCACCGATCGCCGGTTGGGCAAACGCACCAGCACCAACACCGAGCCGCGCAACTTCACGCGAAAAGGACGGTCGGCCACCTTGACCTTTTCCTTTGTCGGAGCGGCGGGCTCCGCGGGTAGCGTCGAATTCGACTCTTCGGACATATCTTTAACCCTGAGTATGGCAGCGGGCGATGAGTTTGACGAAGTTACGAAAGAACAAGACCGGTGCGTATTTCTTGGGAAAATCTGAATTGCGGGGTGCACCTGAAGGGCTGGAACCCGCATGAATGGCGGACGCCGGCACGTCCCCGCGTCTATTTGCGGCCGGGATGAGCTTCGCCGTCTTCGGAGAACAAGTTGTAGGGCCACGCTTTCTTGCTGGCGGGCTTGCTTCCTGACTTGCTCGCTGGAGTCTTGGTGACGGCCGCCTGTGCGGGGATCGCTGCGCCTGGATCTGGCCTGCTCTGCGTCGCGACGCTCCAATCTGCCGGCGGGTCGGGAACTCCCCAGACATTTCCGTGATTGTAGAGTGACGCGCCAATCAGAAAGTACTTGCCGTCGCTACCCAGAGGCAAACAATTCGCCACCCGGGCGGTCACGCTTCCCCCGCCGGGCAGGTCACTCAGCATGATGGGAGTTTCCGTTTGCAGCGCGCGCGAGCTTCGGAATCCGCATCCTTGCGCGCTCACGATCAAGATGACGCACTTCTCAACGAACGGGCGCATCCGGTCGAGACTGGTCACACTGATTGGGATCTCCACTCGAAGTCGAGTACTTCGTCGCGTCGTGCTAGGTGTGAAGACTGGCATCGCAAATACGCATTCGCCTTAAGGTATTGTGACAGTTCGCTTCGCGGCGCGACGGTGACAAAGGTAACTCTCAGGCGAATTTAATAGTGAGTTGGAGGAAGAACCTCACCTAGTGGCCGACGATACCGTGAGCTTAGCGCTTGGCGTTGCTCCGCGCTTGCCTGAGGCCCGCGCGAATCCCATTCCTGACCGCCCGTGCGTATCCGGAGGCGGTCATCGCTGACAAGGTCGCAGCGGCGATGCCGCCCGGCGTAGCAGCTTCACGCAGGAGATCGGCAACTGGCTTTCCACTTTGTCTCCAGTATAGGATCCCGTCGCCGAGGGCGTGCGCCGCCGCACTCAACGCCGTAGCGCGGTCAAGCCCCGCATCTTCCGCGGCTGCTGCCAGCGTTGCCAGGGCATGGTAGCCGTGGCTAGAGGAATACACCGCGGTGAATGCATCGAACTTCTTTTCAGTGATCTGCACGACCGCCCCGACCTGTCCAAAGAACTTGTGCACTTGGCTGCGCTCGCTCTTGCTGACGTTGCGGCCAAAACTCAAGGCCGTCAGCCCACGTCCTACCCGGCAAACCGGACTCGGCATCGCTCGAACCCAGTGCACCGCCGGTCTGAATCGAGAGCGCAAATTCTTGAGTGGGATGCCGGCAGCAAGGCTGATGCATAGCTTCGGCGGCGCAACTCCACAATCGGCAATCTCATCGAGAATTCCCGCTACCGACTCCGGGCGCACAGCCACGATCAGCATCTCGGCCCGCAGCATCGCAGTTTTCAGCTCGCGTGCCGTCTCTACCTGGGCTTCCCGCCGTAAGGCCTGCAACTTCGCTGGATTGCGGTCATACACGACAATCTCCCCGCGATACCCCGCCAGCCGCAACCCCGCGACTAAAGCGCTGGTTATTCGGCCTCCGCCAAGAAAAACTGTTGCCTTCATTCGAATCGCCATCGCGAAAGCTAGTCCGCCGTACCGCCGCCGTCGACGATCAGCGCCGTCCCGGTCATGAACGACGAATCGTCCGACGCGAGGAACAGGACAGCCTTGGCAATCTCTTCGACCGTTCCCACGCGTCCCAGCGGACGATTGGCGCAGCCCGCAATGTAATCTTCCCACTTCAGCCCGCGCATCTTCGCGTCGGCCGGCAGCATCGGAGTCTCCACGTCGCCAGGACAAACGCAATTCACCCGGATGCCCTGAGCGCCGTGATCGATCGCCATGGCCTTGGTCATCAGCACGACTCCGCCCTTCGACGCGCAGTAAGCCACTGCGTGATCGCCACCCACAATTCCCCAGCCTGAACTGTTGTTGACGATAACGCCACTCTTCTGAGCGATCATCGGTGCCAGAGCGAACTTCGACATCAGGAAGGTGCCTTTCAAATTGACGTCAATCTGCTCGTCCCACTCCTGCTCGGAACATTCAAGCGCAGTCTGCGGATAGAACACTCCAGCGTTGTTGAACAGAACGTCGAGCCTGCCGAACGCGCGGACAGTCTCGTCGACCGCGCGCCGGCAGTCGTCAGATACACTCACGTCGGCGCGGATGAAGATCGCCTTGCCGCCATTTTGCTCGATGCGCTCGACAACCGCTGCGCCGCGTTGCGCGTTTCGCCCGGTGATGGCGACGCTGGTGCCTTCCGCAGCGAAAAGCAAAGCAGTCGCCTCGCCGATGCCCGAGGTTCCGCCGGTGATCAAAGCGACTTTATTCTTGAGACGCACTCCAGGCTCTTCCCTTTCAGGTGATGCTGCGCGGCGAAAAACTCGGCTCGTTCAATATCTGAATTTAGTCCCTCACCGGCTGGCCAGCCCGCCCGCTGTTTCTCCGCCATCCATCGTGAACACCTGCCCAGTAGCAAACGCGGCATCCTCGGAAGCCAGATATGCAAACAGCCCCGCAATCTCCTCCGGCTTGGCATGCCGCCGCAGCGGAATCTTCTGATTCACTTCATCGAGCATCGCGTCAGAATATTCTGCGCGCTGCATTGGCGTCAGGACATATCCCGGAGCCACCGCACACACTCGCACCTTCGGCGCAAGTTCCAGCGCCATCGACCGCGTCAGCTCAATCACTCCCGCCTTGGTCGCGTTGTAGTCCGCATAATACGGATAGCCCATCACGCCGTTAGTCGACGCCGTCTGCAAGATCACTCCATTCCCCCGCTCCCACATGTGCCGCGCCGCCGTCTGCGCCACATAGAAAACACCGGTCAAGTTCACGGCGATAACCTTCTCCCATTCTTCGGGAGTAATGTCGAGAAACTTGTGCCGGATGCTGATGCCGGCGTTGTTGATCAGGACGTCAACGCCATCCATCAACCGGATGGCTTCGGCGAATGCTGCCTCGACCTGCATCAGGTCCGTGACGTCGGCGATAATCGCTTCGCCAAGTCCAGGCAACTCCTGTCGAATCGATTTGCAGGCCGCAGCGTCTCGATCGAGCACGCAAACGCGCGATCCCTCTTCGAGAAAACGCGCCGCCGTGGCCGCCCCAATTCCGCTGGCGCCACCTGTGATCAAAACCCGCTTATCTTTTAGCCCACGCATGAACTTCTCCCCGATTGAACCAGGAATTATCTCAGACGGACTGGAAGGCTCGGCTGGTTTTTCAGGACCCTCATCTCATTCGATCATCCGCGCTCTGCTCTTGCCACTCACCGTCCTCTAGGGCGGCCAAACAGCCCACTTGACGCGGGTTTCGGTGAGGTCCACAATATCAGTCCTGTCGTGGACCCCGCTTCCCCCGTGTCCCCTGCGCCGGGCGCGCAAGGCTGATCAGGCGCCACGCCGCATCGAATCCCGACAATTAGGCGCGATGGCGCTCGTATTTCGTAACCCCCAAACTTGATGGTTGATGGAGAACGTTCATGACTCTAAGCGAATCTCTGAAGAGCTTGCGATGGTTCGGATTCTTAGCCGCGGCTTGCGTTACGGCCAGCGCCGCGACAACAACAGTGACCACGGTCGCCGGAGGATACTTCGGCGACGGGAAGCCCGCGACTGCCGCCAGTCTGGCCCAGCCAACTGGAGTGGCTCGAGACTCCCATGGCAACCTCTACGTCAGCGACACTTACAACTGCCGAATCCGCATCATTGACGTCGCGGGGACGATCAACACATTTGCCGGCACAGGTATTTGCGGATACAGCGGCGATGGCGGGCCAGCAAAATCCGCAAAAATCTCGAATTCCTTCGGCATCGCGCTGGATCGCAGCGGAAATTTACTGATTACCGACCGAGCGCGCATTCGCCAGATCACGCCGGGTGGAATCATCTCGACTGTGGCAGGAAATGGCACGTTCGGATATTCGGGGGACGGCGGCCCTGCCACCAAGGCGACTCTCAACTATCCTATGGGAGTTTTTGGCGACTCCATGGGCAACATCTATATCGCGGACAGCGCTAACTACGTAGTTCGAAAGATCAACGCGAAAGGAACCATCAGCACCGTTGCCGGTAATCACACGGCTGGCTTCAGTGGAGATGGCGGACCCGCGACAGAAGCCAGTCTCAACTACTCGTATAGCGTAGTAGCAGATGGGCATGGAAACTTCTACATTGCAGACACCATCAACAACCGCGTTCGCATCGTGAACTCGGGGGGAACGATCAACACCTACGCCGGAAACGGCCAGGGTGGGAATACAGGAAGCGGCGGTCCGGCCACATCGGCCGCCATCGGAGGGCCCAGCGGGTTGCTGATTGGGGAGGGTAAGCTATATCTCACCGGCGAGGACGTCTGGGCAGTCGATTTGAACACGCAGGTCATCAACATCACGGCAGGAAACGGGACTGAAGGCTTCAACGGAGATGGCAACCCGGCCTTAGCCACCAGCTTTAGGTATCTATTTGGAATGGCATTCAATGGCGCTGGGGGGCTCCTCGTGGTGGATTCGTACAACGACCGGCTCCGGCAGATCGCATCGACCAAGATCGTGAGTACGATCGCAGGGGGATACGTCAGCGAAGGAGGGAAAGCGACGGCAGCCAGCCTGAATTTTTCCAACTACGTTGACCACATCGCGTTCGACCCGGCGGGCAATTTGTATATCGCCGATATGGATGACTGCCGCGTGCGCAAGGTATCGCCTGCGGGGATGATCAGTACGTTGGCGGGCACTGGAATCTGCGCCTACTCGGGCGACGGTGGTCCGGCGACTTCCGCTACTCTCTCTATCCCTCAGGCGGTCGCAGCTGATGGCAACGGCAACGTTTACATTGCAGACTACGGGAACGATGTCATCCGCAAGGTTGATAGCTCGGGCACGATCACAACCTTCCTGACGACATTGACGGCTTCCAACGGGTTCACTCTGCCCGCCATCAGCAACGCCTTGGCCATTGATGGCAGCGGCAATCTCTACTCCTCGGATTCAATTTACGCAGTCTGGAAAATCACTCCGTCTGGGGCCACCACGGTTGTCGCGGGAGAGTTGTACGACATCGGGTACAACGGCGACGGAATCCCGGCTACCCAGGCATGGTTGTTTCTCCCGAATGGTGTCGCGGTAGACGGTGTGGGAAATGTCTACATCTCCGATTGGCTGAACAATCGCATTCGCAAAGTCAATACCGCAGGCATTATTTCAACTGTGGCCGGGACCGGCACAGGGGGATTTAGTGGCGACGGGGGTCCGGCTACGTCGGCCATGGTGTCCCTTCCGATGGACGTCGCGGTCGATAACAAGGGCAATTTCTATATCGCAGATTGGGACAACTATCGAGTTCGAATCGTCGATTCCTCCGGCACAATTGAAACTCTGGCAGGATCGGGCAACTTTGGGTACAACGGGAACAACCTGCCGGCACATCAGGCCAACCTGTTTCCAATGGGTCTCGCGATCGCCGGCAATGAAGTTTACGTAGCCGATCAAGGCTCTTTCCGCGTGCGGGAGATTCACTGAGAGACAGGACGTTATGACGGCTGACTAGAAGTTCGTCCCGGCGTGCGATGGTTTAAACGGAATCTGGAACGTGGCTTCCACGTCGACCGGCGAGCCCTTTTTCATGGCGGGCTGGAATTGCCATTGCGCCACGGCCCGGCTCGCAGACTGGTCGAGGCGGTCGTCAACTCCCCGCAAGACTCGCACGTTGCCCACCGTTCCGTTGGCGTGGATGACCGCGTAGAGAATCACGGTCCCAGATACGTTCTCGCGCATGAGTTGCAGAGGATAGCCGGGATCGACCTTACGCGTCGCCATGGGCTGCGAGAGATCGGCCGCGGCCGAGTCGTGATTGTTTGAATCATGATTGTTTGACTCATGATTAAGTTCGGCAAAGTGAACCACCCAACTGCCCCCGGCGGAGTTCAAGTTCGGCATGTTGAGCGTGACAGAATAGAACCTGCGGTTTCCAAAGACTTCCCGTTCAGCTTCGGTCAGGTTGGTTGTGCCCTCTGGTTGCATGGATCGTGACGGAACGCTGATCGCCCTCGGCGGCCGCAAGCCGGCAATGAGTTTCGGATTGACAGAGTAGGCCGATGCTGATTTGGAATCACCCACAACAGGCGATGGCTTCGCCGCCGTACTTCCCACATACAGTCCCGCCGGCACATCACTGGTCCCGTGCCGCGATGATCCACTTGCGTTTTCTTTGCTGTTGCTGCCAGAGACGGCGCCGGGCGAGCCCGATGCTCCGGCATGCCCTTCAGGCGTGGCGGCGAAAGCACCGCGACGGTTTCCAGCCGGAGGATTGGGGGGCGCCACCACAGCAGGACGCAGGTTCAGCGCAATGACACGCCCGCGCGCTCCAAACGACTCACCCGAAGGGGGCGGAGCGACAACATTCGGAACGTAACCCGCGCCCGGTGCGGATCGGGATCTGGAATCGGCGCGTTGTTCAGCGAGCGAAAGTTGCGGAGCGGGCGCGATCACGGAGCTTCGCCCGATGTTAAGATCGCCAAGCGGACGGGCGGACGCTGCATCGACACTGGGCGGCGGAGCGACTACGGATGTCTGCAGCGCGGGCGAATTCCTGAGCGGAAGATGCGCGAGGTGGCTAGCGTCCGGCGGCGGAGTCACAACCGAGCGATCCATCCGCGGCGCGATTCGGCTAATGTCAGCCGCAGGCGTCAGCGGCACCGGAGGAATCGCCAGCCGCGGCTTCTCCGTGTTGTCTGACCAGGCCAGGAGGTTAGGCAGCGCAACCTCGCGCCTCAGTTTGATCTTGGGCGGCGTGACGATGGTCTGCGCGCGATTCTCGGCTTCGGGGGGAACAGAAATAATCGGTTGTGGAGCCAACACTGGATCAGCCTTCCGGGCCTGCGTCACGTGCGCGCTCCGAGTATCGAGCGGAGGAAGATATTCCGACGCCTGGTAATAGATCACTTTGGAGTGGTCGAACGCAGGCCTCGCCACAACCTGAGGCTGCATCGCGAAGAAGCGGGCGAAACCAATCAGCAGCACAAATGCGACAACGTGACAGGCACCCGATTGAACGAAACGGTTCCAAGGGAGCTCTCGTTTCACGAACACATCAGGCCAGAACGGCGCGGGAGAAGAGCTAAGTTTTAGGGGTGGAAGGTCGCGCGGAAAAAAGATGTCTCGCAGATTGCCGAAAAAGACTTCAGTCCACGAAGGCAACTCGACCAGTAGCCGCAGATCGGGCTCGGGCTGCGGGATTTCGGCAAGTGGCCGAGCTGAAGTCATCGTATCCATAGTAGATGCGGAAACACGAGTTGGGATAGCCGGGAGGACATTCTCCCAGCTGAATTTCGCACCCACTCAGAACAGTTACGCTCGGCCTCCCATTCCGCGCAAGTTCCCACAATAGAAGACCGTTTATAATCTTGTGTTTCGGCATCCCGCCGCCATTCTGAATATTAAGGACATACTTTGCTAGATTTCCTAGGCGATTTACGACGCACTCATATGTGCGGAGCGCTGCGCGCATCTGACGCCGGCAAGAAAGCCGTGCTCATGGGATGGGTGAACAAGCGGCGCGACCACGGCAGCCTGCTGTTCCTCGACCTGCGCGACCGCACGGGCGTGACGCAGGTTGTGGTCAACGCCGACGGCGACCCGACGATCCACGAGAAGGCCGGAACTCTGCGCAACGAGTACGTCATCGCGGTGACCGGTACGGTAAAGCTCCGCGACCCCAACACGATCAACCCCAACATGCCGACCGGTGAAGTGGAGGTGGTGGCGCAGGAATTGCGTATTCTGAACGAATCCAAGCTGCCGCCATTCCTGCCTTCAGACACGGCGCTGACCAACGAAGAGACGCGGCTGAAGTATCGCTACATCGACCTGCGCCGCGACGTAATGCAGTTCAACATTGAACTGCGGCACAAGGTCGCGAAGGCAATTCGCGATTATCTTTCGGAGCAGGGATTCTTCGAGATCGAAACGCCGTTCATGACGCGCTCGACGCCGGAGGGGGCACGCGATTATCTGGTGCCGAGTCGCGTGCAGCCGGGAACTTTCTATGCGCTGCCGCAGTCGCCGCAAATGTTTAAACAGATCCTGATGATCTCGGGATTCGACAGGTATTTTCAGATTGTGCGCTGCTTCCGCGATGAAGACCTGCGCGCCGACCGCCAGCCGGAATTCACACAGATCGATCTGGAAATGTCATATCCGCAGCCGGAGAGTGTGTGGGAAGTAGTCGAAGGATTTCTGACGGCGGCGTTCCAGGCCGCGGGCAGCGCGATCAAGACGCCGTTTCCGCGCATGGATTATGACGAGGCCATCCGGCTGTATGGCATCGACAAGCCCGATCTTCGCTTGCCTGCGTTTACCGATGTGCGGGAGTGCTTCACGACCGAGAATTTGAAGGAACTGGCAATCAATGAGAATCTGCCGGTGATTGCCGTCCGCACGCCGAAGGTTGGAGAACTCTCGCGCAAGGAACGGGACGACATCAAGCCCATGTTCCACTCCAAGGGTGGAGCGAGAGTGTACGAGGACTTCAAGCGCATTGGCAATAAGTTTCCAGACGCGGCCGCGGCGATAACGAAGAAGGCTGGCGCTGAAGAGGGCGACCTGATCGTGCTGGTCGCAGGGTCAGCGCAAGCTGGTCCGCAGACGGCAATGCCGGCGCACCGCAAAGTAACGCCTGCAGAACTGGCAATCTACGCATCGGCGGGACTGCTGCGGCTGGCGCTGGCGCAGAAATATTCCGAGCGACATGGGATCTTCAAGAAGAGCGGCGATTCGGTGAAAGATTTTCGTTTCCTGTGGGTTACGAACTTCCCCATGTTCGAGTGGGATGAGGGCGAGAAGCAGTGGATGGCTGCGCATCATCCGTTTACTTCGCCGCACGAACAAGACATGGGCTTGCTGGAAGCGGGAGTGGAGTCGGTGAACGATCCGCAGTCTCCGCTGAGCGCTGTCCGCGCGCTGGCCTACGACGTGGTGTTGAATGGCACAGAATTGGGCTCGGGATCGATTCGTATTCACCGCCAGGATATTCAAAGCAAAATCTTCCGCGCGTTGGGAATGAACGAAGAAGAAGCCAAGTCGCGCTTTGGATTCTTTCTCGAGGCGCTTGAGTATGGCACGCCTCCGCATGGAGGGATCGCGCTCGGCCTGGACCGCATCGTGATGATTCTGGCGGGCGCCGAGAGCCTGCGTGAAGTGATTCCTTTCCCCAAGACCGCACGGGCGGTGGACTTGATGGTCGACGCGCCCACGCCGGTCAGCGAGAAGCAGTTGCGGGAACTGGGGATTGCGGTGAAGAAGTAGCGACACTTTTTTCCTCTTTGGACCTACCACATGCGAAAACAGATTCCGACGGTTTTGCTTTTCACTCTGCTTGCTTGCGTTGTTTCGATTGCAATTTCATCGGTAGTCTCTGCAGCGCAACAGCCAACCGGAAACGACTCGTCCGCTCCAGTCGAGCAAGGCAAGTTCACCCTGCACAAATTCGAGCAGCCCATCGGCCAGGAGACGTACGAGATCCATCGCGATGGCGATTCTCTCGCAGTGAAAGTTGATTTCAAGTTCACCGATCGGGGTTCGGCCGTCCCCTTGACAACGACTTTTCGCAGCGCTCCAGACCTCACTCCGCAGTCCTTCGAGATCAAAGGGCAGACCGCGCGCAGTGTTTCGATTGATGAAGCTCTGAACATCGAC
>Ga0070731_10003033_pt1 | contig 15389 bp, 13 predicted proteins | sample Coa_R1_2_FD_66448 | JGI IMG/M metagenome (GOLD analysis project Ga0070731, IMG submission 66448) | Surface soil microbial communities from Centralia Pennsylvania, which are recovering from an underground coalmine fire - Coalmine... | ecosystem: Environmental > Terrestrial > Soil > Unclassified ...
CCAGAAGAAGACGTCGAACGATTAGTAAAAATCAGGGAACGCTTCGGAAACACCGTTGGGCTAATAGTTGATATGAACCAGGGATATGGTTTCGAAAAACTGGACTGGTTCCTTGGTCAAACCAAATCGCTGGATGTCCGGCTCATCGAACAGCCTTTTAAGCGAGGAGAGGAGTTTCTGCTTCGCACCCTCGAAAAAAAGACTAGAGATTTAGTTGCTGCAGACGAATCGCTTATTTCCTCGATCGACGCGTCTGAACTGGTAAAGCCGCCTCGAGCCTGCGGTTTCTTTAATATAAAGCTCATGAAATGCGGCGGCGTAAACGAAGCGCTTAATATTGCTGAAATCGCAGGCAAGGGGGATATCGGCTTAATGTGGGGCTGCAATAGTGAAAGCATCATCAGCATTACCGCAGCACTGCATATCGCTTTTTCGTGCGGCAACACAAAATTTATTGACCTGGACGGTAGTTTTGATTTGGAAGATGATGTGGTTAAGGGCGGATTTATTCTAAAAGACGGGATCATGTCAATCGCGAGCGAATTTGGACTAGGCGTGTCACCTGTTTAGACAAGTTGCCCAAAACCGCGCTCACACTGGTTTTGTTTCGAAAGCTTATTAAAAAGTCAGGCATTCTTAACGAGGACAATAAATAAATTTATGCAAAATACGAATGCCGAAGGCAATTGTAGACCTGAGGCAATTTTGCTGACAAACGGGTTACTGCGTACGTCTGACGCCAAAACCGCTCATGGCCTCATTCGGGGGACCGAAAGATTCAATATCACAGGTGTCATCGATCATATAAATGCGGGAAAAGATGCGGGCGAGTTGCTGGATGGGAAACATCGAAATATCCCTGTCTTTGCTAAGGTTGAAGAAGCAGTCGCTGCTTTCCCGCACATCCACTTTTGCATCATCGGAGTTGCCTTAAGCGGCGGCCGCCTGCCAGCGCCTTTTATACCTATTATTCGGTCGTGCATTGTGCATGGCTTGTCAGTGGTTAACGGACTGCACCAATACCTAAATGATAATACAGAACTCTTTGCCACGGCGCGAACACATCAGGTCGAACTAATCGATATAAGGCGCCCGAGGCCAGTTGAGCTGCTTCATTTCTGGACCGGGGAAATATATGATCTGAAAACACCGGTGATTGCGGTTTTGGGGATGGATTGCGCTACGGGTAAGCGCACCACAGCACGGTTGATTAGGGATGCTTGCCAGGAGGCAGGCATTAATGCACAAATGATATACACAGGACAAACAGGATGGATGCAGGGTGGCCGGCATGGATTCATTGTTGATTCAACATTGAATGATTTTATTTCAGGAGAAATTGAACACGCTATTCTTCAATGCGCATCAGACACCTCTGCTGATCTGATTTTGCTTGAGGGGCAGTCCTCGTTGCGAAACCCCAGCGGACCATGTGGCTCGGAATTTTTGTTGTCCGGAAATGCTCGATACGTTGTATTGTTGTTTGCACCGAAGCAAAAATATTATAAGGACCATCCAAATTGGGGAATGATACCTTCCGTTTCTTCGGAGATAGAACTTATTGCTCAATATGGTTCCAAAGTGATTGCCATCGCGCTAAACACCGAAGATTGTTCAGACGAAGAGGCAAAATCCTTTCAAAACGAGTTCGAGGATCGGCTTCGGCTGCCCGTTTTGCTTCCACTACAGGAGGGTGTTGCCAAACTGATTCCAATGTTAGCCTTGATATCAGGTGTCAACATAAAGTCCAATGAACCGGAATGAATTTGATACGTCATTTGGTGAATAGCCTCCAGTAATTTCGAGGTGCAGCACTGGATGAGCTTTAGCACCACTATCACTACAAACTACCAAATTGCCATGCGCGAGAACCTACATTTCATTTAAACCTTTTCTATTGAGAATCTGCTTTATATATTTCCTGACTCTTCCTTCCCGAGTCTTAGCAAGCTTGGGTTGGCCAAAGTAAAATATGTATGCTCGTTGTCGACCAGGCGTCAAAGCATGAAATGCCCTTTTTAAGGCTGGGTGTTCATCCAACTTCTTTCGAAACTCTGCCGGGATTTCAGGTTCGTCTAGCTTTTCAATATCCACTTTCACACCGGCTCTTTCAACTTCGACAGCTTCATAAATGTGCGCTTTGAAAACAGATTCCAATTTGACTATTTCGCGTACACTATTGAATCGGATCTGGCGGCTGACGCGTGTATTTTTGCCCGTTTTAACAAGGATTCCATCAGTATCACTTAATAAACAGCCTTTGAAAAACAAAAGTCCACAATACTCTTTAAAGGCTTGGATAACCACCATGTTCTTTCCATCGAAAGCGTAGCAAGGTGCAGTCCATTTCAACTCTTCAGACAATCCGCAGCCAAGAATAATCTTTCTCAGTTTCTCGACCTCTTTGGGCCATTTCTTTAGCCTGCTTACATACAGATCGACCTCGGGATTCATTTGTCTTTTATCTATTAATTAACTGCAATGAGTTTTCTACTGGCGGGTCTGAAATACCAGGAAACGACTGTTAATAGAAGTAACAGCAAAGAAGGAAACGTATCCCTGAAGGTGTCATGCAAGGCGAGGTGTGAATATATTGCGCCTGTCATAATGAAGAAAAAACCCGCGTAAGCCCATTCCTTTAACAAGCGAAACCCAGGAGCAAGTAATGCGACTATTCCCAAAATTTTCCAAATGCCGATTATTGTTAGAAAATAAATAGGGTAACCCAGGCGTTCGATACCATAAACGCCCGGCGGTGACACGGTACCTTCGCCCTGAATTCGCAATAATTGTAAAACGCCGCTTGACAACATCCCTGAAGACAGCCAAATAGTGGCAATCCAATAGATTATTTTATTTCTTTTTTCCATATTGCTTATTTTAATTTTTTTACAACATCTTGTAACCGGTCATGCGCCATATTCAATCCCCACGAAAAGCCTATCTGCAGGACCTGATCACGTTGTTCAACGGATTCAAACAGGACATGCATATGCAGCTTGCTGGTATCTGCGCTTAGTTCTTCAAATTCATAGAATTCAAGCTGGACGCCGAAAGGAGTGTTTTCCATTTCAAATGTTCGCGTGATTTTTCGATTGGCAGCAAAGTCGTGGATCACCCCATTGGCTTTAAAAACTACCTGTCCTTCAGGGTTAGTTGTTTCAAACTGATATCCGCCCTGTTTTTTCCCATCAAGTTGCAGCACCTTTGTCCCCATCCATTTTTCAACGATATCCGACTCAATGTGTGCTTTAAAAAGCAGCTCTACCGGCAGTTCAAATTCTCTCGTTATGACAACTTCTTGTTTGCCGCTCTCGGCAGTGATTTTTGTTTTCTGTTCCATATCGTTCTATTTTTTTAATTTGTAAACTTTCATTATGCTTTCAAGTTTATTAAATCTTTCATCCCACATTTTTCGGAACGGCTCGATAAAGTCTGCAACCTCTTTCATTTTTACGGGATTAAAATGATAATAAATTTCCCTTCCATTTTGCTCTTGCGTTAGCAAGTCGCATTCGATCAGTATCTGCAAATGCTTCGAAACGGTCGGTCTCGCAGTATCAAAATTCGAAGCAATGGAACCTGCGGTCATAGTTTGCGATGCGACGAGTAATAGAATTGCCCTTCTCGTTGGGTCCGCTATCGCTTGAAAAACATCTCTTCGTAAGTTCATTATGTAGCTATTTGACTACAAATATAAGTGTAGCTATTTAACTACGCAAATTTTTTTTTGAAAAATATTATTTCGCTTAAAAAATTGAATTTCAGCTCAAACAAAACTGTCCGTCATTCACCTGCTTAGAATAAGCAGGTGTTTTTTGCTTAAATGGTTGGGAAATATTCTCAAAGTCGAGACGATTCCTTGGGGTAATTGGATACCTAATAGTCCATACAATAAATGTTATGGTTGTTTTGTCAGCGAAGTGTCTCGGAATTTTCTCTCGACGCGTATTTGATAAATCAAAAAATGTGATTTTTTTGCCGTCCAAATAATTATCATCACTACCTGCGGCGCTTACTTAACTTTGATCGGAATCAAATTATTCAATTCTCACTTATGAAGTGGTTGGTCCCCATTGCCGCAATGCTCTCTATGGATTCGATCTGTTTCGCTCAAACGGCCGGGCACATGGATTTTGAGCAATACGACCCTAAGTCTACGCTTGTTGTGCCACAACATCTGGTAACGAGAGCCAAATTCCCCTTTATTGATGTACATAATCATCAATGGGAAGTGCCGACGCAGGATATCAGACAGCTTTATGCTGAAATGGACAAGTTGCACATGGCGGTCATGATTAATTTAAGTGGCAAAAGTTTCAAGGAAACACCTGGGAGAAATGGCGAATTTGATGTTCAAGGCAATGAATATCTGGTAAGAAGCCTGCAGCATATTGCACAAACTGATGGCCGACGTCTCAAACTATTTACCAATATTTCATTTGTGGGATTTGGAGAGAAGGGATGGACGGAAAAGACTATTGCCGAACTGGAAAAGGATGTGAGATCTGGCGCGTGCGGTTTAAAAATTTACAAAGATCTGGGCCTGAATTTTAAAGACGAGAACGGTAGATACATCCGGATTGATGATTCGAGGCTCGATCCGGTTTGGGAAAAATGCGGTGACCTACATATTCCTGTCCTTATCCACGCAGCGGACCCAAAGAGTTTTTGGGACCCAGTCGACAGCCACAACGAAAGATGGCTGGAAGTGACTACGCACCCGGACCGCAGTTATTATAAAAAAGGCCTTCCTTCCTGGGATTCTCTCATAACTGAGCAGCATAATATTTTTAAGAAGCATCCACACACAACATTTATTGCAGCACATTTTGGATGGCTCGGGAATAACCTTAGAGCTCTTGACAGCCTGCTCACTTCGCTACCAAATGTCTATGTGGAATTCGGCGCCGTGATTGCTGAGATCGGCCGGCAGCCTATGATGGCGCGAAGATTTTTTGAGAAGTTTCAGGATCGAATTCTATTTGGTAAGGATAGCTGGGTACCTTCAGAATACACGACGTACTTTCGGGTACTCGAGACGAATGATGAATATTTCCCTTATCACAAGAAGTATCATGCTTTTTGGAGAATGTACGGTCTCGGCCTGAACGACGATATTTTGAAGAAAATATATTATAAAAACGCGCTGAAAATCTTGCCTGGCATCGACAAATCAATGTTTCCGGAATGAAGTGCAAAATTGCATAAAGGCTGCTTGCGCGAAAATGTAAAGCAACGTCTGTCAATTCGCCATTGAGGAGACGCATTCTCAGTTCAATTTCAAGAATATTTGTGTCTATTGCAGAGTCGAAAACGGCCAATTATCTTGTGCTTCAATCCACGCACAAGGTCTATAGTCCTTGAAATAGCACTATCCACGTATTTTAATAAGAAATATAGACTCTTCAATATGCATAAGACAACTCCGCCTCGGAAACAAAGTGCAAAATACTAGCGGAGAAATCGTTACATCAGTTGCAGAACCTGATTTTTTGCTCATTCAGATTCGCGAAATTGAACCAAACTTACTGAGAGTATTGTAGACCGAAACCTAACCAAGTGATTTAAAATCTTACTCTAATTACATGAGGTAGGGCAAGTCCTTTCAAGTTATTTTGCAATCTCGACAGCCCGACCTTCCTTCAACAGAAATACATAGTCAAAATTCCTCAGTATATTTATTGACCCTCAATCAATTTCAAAATCAAGCGCATTGCTATGCGAAGTTTGACCGGTTTGACTATTGCAATAATTATTTTTTCCACTTTGTTTAGTGGCCGACCGCATCTTGGTGATCCCTTTGCGCCAGCAAGGTTAGATGAAGGCGACACAGTTATGCCTGCAGGTAGGAAAATTTTCGACGCATATTGTCGCAATTGTCATAAAGACTCGGGAATTGCCCAGGCCCCGGACGCCACAATACTTTCGACCATGACACCGAAGTCCATAGTCGCTGCACTGCGTACTGGGAAAATGCGGCTCCAGGCGTCAGCCTTGAATGATTCTGAAAAGACGCAGGTTGCTGAATGGATTACTCAAAGTTTAATTGTAAATGAAGAAATGCCGAAGGACGCATTTACCCAGTTTAAACTCTCAACAGGCAAAAACGACTACTCAGGCTGGGGTGGGAACTTAGAAGGGACAGGATTTAGAACGTTGACCCAAACGGGCATCAACACACTAAACCTGTCTTCGCTGCATTTTAAATGGGCGTTTGCATTCGCGGGCGCAACAGTCGTCAGGAGTAAACCGGCCGTGGTTGGCGATTGGCTTATAGTTGGAGGTCAATTTGGGGAATTGTACGCCCTCAACAAAAAAACTGGAAAGATTGGTTGGAAATTTGCGGCTAGCGCCGCTATCCGAGGCGCAATAGTCATCGAGGAGAAAGGTGAAAAAGTTACGGCATATTTTGCTGACTTCAGTACCAACGTATATGCGATCAATGCCAGAAACGGCAAGCTGATCTGGGATAAACGTGCGGGGTTCGATCAGCAATCATCCGTTACAGGATCCGTCGCGATTTACAATGGATATGTCTATGTGCCCATTTCTTCAATCGAAGTGGCAATGGCCGCTAATGGCAATTATTCCTGCTGTACCTCATCAGGCGGCGTCGTTGCTCTCAGTTCGGCAACCGGTCAGGAAATCTGGAGGCACCGCGTATTGCCAACTGCGAGAGTTACAGGCAAGAAAAAAAATGGCGGATTATTTTTCGGCCCTTCCGGAGCTCCTGTATGGTGCAGCCCAACGGTTGACGCTAAAAGGGGATTACTTTACCTGGGAACAGGCGAGAATTACTCAATGCCGTCATCTGGGTCTAGTGATGCTATACAGGCGTTGGACCTGAAAACGGGAAGGCTTGTTTGGAATTTTCAGTCTACCAAAAATGATATTTATAACCTTGCTTGTCCCTACTTTAATAATTGCCCTTGGAAACCAGGACCTGATCTCGATTTCGGCATGGCGCCGCTGCTAGTGAAGCGCCCCGATGGGAAAGATATACTCGTTGCGGGCCAAAAGGCAGGTCTTGTTTTTGCGCTCTCCCCATCTACCGGAAAAGTCATTTGGAAAAGAAGAATTGGTAAGGGAGGTGCGCTCGGCGGCGTCCATTGGGGGATGGCCGCTGACGCCCAACATGTGTATGCCGCGAATGCCGACAACCTGGCGGGACTTGATCTGAGCGATACCAGTATTAAACCTTCGCCAGGCTTATATGCGCTGGATCTTTCGACTGGCAATATTGCGTGGAAAGCCGGGAGCCCCGACTGCATGGATAAATCGCAATGTTTTGATTGCAATTCCGCCGCCCCGGCAGTGATACCCGGAATTGTATTTGCAGGTGGCCTCGGAGGGCATATTCGAGCCTATTCCTCGAAAGACGGCAAATTACTGTGGGACTTTAACACAATCCAAAATTACGAGACAACCGATGGCCTTAAAGGGAAAGGCGGTGCAATCGATGGACCGGCACCCGTGATGTCCGGCGGTTTCTTATATGTTAATTCCGGGTATGGCATGTTTGGCGAAGCGCCAGGTAATGTAATCATTTGCTTCTCTGTCGAACCAGACAAGCATTGATACAAAAGCCCCTTATAAACTTCTTAAGAGTTATTGTAGACTTTATAAATAGCTTCACGTATCGGTTCGCCCTTCTCACTGCAAATAAATTCGAGTATGTCGGCCAGCTGTGCGGGCTTTACCCATTTTTCAGGATCCGCGTCCGGCATGCTGGCACGGTTGATACCGGTATCGATCGTGCTTGGAACAACTACAGAGGCGACGATATTCTGACCTTTGTATTCTTCATTAATGAGCTCTGCAAGCCTAAATAAGAGCGATTTGCTCAACGCATAGGCAACAAGTTCCTTGCCTTGTGGCGGACTAATCGCCGGTCTTGCTCCAATAAATACGAGTCTGCCAAAGTTCTGCGACTCCATGTGCTTTAAAAGAGAGGTGGCAAGGAAGAATGCCGTTTCAAAATTCAACGCTATTTGCTTTTGGATATCGGAACCGGTGGTTGCATGGATATTGCCTTCTGCGAATCCGCCCACCAGCATCAACGCTGCGTCGATGTTGCCCCGATCTGCTATTATCGAGACGGCAAATCTCCGCGCGTCCTCTTCTGCTGAAAGATTAGCAGATTCCCACCGAAAATTTTTGTTTTCCAAAGCAAAATTCAAATGGTCGCTTTTTTCATCCACCGCGATGACATAGTAACCCTCTTGGAGGAATTTTTTTACAGCTGCGATCCCCAAATTGCCATTCGCGCCTGTTATGATTACATTTTTCATCTTCCTAAATTTGAATACTGAACAGATTCTTTTTGAATTATCTTAGCTGTAGGTATTTGACCAGGCATTGACGAGTTTCGGCACTAAAAGTAGGACATCTTTTTTGTTCATCACCGGGAAGTTGAAAGATGCTTTTGAGAGTTATTATCGAATCTGAATTGCCTCCCGGGCACTATCATCAGTCACGGGGGGGTGATTATGCGATTCCCTTTATAAAAATTGAACTTTGAATATGCTTGGAAAATCATTCTTCTTGGGTATGCTCGCGCTGAACGTCTTTAGTATTTGCATTGCCCAACCTGACGACTTGCCACGAAGCTGGCCTGAAGACCAGGGTGTTTCTTCTCGTGATATAGTGAGTTTCTTGAATGCCGCCAATGCAAGCAAAACAGAATTTCACAGTTTTATGTTATTGCGCCATGGAAATGTTATCGCTGAAGCCTGGTGGAATCCTTATAGCGCAAAATTGGAAAATACGCTGTACTCCTGCAGTAAGAGCTTCACCGCGACCGCAATTGGATTTGCAGTCAACGAGAAACGACTGTCGTTGCAGGACAAGGTCATATCGTTCTTTCCTAAAAATGTGCCGGATACCATTAGCACTTTTTTGCGTGAATTGACGGTACGGGACGTGCTCATTATGTCGGACGGAATGGAACCTGATCCAAGCTTTGCTGTAGTGGACAGAGATAGCAACTGGATTAAAGGCTTTTTAGGGACACTGATTAAATATGAGCCGGGCACTAGATTTTTGTATAATTCTCTCGGCACTTATATGCTTTCGGCAATAATACAAAAGGTAACGGGTCAAAAAACTATCGATTATTTAAAAACTAGGCTATTTGAGCCTCTGGGTATTGCAGGGATGGACTGGGAAACTGATCTTCAGGGCATAAATACAGGAGGGTGGGGACTTCGCGTCAAGACTGCTGATATGGCAAAATTTGCAGAACTTTTTCTAAGAAAGGGCAAGTGGAAGGGCCGTCAGGTTTTACCGGCTTCATGGGTCGAGGAGGCAAGTACGGCAAAAATTATGCAGAATCCAAACGCCCGACAGACTCAAAAGGATTCTAGTGACTGGCTGCAAGGTTATTGTTATCAAATGTGGCGATGCAGGAACAACGCATATCGCGGCGATGGGGCATTCGGACAATTAATGATTGTGATGCCCGACCAGGATGCAGCCATTGCGGTAACTGCGGAAACGGCAGACATGCAGGAGGAAATTAATCTCGTCTGGAAGTATTTATTGCCTTCGTTTAGTCCTCAAAAATTACCAAGAGATCCCGAGGGCGATGAGCTTTTAAAAACTGTGGCGAATCGTCTTGCGGTAATTCCACCGCATGGAATAGAAAAAAAGGAATTCAGGACGAAGAAGTATAAATTTGAAGGCCAGAAGACTTCATTTCGGGATATCACATTTGATTGCTCCGGCCAATCATGTAAGGTGAGTCTATCAACTGATTCGGGAAAGTTTCTTTTGGAACTTGACGCTCAAAAATGGAATTTGTCCCGGACCAATATGCCAGGACCGTCGCTGACTGCCAATGCCATCGAAAATACCTCGATGTTATATCCAGCCAAAATTGCAGGTATGTTTGCATGGAAAGACGAAAATACACTTCAACTTGTACTTCGGTATATTGAGAGCCCCCATACGCTAACGCTAAATTGTAAATTCGATGGTGATAATCTCGAACTAACTGAACTTCGAAGTCTGGATTTCGGTCGCAGCAAGCAAATTTTTCATGCATCATCTAATTGACATCTCATGATGAAACCAAATTATGGAGGCAGCATGACTGGATTAATTACCATACAAAGCAAATATTCGGTGAAGGAAACGATAGATAGGCTCGTGCAGATTGTCGAATCAAAGGAAATGACAGTATTTGCGCGGATTGATCACGCGGCCAATGCTGAAAAACAGGGAATGCAAATGCGCCCAACTGAACTTGTTGTTTTTGGTAACCCGAAAGTGGGAACATTCATCATGCAAGACAAGCAAACCTCTGGCATTGATCTACCATTGAAGGCACTTGCCTGGCAAGACGAATCGGGCAAGGTTTGGCTAACCCATAATGACTCAAAATGGTTGCTCAACCGACACGATCTTTCTGTCCAAGTAGGACCAATAATTATTAAAATTGAAGATGCTATGAATTCACTGACTGCATTAGCGGCTAATTAGAATGCGGAAAAATGCGCTGGTCCTGACCAGCGGGGGAGGAAGCTGGTATTTTCTCTTTGAAGCAAAACATGAATAATAAACTCACGAGAGCCGAAAACGCAAAGGGTATAGTCCAAAAAAGTTGCCATTCGCGCAAAGAATTATTTTCGGTCATAACGATATGATAAAGCCAACCAGCTCCTAGAGTCCCCAATCCTTGTCCTACGCCATAAGAAACCAGAACAAATAATCCCTGAGCTTGTGCCCTAATCTCGGGATTCGCGTTCCGGTCAATGTAGATTTGCCCCGCTACGTAAACAAAATCATAGCAGCAACCATGAATTATGATTCCAAGTAGAATCATCCAGGTAACTGCTTCTGGTGCTGCAATCGCAAATAAGGCATAGCGAATCGCCCAGGCTACCATCCCCGTCAGCAACACCCATTTAAGTCCATATTTTTTGAAGAAAAAGGGCAAGATTAGCAGAAATGCAATTTCCGAAACTTGGCCAAAAGTCATTGTAAAGCCAGGATTTTCGACTCCGGTTTTCCCGAGGAACACAGGTACATAGGGGAAGTAAATTGCAAATGGCAGACTTATCAAGAGCAAGCTGAAAATGAAAATATAAAAAGATCTTGAATGTATTTTGGCGAATACGTCAGCGCCGATGAAGGCGCGGAATGAAATCCTTATGTGCGTCGATTTTGGGGGAATGTTCGGTAAGGAGAAACTGTATAGGCCCATAATTAGAGCGGCGACTCCCGATACCCTCATTGGAATACCCGTTGTATCGCCGGATAGCAGCCTGCTTACAAGTATCCCTGCGGCAATCCATCCTAAAGTGCCAAAAAGGCGAATTGCAGGAAAATGTTGTTCCGGACCACGAAGTAAATGAAATGCGGTAGCGGCTGCGAGATTTACGGTCGGCATATAACAAAGCATGTGCAAGAGGATACAAATCAGAAAAAGTGTTGTTGACTGCATTTGCCCTTCGCCGAAGAAGGGTGCACAGAAAATAAAAATACCACTGATGATATGCATAATGCCCAGGACCTTTTGTACTGGAAAGAACCGGTCAGCGATCATGCCAAGAAAAAAAGGTGAAATTACCGATCCAATGGAACTAGCTGTGAATGCAAGGTAAATGACGTTTGACATGCCGTGGCTGTTCATATAATTTCCACCAGTTCCATACCATGCACCCCAAATAAAGAACTGCAAAAACATCATGATTGCGAGACGAACCTTTAAACTTCCCTGTGCAAGGATCAATTTTGGCTGGTTCATCAGGCAAGAATTGCTTGTTGGACCAGGTGTCTCATATATCGTAGCCCAGCGCGGGTTTTACTTTCTACTTCATCCATTCCGGCCAATTGATGATTTTTGATTACAGGGAGGCAATATTCTGAGGTTAGGTATCCCTCATATCCTGCCTGGTACAGGGATTCTATAAAAACGGGGTAGTTTATCTGGCATCCTCCTGATGGCGACGGGTCCTGAACGACATCACCGTTTTCACCGACTCGAAAATTCCATGCGCCATAATGTGTGTGAATGATATTTCCTTTGCATGCTTCTACGGCTTGTCTGACATATTCATCCGTTTGTCTTTCATAGAAAAGGGGCGCATCGATACATAGTCGTACGTTTGGGCGGTCTATTTCCATCATCATATTTAGTGCGTCTTCATAGCCTTTTGCCAGAACCGGTGGGTGGTTCTGAAGCGCCAGCGTGATACCCATTTCCCGAGCCAGGTCGGCTGCCTCGCGGATGCCTTCCACACACCGGCTCCACTTTCGTAAATCATCGGGCCATAGCTGCTTGTAAGGTTCGTTTCTTTCAAATTGTCCATAAAGTGCAATAGTATCTTCATCATTGATTATGCCGGGCCATGCCGCAAAAATCTTGACCAGATTCACACCTAAGTCTATTGCAAGATCGAAAACCAGGCGGACCATCGCTAAATTGTTTTCGCGTTCTTCCATATGCTTGCCAGCGAAATTTGACATACTCTCCACGGCACATATTGCCACTCCTTTGTCTTCAGCTAAACTCCGGATTGATTGTCTGTCTTTTTTTGTTAAGTCGAGTGGCGATGCAACTGGCCTTTTGGTTTCAATTGCCAAGGCGTCAAAGCCGAGATCAGAAGCTTTACAAATTTGCTGTTCCAGCGAAAGGGCAGCTCCTTTGTAAAACAGACCACCATACGTGACACTTAAGAGGGCAAATTTCATAATAAAGGGTATTAAGAACTGTAAACTAAAATTTGGCTTCGGGAAAATACATTTTTTCAGCAAAATCTGCGTACTAACAGTCAACATATCGTGCAAATTCTTCCCCAAGATTTGACTTTCAAATCCATTATGCCAGACATTTTTAATTGGCAGGGTTTTTTATCTTGTAATTGTAAAAATTATTATGAATATAATCGTCAAGAGAATTCTTGGCATCGGCTTGTTCTCTTCGTGCCTGATATTTTTACTTTCCGGTTGCTACGAAACACACTATTACAATCGCTATCATCACCACACCCGCGATTGGTATGACCGTCGCCATGAGCCACCTCCCGCGGGAGTAGATTTTAATATTGACGTGGATCGCCGATAACGAAAGCAACAAATTCCTGGCGATTTTACCGATCAAAAAGGAGCGTTTTCTTGTTTCCAGCAAATGGCTACGATTCCTTGCATTTCTTTGGTATCTTTCCCAACAAATGTTCAGGATGAACAGGGAATTTTTTGTGGATGATAACATAGCGCTGGCAAAAACTATTGATAAGTCATTTTATACTGATCCTGGTATATTTGAAATGGCAAAAGAAAGGATATTCTCTTCTTCCTGGCAGTTTGTGGGTTCTTCAGATTTGGTCAAGCTGCCCGGTGACGCATTCCCCGTGACGCTGCTAAAGAATTACCTGGACGAACCCATCCTGCTCATGCGCGACAATGACAACCAAATCCGCTTACTTTCGAATGTTTGCACGCACCGGGGAAATATTATCGTGGACGCTCCCTGCAGACTGACCAAACTCAGATGTAGATACCATGGAAGACTATTTCAGCTGGATGGACAATTTGTTGCCATGCCAGAATTTAAGGAGGTTGTAGGTTTCCCGACCGCCACCGATAACCTGCACAGTCTTCCTATACATTCCTGGGGGAAATGGCTTTTTACATCTTTGAATAGCTCCAGGCCAGTTAGTGCATTTCTCGATGACATGAAATCGCGCCTTGCCTGGCTGCCGTCACATGACTTCGTATTTAAACCCGAGTTTTCAAGGGAATTTACCGTAAACGCGCATTGGGCACTTTATTGCGAAAATTATCTAGAAGGTTTTCACATTCCTTTCGTTCATTCAGGCTTAAATTCCGTGATCGATTTTGGAAATTATACGACAGAGCTTTACGGCTTTTCTAACCTTCAACTTGGAATCGCGAAATCGGAAGACGACTGTTTTGATTTGCCTCCCGAATCTCCTGATTTTGGAAAATCAATTGCAGCATATTATTTCTTCATTTTTCCGAATATGATGTTCAATTTTTATCCCTGGGGCCTTTCTTTAAACGTTGTTCAACCGATCAGTCCACAAGAATCAAAAATTTCATTTTCCACCTATATTTGGAAAGAAGACAAATTTAATACCGGAGCGGGTTCGGAACTTGATACCGTAGAACTTGAGGACGAAGAAGTAGTAAACAGTGTGCAACTCGGCATAAAATCGAGATTTTACAATCATGGCCGTTATTCTGTTTCGAGAGAGCAGGGCACCCATCATTTCCATCGGATTATTGCCGAATGGCTTCAATAAAACTCAGTCTGGTTTGGATTTTCATTACCCATTAATGGGTTTGCCCCCCTGGCGCAACAAATCCAACATTTATATTATTTCCGGAGAATTAAGGAGTTATGCGCAATTAACAAAAAAAATAAAAGGACTTGTTAAACCTTTTATTTCAGTCGCCATCATAGGTAAAACTAAAAAATCAATCATGAAAACAATGAATTTATTCCGTATCGCCGTCATTGTTGTTTGCCTGGGCTTATTTTTTGCCTGCAGTAAGAGCAACAACTCGGGAACATCTTCAACAGCCACTACCGAAGATAACTTGCAAGCGCAGTCAGATGACCAAACTATGGCTAGCAACGAGGACGATGCCTTGAGCAATGACGCCGATGCCGCGATGAGTAGCAACTCTTCGATCGGAGGAAGCTCCGTAGACGGCGTTCCGGTAAATAACAGGGTCGCCACTATGGGCGTAAATACCGTCGATAGCGGAAACGTCATTTGCGACGCTACAATAACAGTTGATACCACATCTTCGACCAGGACAGTAACCATTACATACAATGGAACAAATTGCTGGGGGAACAGGATCAGAACCGGAACGGTTGTAATCTCCGTACCCAGAGGTGTTCATTGGAGCGACGTTGGAGCAACTGTGAATATATCAGTTGATGATTTGCAGATTAAGCGTGTACGCGACGGGAAGACGATCACGTTTAACGGCTCAAAGACTATAACAAATGTCACCGGCGGATTGTTAAAAGATCTCGCTACACTAACTTCGATCACACACACAATTTCCGACAGCTTCAACATTACCTTTAACAATGGGCGGACCGCCGATTGGAATGCATCTAAACAACGCGTCTTCACATACAATAATGGCGTTGTAATAACAACTACCGGTACCCACTCCGATGGCACAAATTCAGATGTCGCAGAATGGGGGACAAACAGGTTTGGAGTTAGTTACGAATCACTGATTACGGCACCTAAGGTGATCGAGCAATCTTGTGATTACCGATTGACATCTGGCGCAAACGAGATCATTAATAGCAAAGGGGCAACGGCAACGATTACTTATGGTCTTGATGCAACCGGGTCTCCAACAAGTTGCCCAGGAAGTGGTTCATATTATGC
>Ga0070731_10003034_pt1 | contig 15389 bp, 14 predicted proteins | sample Coa_R1_2_FD_66448 | JGI IMG/M metagenome (GOLD analysis project Ga0070731, IMG submission 66448) | Surface soil microbial communities from Centralia Pennsylvania, which are recovering from an underground coalmine fire - Coalmine... | ecosystem: Environmental > Terrestrial > Soil > Unclassified ...
TGGTGTGAAAATGTGATAACAGGCTCATGTGGCATGTAAAAAAATGTGCATCAGCGGCACATGATCAAATTAGCTGATTAGCAAATGAGCTACTTATCAAATTAAATTGCTTATGACCTTTCTTGTTATCATTATTATTCTTGCTCTGATCTTTGATTATATAAATGGATTTCATGACGCCGCAAATTCAATAGCCACGGTAGTGTCAACAAAAGTGCTTACTCCATTTCAGGCTGTTTTGTGGGCGGCGCTTTTTAATTTCGGCGCTTTTTTTATTTCAAAATATGTCATAGGTGAATTTAAGATCGGTAATACAATTGCAAATTCTGTAACAAAAGATTTCATCACACTCGAAGTTATTTTTGCAGGGTTGATCGCAGCTATCGCCTGGAACCTCCTCACCTGGTGGTTTGGCATACCATCAAGTTCGTCACACACATTGCTGGGAGGTTTTATGGGGGCAGCAGTTGCGCATGCCGGTTCATTGTCCGTTCATGGAAAAAATGTAATAAATTATGCAAAAGTAATTCCCACTTTTGCATTTATTTTTCTTGCGCCTTTTATTGGAATGGTGATTGGATTTATCATTAGTTTTATTATTATAAATATTTGCCGGCGTGCAAATCCGTACAAAGCAGATAATTGGTTTAGAAGATTACAATTGATCTCATCGGCATTATTCAGCTTGGGACATGGTGGAAATGATGCACAAAAGGTCTTGGGAATCATTGCCGCAGCCATGGTGTCGCAGGGTACACTGGATGACATTAAACATGTGCCAAACTGGGTTCCCTTTGCCTGTTTTATTTCCATCGGTTTGGGAACCTTGAGTGGGGGATGGAAAATTGTAAAAACAATGGGCACACGAATCACCAAGGTTACACCATTTGAAGGAGTGAGTGCAGAAACAGCCGGCGCGATCACGCTATTCCTGACAGAAAAATTGGGCATCCCCGTTAGTACAACGCACACAATTGCGGGTTCAATAATCGGGGTGGGTGCCACCAAACGCTTGTCAGCCGTGCGTTGGGGCGTTACCATCAATTTGCTCTGGGCATGGATACTCACCATACCGGTCAGTGCCGTGTTAGCGGGTGTAGTTTATTTTATTTTCCATTTGTTCAAATAATACAGGATATAATTTTCTGTTTTTTGTTTTTTATCTTACGCTCAAAGGTTCTTTATTCCCCCTCTGCATCGGACGCTTATACATCAGTAGGTACATGGAGTAATGGTCTTGTTTTCTGGCAGGCAACGTTTCTTTGAACCTCCTGGATGTGCCATGTCATCGATTGTTGCGTCACGATCCTGATAAAGTGTCTGGCATGCCCTTTCACCATTCAGGATTCACCATTCACGATTTTTTTTATTACTTTGGCATCTGATTAAATAACCTTCATGAAGGGAATAATTTTAGCAGGTGGTTCCGGTACGCGTCTTCATCCCATAACTTTTGCCATAAGCAAACAAATTATGCCGGTATACGATAAGCCGATGATTTATTATCCGATGTCGACCCTTTTGCTCGCGGGTATTCGGGAAATATTAATTATTTCCACCCCGCACGATCTGCCGCTGTTCAAAAAACTATTCGGCGACGGTTCGCAACTTGGGTTGAATTTAACCTATGCAGAACAATCAAAACCAAATGGATTGGCGCAGGCTTTTGTAATTGGGGAAAAATTTATCGGGAAGGACAAGGTGGCGCTTGTATTGGGAGATAATATTTTTTATGGGTCGGGATTGGGAGAACAGTTGGAAAAAAATACCCATCCGGAAGGGGGAATCGTATATGCTTATCACGTGAGCGATCCGGAGAGATATGGCGTCGTGGAATTTGACAAACAAATGAATGCCATTTCCATTGAGGAAAAACCAAAACATCCAAAGAGTAATTACGCAGTTCCAGGTTTATATTTTTATGATAACGCAGTAGTGCATATCGCAAAAAAACTTGAGCCAAGCGCAAGAGGCGAATATGAAATTACCGATATCAACAGAGAATATTTAAAACAGGGGAAATTGAAAGTTTCGATAATGGATCGCGGAACTGCGTGGCTGGACACCGGAACTTTTGATTCTCTGATGCAGGCCTCGCAATTTGTGCAGGTAATTGAACAAAGACAGGGAATTAAAATTGCGTGCATCGAAGAAATTTCTTTTAGAAAGGGGTTTATCAATAAACAACAGGTGGAAGCAATGGCGCAACCGCTATTAAAAAGTGGTTACGGTGAATATTTATTGAATGTAATTAATCAATAGTTTTCAAAAGTCAAAATAAGGCTGAAACCCAGAACGGTTCACCTATTATTCTGTGTTTCCGGTTTCGGCGGTAAAAAATAAAAGCAGCAAATGAAAAAAATTTTAGTCACGGGAGGGTCAGGATTTATTGGTTCGCACACCATAGTGGATTTGGTTGAAAATGGATTTGACGTTATTTCTATTGATAATAACTCACGTTCAAATTCGCGCATGCTGGAAGGCGTGCACAAAATAACAGGCAAAGTGATCAAGAACTATAAAGTGGACCTCTGTAATTATGATGATACTTTCGCCGTTTTCCAGGAAAATGAAAATATTGCCGGGATTATTCATTTTGCAGCATTCAAATCGGTTGGTGAGTCCGTCGAACACCCGCTGATGTATTTTGAAAATAATCTTTTATCTCTCATCAATTTACTGAAATGTGTGCAGGATTTTCATATTCCTTATTTTGTCTTTTCTTCTTCCTGCACGGTATATGGTAACGCAGATGAAATTCCGGTTACAGAAAATACGCCTCCAAAGCCTGCAGAATCTCCCTATGGTTACTCAAAACAAATGGGAGAGCAAATTATTAATGAGTTTGCCAAAGCAACAACGACAAAATGTATTTTGTTGAGATATTTTAATCCGGTTGGAGCCCATCCAAGCGGGTTAATCGGAGAGCTCCCTGTCGGTCGGCCTGAAAATCTTGTGCCTGCAATTACACAAACGGCAATTGGAAAGTTGCCAAAAATGCAGGTTTGGGGAAATGATTATCCAACACGAGATGGTTCATGCATCCGCGATTATATTCACGTTTGTGATATTGCTCATGCGCATACGTTGGCTTTACAATTTTTAATAGATAAAAAAAGTGCGAAAAAATGCGAAGTATTTAATTTAGGAACTGGGAACGGGGTTACTGTGCTGGAGGCGATCAAAGCATTTGAAAAAGTTAGCGGGGTAAAATTAAATTACAGTATTGGGCAGAGAAGACCTGGTGATGTGATCGCTATTTATGCCAATAACGATCTGGCAAAAAAATTGCTTGGCTGGGAGCCAAAATTTTCCTTGGAAGAAATGATGGCAACAGCGTGGAAATGGGAACAGAAATTAAAAATAGATGAGAAATTTTATGATGGAAAATATTCTCCGCTTAATTAACTCTTCAAATAAATCCCAAAGACGCAATGTTGCAAAATTAATATTTTCAGTTGCAAATTATTCTTGCTGATACTTAATGTCGTTTGCGACTCAGCGAGAAAAATATCTGTTGTTACAATTCAAAACTTCTGCTTTACTTTTGCGTCTTTAAGTATTGAATCAGCATAATCATTTAATCAAAAGCACATGTTACAAGATATTCAGGTTACAGGGAAAAAAGATACACGCAGCGGTTTTGGTGATGGAATTGTTGAAGCCGCCAGGAAGAATGCTAATGTTGTTGCGTTAACAGCCGATCTCGGTGGTTCATTAAAACTGCAGCAATTCATAAAAGAATTCCCCGATCGTTTTTTTCAGTGTGGAATTGCAGAAGCGAATATGATGGGTGTGGGCGCAGGTCTGACAATTGGCGGAAAAATTCCTTATACCACCACGTTTGCCAATTTTTCTACCGGCCGGGTGTATGACCAGATTCGGCAATCCATTGCCTATTCAGGAAAAAATGTAAAAATATGTGCGTCGCATGCGGGATTAACTTTGGGTGAAGATGGCGCAACACATCAGATTCTGGAAGACATCGGCATGATGAGGATGTTGCCGGGAATGACAGTGATCGTTCCCTGTGATTATGCGCAAACAAAAGCAGCAACCATCGCGATCGCAGATTTTGTTGGTCCGGTTTATTTACGTTTTGGTCGGCCGGTTTGGCCGATATTTACCACGGATATGTCTTTTGAAATCGGCAAGGCGCAAATATTTTCTGAAGGAACCGATGTTTCTATTTTTGCATGCGGCCATTTGGTTTGGAAGGCTATTGAAGCAGGAAAAATATTGCAGGAAAAAGGAATTTCTGCAGAGATTATAAATCTTCATACTGTGAAACCAATAGATGAGGCGGCGATAATAAAATCAGTATCAAAAACAACATGTGCAGTAACTGCGGAAGAGCATAATATTCTAGGCGGATTGGGTGATGCTGTTGCCCATGTCGTTGCAAAAAATTTTCCTGTGCCTATTGAGTATGTTGGTACAAAAGATACCTTCGGAGAAAGCGGAACTCCCGATGAATTATTAAAAAAATACGGACTTGATTCACCCGACATTGTTGCGGCAGCTGAAAAAGTGATTGGAAGAAAAAATAAAATTTAAAATTATCTTTCAGGATAGAAAAATTAAACTTCTTTCATACTGGCATTAAACGCTGAAAATTATTTTTAATCTTAAGGGCAACTGTTGACAAGCTAATATATGGCAATCACCACAACCGACACTGAGTTACTGATTCAATTTCGTGATCCCCTCACAAAAGAAAAAGCTTTTACCGCCATCATTAAAAAATATCAGGAAAAATTATACTGGCACGTTCGCCGGATGGTTGTTGAACATGAAGATGCAAACGATGTCCTTCAGAATGTGTTCATTAGGATTTGGAACGGTCTGGAAAATTTCAGGGAAGATTCGCAATTATATACCTGGTTATACAGGATCGCTACCAATGAATGCCTGACCTTTTTAGATCAGCAGAAGAAAAAATCCGCCATTTCGCTCAGTGAAGTTGAAAGTGGCTTAAGCAATAAATTAAAAGCCGATAAGGATTTTGACGCCAACAAGTTAGAGTGGAAATTACAATTGGCAATTCAACAACTGCCTGAAAAGCAAAGGATTGTATTTAATCTCCGATATTATGACGAGATGCCTTACGAGGAGATGAGCCGGGCGCTGGAAACATCGGAAGGCGCTTTGAAAGCATCCTATCACCATGCGGTAAAAAAAATAGAGGATTACATTCTGAATCATTAAACTTTGATTAACAAAATAAGTCTGAAAAGTGCGTGAAAAATGAAAACGAAATACAGAACGAATTAAGGCAAATAAGCCCATTAGTGGCTGATTTGAGCCGGGAAAACTTGTTAAAAGTGCCTGAAAATTACTTTGAACAACTTGCCGGTCAAATTATGTTGCGCATTGGTGCCATGCGATCAGACATTTCCACGCAATCTTCATTAGATAAAATTGACAAAAATATAGGGCTGAGTCAGCCCCCCGATGGTTACTTTGAAAACTTTGCTGCAAGAATGCTGAAGCTGGTTAAGGCCGAAACGGTTGATTCTGTTGATGAAGAACTTGCCAATCTGTCTCCGTTTTTAAGTACTTTAAAAAGAGAGATGCCATTCAGTGTCCCCCTGAATTATTTTGAAGAACTGCCAGATCAGGTATTGCAATCTGCAAAAGCGATTGATTTCGTGAACGATGAAATGGAGAACTTATCTCCCTTAATGAAAAGTTTAAAAAATAAAAACGTATATACAACGCCTTTGGATTATTTTGAAAATTTTTCCCATGGTGTTTTATCCAAAATACAAAAAGAACCTAAGCAAGCGAAAGTTATTTCTATCGGCAGCAGGAAAACATGGTTGAGAGTTACCGCAGCGGCAATCGTTGTTGGTATAATTTCAACTGTCAGTTATTATACTTTGAATAAGAATTCGCATCCTTCAGTTAGCGATCCGATAGCAGCTTTATCAAAAGTGAGTGATGACGAAATGAACAGCTACCTGCAAAATCAGTATTCTCCTATTTATGATACGGTTATCACCAATACAAACAGTCCCCTGGCTAATATTGACCTATCAAATAGTGAAGAGGCAGATGATTTGTTGGGCAATATACCCGATGATGAATTAAAGCAGTATATTAATGAAGATATTTCGTTTAAAGATGAACAGATAAATTAATGAAACGCTTTTTACTATTATATGGAATGATTTTTACGGCTTGTATTTCAGTTTCTGCACAAAATGGCGATGGAATTCAGGTTATAAAGATGGGTTATATCGCAAAACAACTCAACCTATCGCCTGAGGAAGCAGAAAAATTTTGGCCAGTGTATAATCAATATACCTCAGAGATAAGAAAAATCAGGATCGATGCTATTGGAAATAAAGAAGATGAAGTAGTTACTGAAGAGAAAATAGTTAATACCAGGAAAAAGTACAGCAGCGAATTTGCCAAAGTACTTCCTTTTAATAAAGTGAATTTATTTTTCCGTTCAGAAAGGCAATTTGGAAATTTTGTTCAAAGAGAAGCGGAGCGAAGGCAACTGCGGATGCAACAAAGACGTCCTATATTAAGGTAAAAGCGCCAGGAAGGATACACCCTAATTTTTTGCTTCTTTACCGATTAATTTTATAGCAAGGCTCACTATATACGATATTTGACATTGGTGTTTTTCATAGGTTAGCAACGGCCGGCTCTTTTTAGGGCAGGCCTTTTTTGTGTACCCCTTTTTTTAAAGAGGATTATTAAGAACCAGCGAAAGTATGTATCCCATTCAGGGGCTAGGGGAATGTTGGCGTCTTTATATCGTGATAAAATAAAAAAGTCCATTTTTCTTTTGCACCCTGCTGCCACCATTGTTTACGAAGTTCCATACTTTTTTTTCCATCATAGTCATACTTGGCAATCAGCCGACTCTTCATCTGTTGAAGTTGCGGGGCAACATCTCCGCCAAAAAAGACCATTTCGTTATTTTCCTCGATCCAGAATACCTGGTGATAGGGACAATGCGCACCGGTCATTTCGTAGCGGATGTAATTATCCAAAACTCCATCACCATCTAACAATATAATATTTGGTGCGGTTTTAAGTATTTCCAATTCATCGGTGATGTAAGAAGGAAAGCCCTTTTCAAATGCAAAATCCAATTCCTTTCTTTGAAGATAATATGTTGCGTTTGGAAAAGAAATTTCATATGAATTATATGCAGTATTCTTTTTGGAAACTCCGCCTGAATGGTCTTTGTGCAAATGAGACATCAATACTTTCGTAACTGAGGTGGGTTGAATGCCGGCGGCAATCAAATTCTGATGTAATTGCAACATTCCGTTTTCTTCAAATCCCAATCCTGAATCGAGCAATAAGACATCTTGAGAAGTTACCATGACAAAGGGCTGGACTTCCACCAATAAACTTCCTAAAGCCCTTTGTTGGAGATCGTCAGTTGTCTTATTGAACGGGACAAATTTTTTTGATTTGTCGACAGTAAATGCACCTTCGGAGAGTGGAATAATTTTCATAATTAAATATAAGAAAGACCCGAAGTCAGCAATCGGGTTGCTGTCTGCTGGTCAACGCAATACCATTTGTCTGTCAGCATCCAATCTGATCAAAATAAAAAGCATTATGGTAAATGTTAGTAAAGATGTGCCACCGTAACTTACGAAAGGTAAAGGAATTCCGATCACCGGAGCAAGACCAACCGTCATACAGATGTTGATGACTATGTGAAAAAAAATAACCGAAGCAACTCCATAGGCGTAACACCGGCTGAATACACTTCGCTGTCGCTCAGCAACAGCAACTATCCGTAAAAGCAATACTAGGTAAATACATAAAAAAACTGTGCTTCCTACAAATCCAAAACCTTCGCCAATTGTACAGAAAATAAAATCTGTTCGTTGCTCTGGAACGAAATCATAGCGTGTTTGAGTACCCTTCAATAATCCTTTTCCTATTATTCTGCCGCTGCCAATTGCAATTTTACTCTGTTTAACATTATAGTTATTATCCTTCTTGCTTTCCTTTTTCTGTTCAATTTCTTCTTCAGCCGCTTCGCTTTTAGGAACATAATCTTTCCCTATTGCATCATAAATTCTTTTTACCTGATAGGGCTGAAAGACATGATCAAAAACAAAAGGCACAACAAAACGCTGCACACCCACGCAAACAAACCATATTCCGACAATAAGAAATAACATTCCCCGGTTCCTTTTCACCTGCCGTCGTAAAATATAAACTGCCAGGGCCGCAACGGCGCTTAGTATTAAGGCGAGCGTATTTTTTTCTACCAGCAAAGTGGCAACGACCAAAACAGAAAATGAAAAACCAATAATCAGTATGGCGGCAGGCAACCCTTCCCTGAACATTACGATGAAGAATGAAAAATAGACCAGCGCCAATCCCAATTCATGTTGCATTACTGAAAGAATTCCCGGAATCAAGGCAATTGCAGTGGCAATTAATTGCGATCGTAGCTTATAAAAATCTGTTTCTACTCTTGACAGATACTTTGCCAGCGCAAGATTGACGAAAATTTTGCAAAGATCCGCTGGTTGTAACTGGAAGGCGGTTCCGAAGCGGATGATTGATTCTGTTCCTTTTACGCGCGAATGAAATGGAAATACGAGCAATAAAAGAAATATTCCAAAAAAATAGCCAAGGTTTGCTGTTGCAGTAAAAAATTTACTGTCTGTCAATAGAATAAATGTTGCTGCTATACCCCCTATTATAAAATATAAGAGCTGTCTGCTGTAATCAGTTTTTAAAGAAATAAATGCTTTTAAGATATTATCGCCTTCATGATAGGTTGCCCCGAAAATACTCATCACCCCGATGGCGCACAAAATAAACCACAGCCACACCAGCGACATGTCAAGGCCTTTTGATATTGCGGGATTTCGGTTATTCATGTCAGTTAGATATCGAGTTGGTATCTTTTATTTTAATGGTATTTTTGGGTTTATCAGCAGCGATATTTTGAATATTGGTTGCCAAAGCAGGAACAAATACATGGTTCACAGTATCTAATAATACAGATCGTAATGCAGGATTGGTAAATTTTTTCCATTTTGTACTGTCGCCGGTTTGCCTGGCACGAAATGCGGCTCTTGAAGAATCATCAATAAATTGTTGAATGATCAAATACCTAGGCATAAGATTGCTTCCGACAATGTGGTCAATCAATGGGAAGCGTTCTGTCCGAATGCTGTCATTTAAGTATTTTTCAAGTAATAAAGAACCGATCGGAGCAGCCCAGGCAGCTCCAAAACCTGCATTCTCAATGACAACCGCAATGGCGATCTTCGGATTTTCTCTGGGGGCAAAACAAACAAACACTGAGTGTGATTTCAACTTTGATCTCCGCCCTCTGATGATGCGATAGTTTTCCGCAGTTCCTGTTTTTGCGCAAATATTTATCCCGGGAATTTTGGCAGCGCTCGCCGTTCCATATTCGACAACATCCTGCATTCCGTTTGCTACCACTTCGTACACATCATCCGGGATATGCGTCAATACCTCATGCTTTTGGGTGAAGCGATTTAATATGGTGTCATTTGCATCCACCCCATCAATGCTTTTTACAAAATGGGGTACATAAAAATATCCCTTGTTTGCAACGATGCACATCGCATTGGCAATCTGCAATGGCGTGACGAGCATTTTATCCTGACCGATTCCCATTGATACCATCGAACAGGAATTCCATGCATGATGATATTCTTTATCATAGGCACTCGTATCGGGAATATTTCCTGCATTTTCACTTGGAATATCGATGCCTATGCGATGGCCCAATCCAAACGCATTTGCATATTCTTTCCATTTTGTTAATCCTTTTCGCGCACTGTGATATGCAGGATTATCAATTGTTAAACGAAAGGTATTGCAGAAAAAAGAGTTGCATGAATGCGCAATTGCCAATCGTAAATTAGCCGCATGCCCGGGATCTTTGTGCTCACATTTTACCGGATGGCTGCAGGCAAGGTAAGCGCCGTGACAATCGTAGCCGCTCGAAGGAGTGATCACCCCTTCATCCAAACCGATCAATGCACCCAATGGTTTGTATGTTGAACCAGGTTGATATAACCCTTTAATGGCGCGATTCAACAATGGGGAAGAAGCGTCCAGAATAAGCTTCCCGTAATTCGTTTGTTTTTCGGAGCCGGTTAAATCGTTGGGATCATAATCCGGGCTTGAGGCCATAGCAATAATGCCTCCTGTCTTTGGTTCTATTGCTACTATGGAACCGACTTTGTTTGCGAGCAATCTTTCGGCGAGTTCCTGCAGCCTAACGTCAATAAAGGTGTGTAAATTTTTCCCTGCGACTGCCGGCGTATCCAATGATTTATTTTCATAACGGCCGACCAGCCTGTTCTTATTGTCTTTTATCCAGAACTCTATTCCGCGCTGACCCATTAATTCCTTTTCATAAAACTGTTCAAGACCGGAGCGACCGACATAGTCTCCCAACTGGTATCCATAATTATAGCTTTTGATGATGTTCGAATCTACTTCGCCCACATAACCCATTACATGAGCGGCCACATTGAAGGGGTATATCCGGACCGGGCGTTCCTGCAAGTTAAATCCTGGAAAGCGCCAGATGTTTTCTTCAAACTTTGCGTAGATATCGGGTGGCAAAAGATCTTCAAAAGTCGTTGGGCGAAAAGGTCCGTTCTTAAATTTTGCATCGAGGACACGATCACGAAAATCTGAAGTGTCAATACCAAGCAGCTGACAGAAATATTGCGTATCGATATTTTTTACCTGGGATGGTGTCACGGTCAGATCATACATGACGGTATTGTTCAAAATCGCTTTACCGTTTTTATCAAATATAATTCCGCGGGTCGGATAAACACGTTTTGCAAATAACGCATTTTCTTCTGCGAGTTTTTTGTATTTGCTGGAAATGATTTGAATGTTTACCAATTGTGCAATAATAATCACGAACATGCCTATAAAAATAAGGCGGATAACATTGCTGCGGGATTGATTGAATACAGACATTTACAGGTATACGATTTACAGAGGCTAAGCTAACAATAATTGGAAGCTGAACAAAGATATAACGATGTAGTGTGCGACGCAACAGAAGTTGAAAAAAGTTTTACAGCAGGTATGATAATCTAACTATCCTTTAACGCAGGAATGACCGGGATCAATTTTTAGCCGTTGGAAACAGCCACAGCTAGTACAGAAATACAGCGGCATGTGCGCTCCTAATATTCAAATGCGTTTGCAATTTGTACCAAACCTTTTTATGCCGTATTCGTTCTGAATTTTTCTTTTCTGAAAAAAAGCAACTCCGTTACCAAGATCAATGCCAAACTAACCGCGGTAGTAGCCAGCACTTTGCCCGCGAAATAAAAGAATGTCCCGAAACTCATCCATTCGAGAAAGACCAGATAAGTATGATGAAGCAAAGTAAGCACAAACACGTAAGTTGCATATGGCGCCCATCCCATGCTTACGGCAGATGGAGACGCATAGTTTTTTTCTATTCCTTCCTGCGATAACAACATGTTGACAAGAAAGGGGCGAACATAAGCGATTAACGTACAGGCAGCAGCGTGAAGACCCGGCGTATAAGTAAAATAATCGAGCGTCAGTCCGAATATAAACCCAATCAAAGTAAGTGGGAGCCTTGGCAAATTAAACGGAAGCCACAAAATGTAGAGATAATAAAGATATGGCGTGATAAAGCGATGGAGCGGCGGGATCTTGTACAATACAAAAACCTGAACCAATATAAATAAAGCAAAACGGACAATATTTTTGACTAACTGACTCATGGAAATTCTTTGCGTGCTGAATCCTCTAAACTTTTTTGTTCGGCGAGCTGTGTGTTCGCGGTCACATAAACATACTCCACATTGAAAAAATTTGTTCCCAATTTTATTTTCAACGTATAGAAATTGCTGCTCTTATCATCAACTATTTCATTCACCGTCCCCACAATAATATTTGGCGGAAACCTGGGAGAAATTTCGCTGGTCAGAATTGTATCTCCCCTATTTACTTTTGCGCTTTTGGGAATGTCTTTGAGTGTAACATAAAACGGGTTTACTCCGTCCCATTCAATTGTTCCGCGGTCCCCCCCATTTTTCAATTTTACAACAGCCTTGAATTGCCTGTTGAGGACACTCATGACTACAGCATAATTCTTGCTTACATTCACGACTTCACCTACAATTCCTTCGGAACTTATGACACCTGCATGGGTTTGCACGCCTTGATCGGATCCCCTGTGTATGGTAAGAAAATTGATTTGAGATGAAGTGGTGTTGTTTACAACTTTTGCTTCCATAAACAACCACTTTTGAAGTTCTTTGTCGGATGAATCTACGTTGACATTATAAGAAAACAACCTTTTGGCGGAATCAGGACCTTCATAGTTTTGTTTAATCATCTGGTGTAACCGCAAATTTTCCTTAACCAATTGGTCGTTGGTTACTTTAAGCTTAAAATAATATTCTACGCCGTTATATTTTTCATTCAGCTTTCCGGTAATGCCGGAAGCTGCGTTCATAAACATCGCTTCGTGAAATGAATTGTAACGAAATAACATGGAGAGAGCAACGATCTGCATCACCAGGAAAAAAATAAAATTAAAATATCTTCCGATGAAGAGAAAAATATTACGCACTGATCGAGGTTTGAGGTTTGGGGTCGCAGGTTCAAGGTTTACGCCAATGTCCTTAACCTTCTACCTTACACCTGTATTAAAAAAGATAAGGTCTATGCCTTACACCATATACCTTTTACCTAATGCCTTATCGCATGACAAACGGATACCTGTCATAATTTTTCAATGAAATGCCTGTACCACGAACAACACTTTTCAGCGGATCGTCTGCAATATGAACAGGTAACTTGATTTTCTGACTTAATCGTTTATCAAGTCCGCGCAAAAGCGCGCCGCCGCCGGTAAGATATAAACCCCTGCGGTAAATATCACCCGCCAATTCCGGAGGAGTTGTTTCCAAAGCTTTCAGGATCGCCTCCTCAATTTTAAAAATACTCTTATCCAGCGCTTCAGCAATTTCCTGGTAGCTTACCATAATCTGTTTTGGAATGCCGGTAACCAGATCACGACCGTTCACCGGCATATCCTCAGGAGGGTTTTCCAGATCTTTCATCGCTGCGCCGATCTGTATTTTTATTTGTTCCGATGTTCTTTCCCCAATTAATAAACTGTGGTAACGCCTCAAGGCTTCCATAATATCTGCAGTAAATTCATCCCCGGCAATGCGGATGGATTGGTCGCAGACTATACCTGCCAGCGCAATGACGGTAATTCCAGTGGTTCCGCCACCAATATCAATGATCATATTGCCTACCGGTTCTTCAACGTCAATTCCAATTCCCAGTGCGGCAGCCATCGGTTCATGAATAAGATATACTTCTTTTGCCCCAGCCTGTTCAGCGCTATCCCGTACGGCGCGTTTTTCAACTTCGGTAATGCTTGAAGGAATACAGATCATCATTCGCCAACTTGGCGGGAAAAGAGGTTTTTTAGGATAGATCATTTTGATCATTTCCCTTATCATTAGTTCAGCAGCGTTAAAGTCGGCAATTACCCCATCCTTCAACGGGCGGACAGTACGGATACTTTCGTGTGTTTTTTCGTGCATCATCAATGCACGTTTGCCAACTGCCAATACGTTTTTTGGATTATTACGGTCAAGAGCAACGATACTCGGTTCATTCACTACAATCTCGTCATTATGGATGATCAGGGTGTTAGCGGTGCCCAAATCCATTGCGATTTCTTGTGTGAGGAAATTAAATAAGCCCATTTAGAAAAGTTCCTTTTTTGGTTTCAGCAATAATGCCAGCAAAATTGATGCAAATAATTCGAATAAACAAAGTGAACAATCAACAATGTATTTAATCCTGCTTCTTAGAATGAACGCCAATTCGCTGTTAAAGCCTTTTTGAATTGTCTCATAAACGGAAAACCTTTGTATTGTATTGTGGAATATGTCTTCACAGAATTAATTTCTTTTCTCTAAGTTTGCACCCACCCAATGCTACAATCATGAGAAACATTATCTGCCTACTGGTTTTCATACAATTTTTTACGACCATTGCCTCCTCGCAAGACCTCAAAAAAATTGAAGATGATTTCAACAATCAAATAAAGAATGGCAAAATCCCCTATGGCAACAACCCGGCTGCAGGGAAATTTTATGATATCCGCGGTTTCAAAATGTATTGCGAAACTTATGGTGAAGGTCAGCCTGTGCTGATCATTCATGGAAATGGGGGCTCGATAAATAATTTCGTTTACGAAATCCCCTATTTCGCACAAAAATATAAAGTGATTATCGCAGACAGCCGCGCTCAGGGCAAATCAACGGATAATGGGGATTCTCTTTCTTATGAAATGATGGCCGATGATTATGCTGCTTTATTAACCTCAATGAAAATTGACTCCGCATTTGTCATCGGCTGGAGCGATGGCGGTATCAATGGTTTGTTGCTGGCAATCCGTCATCCTGAAAAGGTCAGAAAACTTGCGGTAACCGGCGCCAATCTGGTACCCGACACCACTGCGGTTCCGCAGGAAGTCTGGGATATGGTGACCCCATATTACCAAAATCTGAAAAATAAAGCTAGTTTGTCGGCACCTGAAAAATCCCAATTCAAATTGCTTCGCTTATTGGTTGAGCAACCCCATATTCCAACAGCTGATCTGAACAAAATCAAAATTCCCACCCTTGTAATCGGCGGCGACCATGACGTTATTAAACCATCACACACCCTGTTGATTTATCAAAATATTCCAAATGCCGATTTATGGATATTGCCAAACTCCGGTCACAGTACCCCCATCGTGTACAAAGATGATTTCAATAAAAATGTAGACAATTTTTTTTCCATGCCTTATAGAAAAATAAGTGGTGAGGCGAGATTTTTTTGAAGTGTTTCACCCAATCCCAGCATGGACACAACTTTTGGCTTTTGCGCAGTTCCCGGAAATCCTAACTCACAAAACCCAATCTTCTTTCCATTTCCTTACTAAGACGTGGTAATTTTTTTCTTTCAATTAAAAAACTGGTCAGCTGTGCGATTTCTTTAAAAATATAATGTTTATTCAGCGCAGATTGCAAATAATCTTTCCCTGAACTTCCGCCTGTTCCTATTCTTGTTCCAATTGTTCGGTGCACCATGCTCATGTGACGATACCGCCAGGTGCTGAGTTGCTCGTCGATTTCAAGCAACTGATTTAATAATTGATAAGGCAATTGCAAAACAGGATAGCCGCGATACAGCATAATGAATAAAGCGGAGCGGTTTGCAGTGTGCGATAAGTGCTGATGCCGGATCCCCGACGCTGGTGACTCTTCCTCAAAAAAAATCTTGTCGAAAAATTCGAGGTTTTGCTTTTCAACCTGCGCCAAACTCTGTTCATA
>Ga0070731_10003036_pt1 | contig 15388 bp, 16 predicted proteins | sample Coa_R1_2_FD_66448 | JGI IMG/M metagenome (GOLD analysis project Ga0070731, IMG submission 66448) | Surface soil microbial communities from Centralia Pennsylvania, which are recovering from an underground coalmine fire - Coalmine... | ecosystem: Environmental > Terrestrial > Soil > Unclassified ...
ATGTGGTGCTGGAGTAAATGACCAGTAATAAAAATATTGCGTATTTCATGAACTTTTATTATGAAGGAACACAAATATCAAATTTATAACTGTGATTTTTTTGAGATTCTCTCTTCGAAACCAATTCTATCCAAAATTAATTTTGAATTCAGTCACGCCAGGTAATATTGTTTTCAGTGAAAAATCAAATCCATGATTGAGTAATATTTCTCTGATGACAGTAAGTCCGATGCCCTGTCCGTCTTTTTTGGTGCTGAAAAAAGGGGTAAACAATCGTTCTTCCGCTTCTGCTGCCAATCCCATTCCATTGTCGCGGATTATAATTTGTTTTGTATCGGCTGAGCAGATTATGGTAATTATACCTTCACCGGTGACAGATTCCTGGGCGTTTTTGATAATGTTGATGAACACCTGTTCCAATTGCTGGCTATCTGCAGTTACCATAAAATCTGTGCTATTCAGCTCAAATTGAAACGAAATATTCCGCTCTCCCGTTTTTAGCTTCATGAGCCCGCATACGTTTTTCAACAATGGAATTACATCTATCCGTTTTTTTTCAGGAGGCGGTATGCGGACAAGATCCGCAAAGTTGCGCATAAAATAATTCAGATTATTATTTCGCTCAATAGCCACCTGCAACGCATGGGTAACGGAATCGCTGTAGGTTGCAGCTTGCAGCGCGGATTGTAAGATGGAGTTAACTGGTCCAATTGTATTGTTTACTTCATGAGCCATCATGCGGATAACTTTCCCGTACGTTTTTTTTTCTGCTTCCAATATTTCAACTGTCAGTTCTTCAATCATGACAAAATGCCGGGGAAAACCGCGATCAATGAAATGTGATTTCTGTATTTTATAAGTGATCCCGTTATTGATGGTAAAAGTTTTGGCTGAACCGGATGGCAGCGATTTCACCTGTTGAATGACGGGATGAAAAATTTCACTGAGAGGTTTTAGTAAAATTTCTTTTTCTCCAATGCCCATTAACGCCAGCGCCTTTGGATTTACCTGGTGAACATGATCATCGAAATCTAAAATCAAAATCCCCGTGGGCGAGGTATAAATCAATTTTTCCAAAAATAAATGTTGTTGCTCCTGTTTTGTGCGTTCCATTCTCAGTTCATCCATCATTTGGTTATATACTTGTATCAGCTGATCCATCTCATATTTTCCAGTTGGTAAAAATCTAACATTAAAGTCCCTGTCTTTAATCGCATCCGTTCCCTGCATTAATAGATTTATTGGTTGTATCAGTTCGTTGTATAATTGCCAGGCAATGATTATGGAAATAATGATAAAAATTTCTGAAACAATAAAAAGGATTTTGTATTCCTGGAAAATAAAATACGATAAGACCAATGCAACTAGGTGCAATACCGCAACAAACAAAACATATTTAGTCCGAAGCTTCATCGTAAGGGATATTATATTTCTCCAGTCTGCGGTACAGTGCGTTGCGCGTGATTCCTAATGATTTGGCTACTTTTGTGATTCTGTTTTTGTGAAACCCCATTGCCTTTTGGATCATTTGGATTTCCATTTCTTCCAACGTAATATTACCCACTTCCGGCAATTGCAAATGTCCCTTTTTCTTAGCTGTTAATTCCACATGTGCCAAAAAATCATTTTCATCAAGTTCCTCTTTTTTTGTAACCAGGATAGTTCGTTCAACCAGGTTTTTTAACTGGCGAATATTGCCCGGCAACTCCAGTTTCTGCATCCATTGTATGGCATTTCTGGTAACGGATAAATTTGGCCGATTATATATTTCACGAAGATTATCAACAAAAAAATTTACTAACAATGGAATATCATTTTTTCGCTCCCGTAATGCAGGGATCTTAATGGTTATGAGGTTAATCCGATATAAAAGGTCTTCACGAAAAACTCCCGCTGCAACCATTTCAGCAAGATTTCTGTTTGTTGCGCAAATCACCCTGATATCTACCACTTTAGTTCTGCTGCTTCCCAGCACTTCATAATTCCTGTCCTGAAGCACTCTTAATAATTTGACCTGACTGCTTTGATCAAGGTCCCCGATCTCATCTAAAAAAATACTCCCCTTGTTAGCCATTTCAAAACGGCCGATACGATCTGATTTTGCATCTGTAAAAGCACCCCGGACATGTCCAAACATTTCACTTTCAAATAATGAAGTCGAAATGCCACCAAGATTTACTTTTACAAATGGTCTATTATTACGTAAACTATTCTGATGAATTGCTTCAGCAACCAATTCTTTGCCGGTACCGCTTTCGCCCATGATCAGCACTGACGCGTCTGTGGGAGCAATACGACCGATTGTTTCCAGAATTTCCAACATCGTTGAATCTTCACCGATAATGTGTTGAAACTGGTAACGGTCATCTAATTTTATTCTGCTGAGTTTTTCGGTTTTTTTTTCCTGTAAATTCAATAGTGTTTTTATTGATTGCAGCAAATGATCATTGCCCCACGGCTTGTTAATAAAATCATTTGCACCCGCTTTCATTCCTTTTACAGCAAGTTCAATAGTTGCCCAACCGGTGATGAGAATGATTGGTACGGCAGCATTAATCTTCCTGATTTGTTTTAGCAACCTAATTCCTTCTTCACCGGATGTTTCTATTGAAAAATTCAAATCCAAAATAATCAGGGAAGGTGTATTGTGATTGAGCCATGCAATTGCTTCATTCGGAGTAGCAACATCCTTTGCCTCATAGCCTTCCTGTCGCAATAACAACAGCAACGAAGTACGAACGGCATTATCATCATCAATGATTAGTATCATATTGAACAAGGCAATTTAAGGTTTTTATCAAATGGTTGATATGAATCGTTTCCGGGGTATCCGGAATGTGGTATTTATGCTATTCCTCATGCAATGCAACCGCCGGATATATAGCAGCAGCCTGGCTGCCTGGATAAACCGAACAGATAAATACCAAGAAATAAATAAACAGCACAGATAAAATATTTGCAGTTATATAAACTCCCGCAGGCAGATCAAAAACGTTTAACAATGGAAATTGTGCTGCGAAAAATGTTCCAATTATTAAAGATAATGTCGCAAGAATCAGTGACTCACTTACCAATTGTGCAGACACCGATCGTCCAGATGCGCCAACTGCCCTTCTCAAACCGATCTCACCCCTTCGTTTATTAATATTGTACCAGAGTACCCCGAATAGACCAAGCGCAACATTCACAATTAAAAACCCGGCTACAATCAAAAGAATGATCATCGGCACGAGGTAAAAATAATTTGTGTTTTTGAGTTTGTTGGTGAAATGCTCGATCTCAATATTTGAATTTTTCATGTAGTTGGCGAGTGTTTTATACAGATGCCCTTCGAATGCCGCATCAGCTCCGGGTGTAACCTTTACCAACATTTTGCCCAACCACCGGAATGACGACGTATCTGTTCTGTTATAAAGTCCGGTTTCTGTAGTTGCATAGTCGCCTTTCGTTTTAACGGACTGCACTACACCAATTACTTTCATCTTATTTTTGTTATCCCCATCTCCGATGATCTTTCCCAAGGCATTTTCTTTTCCAAATAACTTTTCTTTCAGATCGGAATTGATAACAATATTTTTATCCTTTGCCACCGCGTCTGCCTTATTGAACCATCTTCCTTCAAGTATTTGCATATCCAAGACATCCTGATAATTATCATCAACGGTATACCAATTGACGCCGTCGATTTTTTTATTATTGAACATGATTCCCCCGGTGTTTTGATTTTGAGTAAACGGAATGTTGTCACTGGTAAAACTTATTCCCTTTACCTGCGGCATGGTTCTTATTGTTTGTACAAGCGTTCCGTAAAACTGATTAATTGAATCTGTGTTATCAACCTGAAATGAATTATTATAATTAACCGTCCATACATCTTCGTATTCAATACCCATAGGTCTTTGATAATTCTGATAATAGTATACCAGCAACGTAAAAACAGCAAACATCACCAGAAATGAAACGAGCATCTCTGATATCAATAAAAAATTCTGCTTCTTCTTATTCCAGATCAATGTAAATAAATGCTTTACCATAGTTATTTTGATTAAAAAGTTATTGATGTTTATTGTGCCTTTAAAGCAGTCACCACATTTAATTTTGACATGCGCCATGCAGGATATACGCCAGACAACAAACCGAAAACCAGGCAGATCAACAATCCAATTGACAGTACGGTAATATTAAATGACAATTGAAAATTTGCAATGAGATCAGCGCTGTTGATTATTTTAAGAATAATCAATGACAATACAACGCCGATCAATCCTCCTAAAAAAGTGAGAATAAGATTCTCAACAATAAACTGCAAGACCAATGTATTTGAAGAAGCGCCAAACGCTTTACGGACGCCTATTTCAGACGAACGCTCCATAATGCGTGTTATATTGATGTTTACAAGATTTAAAGTAGGCAACAACATCACAAGAAAAATAAAAACTCCTATTGCCGTAAGTGCATAGGTAACACCAGATTTGTCTTCATTTCCGGTATCTACGTAAGCGCTGATGTACGAATCTGCATGACTGTAAATGTGATCATAAATCTTGCTTTCCATTGGCAGTTTTTGTACCATTTGTTCGTATTCATCATGCATCTTCGACAAGTCGGATCTTGAATCAGCCAACAATATTCCCATATAATCGCCTCTGTATCCTCTATCGTTATAATTTGTTTTTGAAACAGTGTATGGCAAATAGATGTCGCTGTATGTCATGTAACTTGTTATCGGAACATTTTTTACCACGCCCATAACCCGGTATTGTATGTTGTCGGCTTCAAAATATTTTCCTATTACCGATGATCCGGTCCCGAAATATTCTCTTTTCATATCTTCCGAGATTACCGCAACTTTTTCTGCGTCATCAACCTGTTGTTTATTAAATGCCTTTCCTTCCACAAAATCATATTCCAGAATATCCCAGTAATCGGCATTGGTATATTTATAATTAACGGCGATTTTCTTATTGTTTACGTAAGTATTGGTTCCGTTAAAACCAGAAGAAATTCCAATTTTTACAGGCGTCTTCAAACTGCCCGCATAATGATTCAAAAAATAAAAGGATAAGGCCCCTCCATTCATATCATTCTTGCCTCTTTCCTGCAGTCCATTAACATATAATGATCTGTCGCGTTTCTTGTCAGGATAATTATCCCCAACAACTTTATCAATAAACGCTGTCAACACCATCAGTATCGTTAGCGTAAAACTGATACCAAACAAACTGATGAACGTAAAAAATTTTCTGCGTTTTAAAACAGCAATAGCAATTTTGAAATAATTCTTTAGCATAATAGCAATTTTATTTATTCGGGGTTACATCTCTTTTTCAGCATCGTTACACCAACTGGTAGGCATTTGTATCAGAAACATGCTATCGAAGAGCCTCTTACTAAAGGAGGGATTTAAACGGGACCTTCAAATTCCTGTCTGGGTATCCGTCCTGAACTCCCGAGCTCGGCAAACATCCTGTTTAATCTGCACGCAAAGTTGACTCTTGACCATTGACTTCTCATTGTACTTGGCTTCCATCAAACAACCTCATCAATCGATTTGTTTTCTTCGCCATATTTTCATCGTGCGTAACCATTACGATCGTTGTTCCTTCCGTTTTATTTAACTGCAACAAAATATCCATCACTTCATTTCCCATCGCGCTATCCAAATTTCCTGTTGGTTCATCGGCCAAAATAATTTCAGGATTTCCAACAATTGCGCGTGCGATCGCAACACGTTGTTTTTGTCCTCCTGAAAGTTGTGTGGGAAAATGTTTTACGCGATTACTCAACCCAACTTTTCGCAGCGCCTCTGATGCAAGTTGTTTTCTTTGCTTATCAGAACCTATGCGATAAAGCAATGGCAACTCTACATTATCCAGTACTTTCAAATCATTAATAAGGTGATAGCTCTGAAAAATAAAACCGAGTTTTTTATTTCTGAACTGTGCCAATTGTTTGTCAGAAAGATGATCGGTTTTCTGTTCATCAATGCTCATTTCGCCTTTTGTTGGCGTGTCCAGCAAACCAATAATATTTAATAGTGTGCTTTTACCACAACCACTCGGTCCCATGATAGAAAGAAACTCTCCTTTCCCTATTTGCAAACTGATGCTGCTGAGTGCGAGGGTTTCAATAGTGTCTGTGCGGTATACTTTTTGTATGTTCTCTAAATTTATCATTGATCTGTTTTTTTAAATATTAAAATTCATTTTTATTTATAAATTATTTTTTCATTATTTTCAAAATCATACAAAGACAAATAACGTAACTGATAATACGCACTCCAGAAATCACGCAGCGCTGAAACATAATCTCTTTTTGCCTGGTCTTTTTCCTGGAAGGAAATACTCAGATCAGTAATGCTTAAATTTCCCAGAACATACCTGTCTTTTGCGATCTGGTATTTTTCGCTTGCAATACTATCTGCTTCTGCAGTAAGAACCAACTGATCTTTCATCATATCAAAAAGCGTGACTTGTGTAACGATCTGCTGAATAAAAATTTGCCTATCCTGCTCCACGGTATATTCTGTAAGCTGCAAATTGGCCTCTGCAGTTTTTATTCTTGATTTTGATCTACCCCAGTCGAGTATCGGAATAACAAATCCCATCTGTACCAATTGCTGATTCTGGGGGTTCTGATAAACGCTTTCAACAGTTGCGGCACTTTTTGAATATCCAAGATTGGCTGTTAAGGTGGCATTCAAACCATTGTCTCCCCTGGCCTTGGCGACATCTCGTTTCGCTTCTGCCACGCGGCGCATAAAAGCGATTGCATCTGACCGGTTTGCATATGCTTCCGACAACACTTTATCGGTCGCGACATTCATATTGATGGTTGCGGGTGGCAGATCAAGTGCGACTTTTTCAGTGCTTGGCAAACCCGTGTATGAGCGCAAATTCAATGCAGCTATTTCCATATCCCTTTTTGCCATTCCCATCGCTTTCTTTGCTTTCAATTGCTCCAATTGCAATTGAAGGATTTCATTCTTTGATATTTTTCCAAGCGCTAATTTTTCATTTGCAATACGTTGAATGTTTTGTGTATTTGTTAAATTGGTTTCTGCTACCTGAAGATTAACCTGTGCAAGCAATAAATCAAAAAAATATCCGGTAGCTGTAATAGAAACCTGTTCCATAGATTCAATATAAGCCTGCTTGCTTTCATTGAATTTCAGGGGCTCAATTTTATTATCCCATTTCAAAGCATTGAATTGCCAAAGCGGTTGTGTATATCCAATTCCATAAGGCAGCGCATTGTACAAAATATTTTTCCGGTCAAAATCATCAAAGCGTTGTAACTGGGTTGTCCCATAGATCGTTCCGCCAGTTGCAGCAATACTCTGACTGAATGAAAGGTTTAGTGATGAATTATCATAATGAACCGGTTGAAATTGAATGGTTCCGTCAGGCTGAACAACCTGGTTAAATGTTTTGGTATACGCAGGTAATGTTCCACTGAGTGATAGCTGTGGCTGATAATTGGAACGATAAGTCCGCCATTGCCAGTATTTTGTTTCTCGTGTCGTTATTGCCTGTTTTGATGCTATTGATTTTTCTTTTGCCAATTGTACAACTTGTTGCAAACTTAGTATGAGCGTGTCTTTTTTCTGCGCATGAGTTTTTGTGCTCAATAATAGACAAATAGAAAAATATAATGGTTTCATGGTAAGATCTAATTTGTTACAGTAACTTCTTTCGCGTTTTTATATTCGCTCATATCGGAAGTGATGATTACTTCACCCGGTCGGACATTATCCTTGATCTCTACATAGTCGAAATTGGACATGCCGATATGAACTGTTCTGCGTTCTGCTTTTCCGTTATTCAAAACAAAAATATCCTGTATTGCTGATCCTTTGAAAGCTGCGCCATTGGCAACACGCATCACATCATTATGGGTGGAGGTAATAAGAAATACATCAACCTTCATATTCGGACGGAACAATTTGTTAGCCCGTTGGTTTAATGCGATTTCGAACGACACCATTCCATTTTGCACCGATGGATAAATATTGGCGACTGTACCACGGACCCGGGTTTCATTAATGCGAATGATCGCTGTCATCCCATTATGCAAGTCATCAATATAATTATCGGATATACTTCCCACTATTTTAAAACTTTCGAGGTCGGCAATGCGCGCTATCGGGTCACCTTCCTTAATGGCAGAACCAATATTTTTATTTACCCAAGTGACAACACCGGGGCGACTGGCAACTATATTTGCCAATTTAAGTTTACGCTCCAGTTCATGCTGATCATTCTCCTGAATATTTGCAGCGATCTCAGCTTCCTTCATTTCCACATGCATGGTTTGTTGTTTGCTCTTTATCTCATTTTCCAGCTGTTGCTTTTCTAATTCTGCAACTTTTAAATTCAATTCAGCCTGTTCAACACTTTCTCTGGTGCCGCCACCCGCATTTAATAATCTTTTGGCATTGTCTACGTCAGCTTCAAGACTATTAATTTTTAGTTGCTTGATATCGTTGTTGGATCTGATGTCATAAAAACTTTTATCGAGTTCCAATTTTAGTTTTTTAATATCATTTCGTTTGGATTCTAATTGAAATTTCAGTTTTTCAAATTCTGTCTGTGAAGTTGATTTATCAAGCGTAAGAATGGATTGCCCCGCGTTGACCCTACATCCCGCATCCATAACTACTTTCTGAACAGAAGCATTAATGGGGCTTGTAATCGTTTCTTCAAACTCGGGCAGCATTTCTCCAGAAGCGTTGATGGTATTTTCAATATTGCCTTTTTCAACCACGGCAGTGGTAACTGCGGATTTTTTTATGGTTGATTTAAAAGAGAAACGAACCCATATGACACATGCAATTAAGCCAATTATTAGGGCGAATATCCATCCGATGATTTTCATTTTCCTGTTGCGTACTACCTGTTCGGGAAGATCCGTATCCATGATGATCTGTTTGCAAAAAGATTCCAAGAGTAATGCCAGATGTAAATACTTTTTAATCACTTCATTGATCGAGAGGTGATAAAATTAAGTGTTCGGAAACGAACGTTTTGTGCGATAAAAACACAGAAAGCCGCCGTTGCTTTTGTAAACAGCTTATTTGGTTGCCGGACTTTCCCGGTATCTTGTTGTAACTCCCCAGGAGCTAACGTTAATGAGCATTCGAAAGAATAATTGGACAAGAAACCGCTTGATTCCGTCGAACAACTTTTATTTGTAAATTAACGCGCTTCCAAAAATGTGTGAAAAAGCAAAGCGAGCAGCAAATCACATATTACCCAATGCAAAATCTTTAAAAGCAGGGACGATCTGAAACAGGCTGCAAAGCAATGGAAAACTCATCAAAACCTCCACATGTTTTGCAATAGAATATGCGCTTTCGAAACAACCATCTTTGTCACATTGATTATCCTTGAACCAAGGGCCATTATTTGTAGCAAGGATTTTGCTGTTATTTACCCGGATCCCCCCAAATAAACATTATGACAAAAACCATCATCACGCTGCTTGCATTCATTTTTCTTACAAAAATTACTTCTGCGCAGCTTACTGCCAAATCAGCCTGTGGCTTGTTTACTATTGATGTCCTCAATGGAACGCTGAATAATATTAAGCCCAACGTTAACGAACAGGAGTTCCGTGAACAATTACCCTGTTACACCATCAGTCAGCAAACAGACAGTACTTGCGGGCGCGCACTTTTTTATAAAGACCGTGATGTGATCGTTTATCTTCAACGGAAATACATTGAGGTCGGCCCTGCTTTCAAAGGAAAACTCAGCATCCCGCTGATGGGCGCACTGCGCGATGGATTATTTAAATGGCTTGGGAATCCCAAAATAAAAGATACCGACTGGGATGCATTCCAAACGCAGTACGGTACGCTCGTGCTCCATTACGAAAAGGGCAAAGTGAGAGTCATCCAGTTCAGTACGCAAACCACCGAGCAATTGAGTCTTTGCCAGTAGGCATTCGGAGAAGATAACAGTGATGGAAATCCCGAAACATTGATTCCCCTGTTTGCTATTACCGGTTGCTCCTCCCTGTTGGTTGCAAAATATTTTTCTGAATCCAGTGCGCCGTCATAATCTATCCCATTATCCATTCATATAAATAGTTTTACCATCATTTATCCTTAAATCATTTAATTTGACAACATTAAATATTACGGCTTATGCGAACAAGTACCAAATTGAAGAAAGTCTGCGAAAACAGGGAATGCAGCCTGCTGTTTATTCACGGAGAATGGAGACTATTTTTTCCTGACAAAGATCTGGGAGAAACAGTCTTTTCTGCAAAAACTTTCAGTAAAATGGTGGCTGAGGCTTTTGCTTTTATGTGCAAAAAAGGCAAAAGGAAAAAAGTACTTCCGTAATTTTAATTTAATAATTCAACGGAGTGTATGCTTAGTATAACTTGGGAAGCTGATGAAATGGGAAACGGCATATTCAAAGCCAGGGAGAATGAGGAGATGATTGGCGTGATGCGCGCACATATCTCGGGGAAGATAATGACCATATTACACACTGAAGTTGATCCTGCGCATGAGGGGAAAGGCATAGCGCATCAGCTATTCGATAGGATGTTGGTTTACGCACGGGAAACCCATTTGGATGTTGTTCCGCGCTGTCCGTTTGTTCTCGCTCAATTCAGGAAAAACCCCAGCCTCTACCTGGACATATGGAAGACAAAAAACTGATCAATCTTATCCTGCTGCATAAAAGATTCGCCCGCCCGTTTAGATGCAGATTATTCCATCTCAGATCTGCATGAATTCACTTCAATCTCAGTAACGATTATTTAAATGGGACAGGCACAAAACTTAACCTCAGCACCTTAAAATAGGTTTTTCATCGCAATACTTCCGAAACTAGAAGAACTTATCCATTTTACTTTTCCCAATGCTGCGCCAACCCTCCTTTCCAGGCAGGGAATTGTAATTGGGGAATTAACCCACCGATTCATAATCACTCACGGCAGTGGCTAAGTCGTTTTCAGCATTCATGATCCATGAGGGTAGTGTTGATTTCCCAATTACCCATTTTGTATTTTCATAAATAAGAGAAAAATAATGACGGTTGCCGCGTTCATCGCTAACGTCAACATGATAGGTTGGAATGGAGGCATTTTTTATTTTAAGAAAATTAAATTCGCGCATTTGACCATTTGATTTGATGGTTGTGGAGAACTGGATCTGTCTTTCGAATTTCACCTGTAAAATGTTTAGTAATAAATCTATTGCAAAAAAAACGCCAGTTATGTTTTTCGATATGATTCTATTTGGGATGAAACGCTGGAATGCTCATGTTGCGTCCCTGGTGTCCCACTTAAATTGGGTTTTTGGCCCAAAAAGTCACTGGTTCCGGGAAATGATTTTTAGTCCATTACCGCAAACCGGATCGGGTAAAATGAAAATTCTGGAGGTATATTAATCAAATAGGCATTTACTGCCCTGAAACATGCTCTTAAAAGCATCGGTGCAGCTTTATTGGATTTCCAATGACTTCCTGATCAGTACTGGGAATATTATTCAAAATTGGGCGGTCAATTATTCACCTTAGTTTAATTATTCCTCTGGCTGTTTTGCAAGAAAAGCGACTCAAATATGCTTTTTTAGGTTAATCTCGTTTTATCAACTACATGGTTTCCCAGAACCAATAAATCCATTTTTGTCTGTATAAAACAACGCCAGGCATCCTCCGGAGAGCAAACGATAGGTTCGTCCCGGACATTAAAGGAAGTATTGATTAGCATGCCGGTACCCGTCAGATTCTTAAAGCAACCAATAAGTTCGGCGAATCTGGGATTGGAAAAGCTATCAACCGTTTGTACCCTGGCGGAGTAATCCATGTGTGTGATAGCAGGGTAGCAAGAACGGCCATGATCAAGTCGTTCCGAGAGGGACATGCTACATTCGTTTCCAGCCTCCTCCAGCCAAAAGCATTTTTTCAGGTAGCTGGTAAAAAGCATGTAAGGCGAAGCAAAATCCATATCAAAGTAGGTCGGCGCATCTTCGGCCAAAACGCTCGGCGCAAAAGGGCGGAACTGTTCTCGGAATTTTATTTTTTCATTCAGCAATTTTTGCATCTTGGGATTTTTCGGATCAGCTAGAATACTGCGGTTGCCCAGGGCCCGGGGTCCGAATTCCATCCTACCCTGGAACCAGCCAACAACCTTTCCTTCCATGATACTCCTGCTGATGGTCTCAGCCAGTTGTTTAAAATCTTCAAAATAGATATAAGGGATGGAGTTTCTGATGATAAACCTTCTAATATACTGGTTATCGAAGGAAGGTCCGAGATATGCATGTTGCATCGAATCCGCAGGGTCCGTTTCTCTGTTGTTCCCTCCCCAGATATGGTAAACTGCCATTGCTGCACCTATAGCACCACCTGCATCGCCTGCAGCCGGCTGGATCCAGATATTTTTAAATATCGCTGTTTGCAAAATCTTGGAATTGGCGACGCAGTTGAGTGCGACACCTCCTGCCATTACGAGGTTCTGAGACCTGGTGATTTTCCTGGCCGTCCGCGCTAGCGCAATCACAATCGATTCCAGCACCTTTTGAATGGCGAATGCCAGGTTCATATGCGATTGGGTGATAACAGATTCCGGTGTTCTTCTTGACAATCGAAAAAGGGAATTCCACAGCCGGTCGCATGTCATCGTCAAACCGGTGGCAAAATTAAAATAATCCATATTCAGCACGACAGAGCCATCTTCGCGCAGGTCTACCAGGTCGGTGAGTATTTTCTGGGTAAATGTCCTGGTTTGGTCGGAATTAGGATCACCAAATGGAGCAAGTCCCATCAGTTTATATTCACCTTCGTTTACCACAAAACCCAAATAATAAGTAAAAGCCGAATAGAGTAGCCCTATGGAATGGGGGAATTGCATCTCCCTCATGATTTTGATTTTCTCATTTTTCCCATGGCAGATGGTGGTCGTTGCCCATTCACCCACCCCGTCGATGGTAAGTATCGCTGCTTCCTGGAAAGGGGAGGGATAAAATGCGCTGGCTGCATGAGAAAGATGATGCTCCGGAAATAAGATCGGTATTTTTTTTCCGGAGCCGTCCCTAAAATGCTTATGCATTAACCTGCGGATAAAAAGCTTTTGACCCACCCAGGAAGGGATGGACCTCGTAAAACTTGCCAGACCTTTGGGCGCTTGTAAATGGTATGTCTCCAAAATACGTTCAAATTTCAACAAAGGTTTTTCGTAATAAGCGATTGCCGTCAGTGCTGAGCTATCTAACCCCCCTTCGGCCAACACATAACGGATTGCCCTTTCCGGAAAAGAAGCGTCATGCTTGATGCGGGTGAACCTTTCTTCCTGGGCAGCTGCAACGATCTTACCGTCAATAACCAGTGCAGCGGCGCTGTCATGGTATAATGCAGAGATTCCTAAAATGGATATAGCCAAAAGATTAAAATAAGGTGTAAATAAAGGGCGCAAGCGCCGGTACACTGGCAAGAACTACCATGACCGAAATCAAAATCAATAGAATAATCAGCGGCAAAAGCCAATATTTTTTTCTCATTCTCATAAACAGGAATAGTTCTTTTATAAATTCCATTTTGTTGTCTTTGCAGGTTTTCAAAATTCATGCAAAAAGTCTTCTGCCACATATTCATGATCACGTATTTTCATTACCGGGCAGGTATTTTTTTTGAATTGTCGTAGCGCACGTGACCGGAAAGCCGACTTTCTTCGGAACCAGGCCACAGGGACCACGATTAAATAAAATAAAACGCTGAGCATTGTCCGTGAACTGACCGCGCCTAATACGGCGGCCGACCAGGAAAAGGCGATGGCAAACGGATAAAACAAAAGAGGATAGATCAGTGCCAACAGGATCAGACCAATGATGATTCCATAAAAGTGCATTTCCCTGAAACCAAGACCCGATATGCAGCAAATAAGAACCAATGTAATGCAGGCTTCACGAGATTTTTTCAATCGATCCGAATTTACTTTATTATTGGATTGTATCATTTGATCTTATTGATTTATTTACTTGGTCGCCCATACTTTTCTGCTGCTTCTTTATTGCCCATTTTCAAATACAAGCTTGCGATCCGGTGGGAGATCACCATGTCCGGTGATCCAGGGATATATTTCTTCTTTAATTCAATGATTTCTTTTCCATAGGATTTGATGGCGACCAGGACAGCGGCTTGCGCACTGTTCTTTATACAATAGTCCAAATAAGGAATGGCCTGAGGGGGGTCGTCAAGCTTGAAATAAATGACAAAAAGATACCTTGCCAATTCAACAGAAGGGGCGATGGCAAACGATCTTTTGAAATATAGGCAGGCATTGGGCAAGTCATTCATTTTGCCAAACAGCATCGCCGTCTTAATATATAAAGCTACCTCCTGCGGATGCTCCAGAACTAAGGTCTCCATTACGGTTACTGCGCCGGCAAGATCATTTTTTCCCAGATAGTAATTGTAGAGGCTGTCTATTGCGTCAGACCACAAGAGCCGTCCGAATACCATGTCATGGGCAAGCCGACGTTCTTCGGATGGCATGCCGACCGAATCCTGCATGGTAATTTCCTGAAACGGCCAGCTCATTTTTAGTTTGGATATCCTGTAAAGACCCGAGAGTGAATCCATACGGGTAACCGGCATTTGTGATTCCAATTGGTCAAGACTCATTTCCGTTTGTTTTTCCTCCCCGATGAGGTGGTTATTCTTTATCGCCTGATAAAAAGCATCAGACATAATCCCATATCCCTTCAGGTTTGGATGTACATGTTCAAGCATCAGATCATTTCCAATGATATGGGACGCAGAATTACTCTCAAAAGCAGCCTGTGTATCTACCAAATGAACAAATGGGTATTTAGTACTAAGCTGACGGATCACCCGGTTTATTTCAGAAGGGGCACGGAACCGAAGTCCGTCAAGATCCCTGGCTTTGGTAAAAAAGATACCTGCCCGGGCATAATCATGGTTAGCGGATGCAATTCGTCCTAAATAAAAATTACACGTGGCGTCCCTGTCATATAAATCGTTTGCTTTTTTCAGGTAGGTCAATGCAACAGGAGTATCCTGGACCGCCAAAGCGCCCAGCCCCAAATTGAAATTCTTATTGAACGCAGGAACCTTCGCACTGTCCGGCGGAATGTCCATAAATGGTTTGAAATCTTTTTCATTAGTGACCAAGGTGCTGACGAAAACCGGGACATGATAACTGTCAAGGAGACTAAGTGTTTCATCGAGATTGGTCCGGAATTGCCGGATTCCTTTATCGTAAAGCGGCGATTGGTAGCCGATATACTGATCGGCAACCATCATTCGCATGAGTGTACTACCTGACTGGTTTTTTGAGTAGCTTGGTGCATGCATTATTTTTTCATAACAATTGCTGAACAGCTGGAAAACCCTTGTTTTGCGTAAAC
>Ga0070731_10003037_pt1 | contig 15383 bp, 13 predicted proteins | sample Coa_R1_2_FD_66448 | JGI IMG/M metagenome (GOLD analysis project Ga0070731, IMG submission 66448) | Surface soil microbial communities from Centralia Pennsylvania, which are recovering from an underground coalmine fire - Coalmine... | ecosystem: Environmental > Terrestrial > Soil > Unclassified ...
AGGCGGGCTGTCTTCGAGCGCGTCGAGCAGCATGCAAAGCGGCTCGAGCTCGCGATAACGCGCGCACGCGCCGCGCAGATAGCGCATCACGCGCGGCATGTCCGCGAGGTAGGCGCGCTTGCCGTCGCGATGCCACAGGCGCGCGAAGATGCCGAGCACCTTGAGTTGTCGCTGCACGCCCATCCACTCGAAGTCGCGCCAGAACTCGCCGAAATCCACGCGTACCGGCAATCCGGCGCCGCGCGCACGTTCCCAATAACGCACCGCCCAGTCGATCTGCCGCTCCTCGCTCCAGTCGACATAGGCGTCGCGCAGGAGCGATACGAGGTCGTAAGTGATCGGGCCGAACACGGCGTCCTGGAAGTCGAGTACGCCGGGATTCGGTGTCGTGACCATCAGGTTGCGTGAATGGTAATCGCGATGCACGAGCACGCAGGGTTGCGCGAGGTTGTTGGCGACGATCGCGTCGAATGCGCGGTCGAGCGCGGCGCGCTCCACATCCGTCGCTTCGTAGCCGAGGTGGCGCGCGACGTACCAATCGGGAAAGAGCGCGAGCTCGCGGCGCAAAAGCCGCTCGTCGTAGGGCGGAAGCTCGTCGTCGCAGCGGATGCGTTGCATCGACACGAGCGCGTCGAGCGCATCCGCGTAGAGGCGCGACGCGTCATCCCCATCGAGGATCGACGCGTAGGTGACGCTTCCAAGGTCGCCGAGAAGCAGATAACCGCGCGCGATGTCGGCCGCGACGACCACCGGCACGTTGATGCCGCCATTGCGCAGAAGGCGCGCGATATGCACGTACGGGCGGCAGTCCTCGTTGGGCGGCGGCGCGTCCATCGCGATCAGCGTCGACATGCCCGGCGCGTCGCTCCACGACGACGCGAGCATCACGCGGAAGTAACGTCGAAAGCTCGCGTCCGCCGATGCGGGAGCAACATCGGCGAGCGGCACGCCGAGCGACGAAAGCCAATCGGACAGTCCCTGCGCGCGCGCATCGGACAATGCAACCGGCGCGGGCGTCACCGATGCCATCGCGAATCGACCATGAAACGACGAAGCGAGCGAAATATCCGGGCTAGAATGCGGCGATTCTAGCGAACTCCGTTGCTGCAAATCCCCTGACGATGACGCTTCGTGCCGGCCCGGTTGTCGCATGCGCCGCCATCGCGCTTGCGCTTTGGGTACCGCCGGCTTTTCCGCAGACGACGCTGACGCTCAAGCTCTCGCGCGAGATCGACGTGCAGCGGCCGGCGCCGGTGACGCCGGGCACCACGCGGCCGGCGACGCCCACGCCGGCGGCATCGTCGCAGGATCGCGAGGTGCGTGGCGCCCTGTTCCTGCGCGCCGACCGCGTCGAAGGCGATAACAGGATCATCAAGGCATTCGGCAATGTCGAGCTTCGCAGCCGCCGCGAAACCGTGCTTGCCGACGAGCTCACGTACGACGTCGCGACACAGACGATCTACGGCGACGGCCACGTCGTGCTGCGTCGCGATTTCGACTGGATTACCGGGCCGGATTTGCAATACAAGCGCGACACCGAAGTCGGCTTCTTCAGGAAGCCGAGCTTCTTCGTCGCCGAGACCGAGGGTCGAGGCGACGCGAAGGAGATCCGCTTCGCGGGACCGGATCACTACGATGCGAGCGATGCGAGCTACACGACCTGCGTGGCGCCGCGCCCCGACTGGTACGTGCATGCCGAAGAGCTCGAGGTCGACACGATGCGCAAGGTGGGCACCGCCCGCGGTGCATCGGTGCGATTTTTCGACGAACCGGTCTTCTATTCGCCCTGGCTTCAGTTTCCGTTGTCGAACGAGCGCAAGTCGGGATTTCTCACGCCGACGCTCGGCTCGAACGGCGTGCGCGGTCTCGAGATCACGACGCCTTATTACCTGAATCTCGCACCGAACTACGACGCGACGATCACACCGCGGCTCATGAGCAAGCGCGGATTGATGATCGGCACGCAGTTTCGCTACCTGCTCGGCGACGGCACGCCGCCGTTCGGCTCGGCGAACGGCGAGATGAACGCGGAGATCCTGCCGAACGACCGCCAGTTGGGGGAACGGCGCTATGCGCTCGCGTGGGCGCATAACGAGCAGTTCGCGCCCTGGCTCTCCGGGTACTGGAACGTCAATCGCGTCTCCGACGACAATTACTTCACCGACTTCGCGGATCGCATCGCGATCACGTCGCAACGCACGCTGCCGCGCGAGGGCGGGCTCACCGCGACGACCGGTCCCTGGACGCTGCTCGCGCGCGTGCAGAGCTTCCAGACGCTGCAGGACCCGAACGCGCCGGTGATTCCGCCGTACAACCGCGTGCCCCAGATTCTCGGCACGCTGCGCGACACCGAATGGCTCGGTCTTACGTGGAGCGGCACGGGCGAATACGCGCGTTTTTCGCAGGAGGCGCTCGTGCCCACCGGCGAGCGTGTCGTGCTCAATCCGACGGTGTCGTTCAATCGACAGGGCTCGGCGTGGTTCTTCAACGCCCGCGCTGGCGTCCATCTTCGCGAGTATCAACTCGATCAGACGACGCCCGGGCTTCCCGACCGCCATCCGAGCTACGCGATTCCGATCACGAGCGTCGATGCGGGGCTCATCTTCGAGCGCGATCTCGACATCCTAAAGACGCCGCTCACGCAAACGCTCGAGCCGCGCGCGTTCTACGTCTACATCCCCTTCCGCCAGCAGCGCAACGCGCCGGTGTTCGATACCGCCGTCGACGATTTCAATTTCTCGCAGCTCTTCTCGGAGAACCGCTACATCGGCAACGACCGTATCGGGGATGCGAACCAGCTTTCGCTCGCGTTGACGTCACGCTTCCTCGACCGCGACACCGGCGCCGAGCGGCTGCGCCTTGCCGTGGGCGAGCGCTTCTATTTCCAGGATCAGCAGGTGAGCCTGAACGAGCCGCTGCGCAAGGCTTCCACGTCCGACTTCCTCGCCTCCGCCGAGGGCCGGATCTCGGATCAATGGTGGATGACGAGCCTTCTGCAATACAACTTCGACCCGCACGAGGTCGAGCGGCTCAATGCAGGCGTGCGCTATACGCCGACGCCGGGAAGCGTGCTGAACGCGACGTGGCGCTACACGCGGACGCTCGTCGATCCGACGGGCGCGATCAGCCAGATCAAGCAGGTCGACCTCTCGGGCCAATGGCCGGTCAGCGAGCGCTGGAGCCTGATAGGACGCTGGAACTACTCGTACACCGACCACAAGACGCTGGAGGCGGTCGCGGGCATCGAGTACAATGCCGACTGCTGGGTTTTGCGCATCGTCGGCCAGCGTCTGACGACCACGACGCAGCAGGCAACGACGTCGGTATTCGTGCAACTCGAGCTCAACGGCCTCGCGCGCGTCGGAACGAGCCCGCTCGAGCTTCTGCGCCGAAGCGTTCCGGGCTACGTGCCCACCAACGACCCTGCGCTTCGCAATCGCGATCGTCGCTACGAGCCGCTTCCCGAATTCTGAAAGGTCTCCGATGGTTGGTATCACTCGACCGCCTCGCGTTCGCTCGGCTCCCCCTCCCCGCTTGCGGGAAGAGGGCTGGGGTGAGGGGCTCGCGCTCCTGCTCTTCGCGATGCTTGCCTGCTTTACGTTGCGCGCGCATGCCGCCGATGTCGTTCCGCTCGACCGCGTGCTCGTGATCGTGAACGACGAGGCGATCACGCAATGGGATTTGAACGAGGAGCGGCGAATTCTTCTCGCGCAGATGGAGGCGTCGAAAGTCACGCCGCCGCCGAAGGATGTCCTCGACAAGCAGGTGCTCGAAAGGCTGATCGTGCAGCGCGCGCTGCTCCAATACGCGAAGGAGACCGGCATTCGCGTCGACGACACGACGATCGAGCGCACGATCCTGCGCGTCGCCGAGGAGAACAAGCTGTCGCCCGACGAATTTCGCAAGACGATCGAGCGCGAGGGGCTTCCGTACGCGAACTACCGCGAGGACATCAAACGCGAGATCACGATCCAGCGCGTGCGCGATCGCGAGGTCGACAGCAAGGTGATGGTGTCGGATGCGGAGGTGAACAACTATCTCGCGACCGTCGCGTCGCAAGCGGGCGGCGAGGACGAGTACCTGCTGTCGCATATCTACATCACCGTGCCCGAGCAGGCGTCGCCCGACGTGCTGCAGGCGAGCCGCAAGCGCGCCGAGCAGGCGCTTGCCGACATCAAGTCCGGCAAGGACTTCGCGCAGGTGGCGGCGTCGTATTCGAGTGCGCCCGACGCCACGTCCGGCGGCAACCTCGGCTGGCGCACGCGCGCGCGGCTGCCGTCGGTGTTCGCCGACGTCGTCGCGAAAATGAAACCGGGTGAAGTCTCCGACGTGCTGCGAAGCTCGAGCGGCTTCCACATCGTGGAGCTTGTCGACGAGCGCAACCGCAACCAGCCCACCGTCGTCGACCAGACGCACGCACGCCATATCCTGATCAAGGTGAACGAGCAGACATCGGAAGCCGATGCGAAGGCGAAGATCGATCGTTTGCGCGATCGGCTCGTCGCGGGCGCGAATTTCGAAGAGATCGCGCGCGCCAATTCCGAGGATGCGTCGAACGCGAAGGGTGGCGATCTCGGCTGGCTTTCGCCCGGCGACACCGTGCCCGATTTCGAGCACGCGATGGACAAGCTCAAGGTGAACGAGATCTCTCAGCCGATCAGGACACCGTTCGGCTGGCACCTGATCCAGGTACTCGGGCGGCGCAAGCAGGACGTCACCGAGCAGCGGCGCCGCGAGGAAGCGCGCAAGGCGATTCGCCAGCGCAAGAGCGACGAGCAGTTCGACGAGTTCGTCCGCCAGCTTCGCGACCGAACTTACGTCGAATACAAGCTGGACGATCGATAGCACGCGCAAAGTACATCGGAGCGCTACGCCATGGCCGAACCCGTCATCATTACCGTCGCGATCACCGGCTCGCAGCCGCGCAAGAAGGATAATCCCGCCGTTCCGGTCACGCCGCAGGAGCAGATCGAGTCGACGCACGAGGCGTTCGAGGCCGGCGCTTCGCTGGTGCACGTGCACGTGCGAAATCCCGACGAATCGCCAAGCTCCGATCCCGATCTCTACGGCCGCGTGCAGGAAGGCGTGCGCAAGCACTGCCCGGGCATGATCGTGCAGTTCTCGACCGGCGGCCGCGGACGTGACCCGAACGCGCGCGGGGCGATGCTGCATCTGAAGCCTGACATGGCCTCTCTCGCGACGGGATCGGTCAACTTTCCGACGAGCATTTACGAAAACCCGCCCGACTTCGTCGAAGGCCTCGCCAGGACGATGCTCGACAACGGCATCAAGCCCGAGATCGAGGTGTTCGATCTCGCGATGCTCTACAACGCGGCAAACCTCGTGCAGAAGGGCTTGCTGAAGCCGAGGCCGCACGTGCAGTTCGTGCTCGGCATCCCGAACGCGTTACCGGCAAGGCGCGAGGTGTTCGACTTTTTGAGCCGCGAACTCGACGCCGTGCTTCCCGGCGCGACGTGGGTCGCCGCCGGCATTGCGCGCCACCAGTTCGAGGTGAATCGCTGGTGCCTCGAAGAGGGCGGCCATTGCCGCACCGGGCTCGAGGACAACACACGATTCGACAAGACGCGGCTGGCGGCGAGCAACGCCGAGCTCGTGAAGAAGATCGTCGACGTATGCGGCGAGTACGGACGCGAAGTGGCGACGCCGGCGCAGGCGCGCTCGATTCTCGGTCTCGTCTGAATCAGTCGCGGCAGAGGATCGCGACGCGCGACAGCACGCTCCGCGCGTGCGACGCGAAGTGAAACGTGATGCGAAGCCGGTCGACACTTCCGTCGGCGTTCGATCGCGTGTGATCGGTTTTTGTCGAAACGACGATCGCGCGTCCCGCGGACGTCGTTTCGATCGCGTCGCCGCTCGCAAACGTAAGCCGGCGCCACTCGTTTGCGTTTTCGGCCCTGGCGTCGATCGCGATCTCGCGTAGCGGCATCGTTTCGGGGAGTCCGACGATGACGCGCTCGATTGCATGGGCGGCGAGCATCGTTTCGCGCGGCGAGACGAGCGCGACGATCCCACGCGCATCGGCGGTGAGCTCGAGTGCACCGTTTAGCGCGCGAATCGAGCCTGCTTCCGCGCTCCATCCGTCGTCGTCCGCGTGCGACGGCGTGCCGAACGTCCAGAGCCTGCTTCCGAGCGGAAGATTCAGCCGTTCGAGCAGGAAATCGCAGGTCGCCGACTCGAGGGGCGTGTTGCGCCACGCGGTGAACGTCACGTAATCGGCGTCATCCTCGCGCAGGCCCTCCGAGCCGTTCCACGCCATGGGCGAGACGAAGCACGCACCCGCGTTCCACAGATCGCGAAGCGCGCGATACGCATCGCGATACGTCGGCCGCCGCGCGGGATTGCGAAGGTCGGCTGTGCTGAATTCCACGATCGCGAATCGCGGATCGATGCGGGCAAGTGTCGCGAAGAGCGAGTGCCCGTTCTCCGCCACGACCTCGTTCGTCGCCGCCGCGCCGTAAACGATCGCGCCAAGATGGCCGTCGCGCGGCTTGCTGCCCTCGATCGACACGCCGCCGGAGTCGTAATTCTTGACCGCGCTTTCGATCGACAATGCGAGCGGCATCGCATTTTCGGCGGGTCCCATCAGCCCTTGTGCCGACCAGATGCGATCGCTCGGAATGCCGGCGTCGACCAGCCATTGCGCGAGCTCGTCGTAATGAACGGCGACGAGATGACGGCGAAAATGCTCCCATTCGCGCACCCACGGATCGTTCCAATAGGGCGCATCGGCATCGCGACGAAAGACGCGCGGCGGATCGACGTCTTCCCAGCACGCAAATGAGCGGCGGGCGATGTGGCAGATGTCGGCGAGCGAAAGAGGCATCGACCGGCGCCATCGCGAAAGGTCGGGAACGGGATCGCCGCCTTCACCGCGATAGGGACCTGTGCCCGCGAGCCAATGGCGGAATTGCGCGAGCGTGTCCGGGTTGTAGTCGTACCACTGCGCTTCCTCGAAGAACGGATTCACGTAGCAGTCGGGGTCGAGCGTCACGCCGACGAAGAGATCGTCATGCTCGCGCATGAATGCAACGAGATGGCGCGCGGCCTCGGTCAGGTTGCGGCGCTTGCGCTCGCGCACCTCGCGCGCGAAGACGTTCAGCGTGAGCGCGCGCGAAAGCTCGGGCGCCGCCTGCGATCCGGGAAGATGGGAGAGGTGATCGTCGGGCATCACTTCGTTGTGCTCGTTCCACTGGCAATTCGCAGCATCCTCCTCGAGGCGATCGATCTGATCCCACGCCGGGCATGTGCCGCCCGAATCGGCCCAGATGCCGCCGTTCAGCGTCACGAGCACCGGCAGGCGATGAGTGCGCGCATGGGCGAGAACGAGCGCGAGCGAGTCGTCGGCGACAGGGCGTCCGCGATGCTCGCGACGAATGTCGAAATCCGCGTCGAAACGATAATCGCCGCCAGCACCGAGCGTCGTGCGCAGATACAGGATCGGCACGCGCATGCCGATTCGCGTCGTCGGCGATTCGTAGGCCGCATAGCGTTCCTGGAGGCCGTATGCACCACCGGCCGCGATGCCGGAAAGCGCGGGGATAACGTAGAACGGACGCGCGTTTCGCGCCGCGACGAATTGCCAGCGCCCGCGCGCTTCGGGCTCGACGAGCGATCGGCGTCCGAGCAGCGTTTCGCTGCCGTCGTTCGCGATCGCCACGATGTGAAGCGTTCGCCGCAAAACGCCGCGAGGCGAGGGATGCGCGGAGAAATCGCAATCGAGCACGAAGCCGCTGTTCGGATTGTCGGGCGGCTCCGGGTAGACCTGGGCGACGTCGTGACGAGGAAGGCCGTAGCGCGCCCGATAGCGATGCTCGCCAAGCCGCACCTCGACCGCGCGAATTCGTGCATCCGAAAGCGCCCACCCTTCGATGTGGACGGTGGGACCGGGCACGCCCTCGGCGCGGGGCTCGTCGACCCAACCCAACGTCGCGGGTCGCTTGGTTGCAGTGCTCTCGCGATTCGCCATGCGGGGCGCCATTATCGCGTGCCGTAGAATCGGCCGGTCGATCGCGCACGCGCGTCGAATTCCTCTCCGCTGCTTTTCCAGGATGCAGATCGATCCTTCCGATCGCGACCTCGTCGTGCGGCGACTGGTCGCCGAGCCGTGGTACGTCGATCGCGTGACCATTGACGGTTCGCGCCTCGCTGTGGCCGGATGGTCGATGCCGGTCGACGATCGCGAGCCCGAAGAGGGCTGGTTCAGCGTCAACGGGCGGCGTTTCGATCGGATGTCGTATCCGCTTCGACGCGATGACGTCGGCGCGGTTTTCTGGCAGCGCGAGGGGGCGTCGATCTGCGGATTCGAGGGCGAGATCGACGCGCTTGCGGAGCCGTACCCGAACGGCGTTCTCGAGATCCGGCGAAACATGCGCGATACGCCGCGCATCGAACGCGGGCGCGACAGTTGGTTCGCGCCCGATCCTGCATTGCATGCGAGCCTTCCGGACGAGGATCGGCGCTTTCGCGTGATCGGCGACCGCGATCCGCGCGGCTTTCTCGTTTCCGGCGCGACCGACTATCGCCGGATGGACTGCGTGCTCGTCGAGGTTGCCGGCAGGCACATGCACGAGTTCGACGCGGTGCTCGACTTCGGCGTCGGCTGCGGCCGCGTTGCCCGGCACTTTCCCGCACAACGCGCCGAAGCGCTGACCGGCTGCGACATCGACCGGGAAAATGTCGCGTGGTGTGCCGAGCATCTTCCCGGGCGATTCGTCGCGACATCGCTGGCGCCGCCGCTGCCGTTCGGTCCCGAGAGCTTCGACGTCATCTACGGCGTCTCGGTGTTCACCCACCTGCGGGAGCCGATGCAGCTTCGCTGGCTCGCCGAGCTCTCGCGCATCGCGCGTCCCGGCGCCGTCCTGTTGATGACGACCCATGGCGAAACGGCGATCGACTTCTCGCGGCTTACTCCTTCCGGCTATCGACTTACGCGGGAGCGCGTCGCGCGCGAAGGTTTCGTCGTCAGCGGCGAGAATTCCCAACTCGACGGGCACGTCTCGCACGGCGGCCAATACGTGAACGTCTATCACAGCGCCGACTATGTTCGCCGCACGTGGGGCCGGTATATCGAGGTTGCGCACGTGCTGCCCGGCTACATCCTCCATCACGATCTGGTCGTGATGCGCAGGCGATGAGCGACGATCCACGCCGCGAGGGGTCGCTGCTCGACCAGCAGATCGCGTACTACCGTGCGCGCGCGCCGGAATACGACGCGTGGTGGTTTCGCACCGGCCGCTTCGACCGCGGCGCCGACAACAACGCCGCATGGCTTCGCGATACCGCGATCGTCGAGGCGGAAGTCGACGAGATGCTCGCGAATGCGCGGCCGTCGACCGTGCTCGAGCTCGCGTGCGGCACGGGGTTGTTCACGCGTCGCATCGCGCCGCGCGTGGCGAGCGTCACCGCCGTCGACGCATCGCCCGAGGTCATCGAAATCAATCGTGCGCGCATGGCCGCGACGAACGTCCGCTACGTGCAGGCCGACCTTTTCGCCTGGAAGCCGCAGGCGCGTTACGACTGCGTGTTCATGAGCTTCTGGCTATCGCACGTTCCGCATGCGCGCTTCGACGCGTTCTGGTCGATGGTGGGCGACGCGCTCGCGGAAGGCGGCTTTGCTTACGTCGTCGATTCGGCGCACGACCCGGCGTCGACCGCCGCCAATCATCCGACGCCAGACCGGCATGCCGGCATCGTCACGCGCAAGCTCGACGACGGCCGCGAGTTTCGGATCGTCAAGGTGTTCTGGGAGCCGGATCGGCTCGCATCGCGGCTTGCCCGATGCGGATTCGAGGCGCGGATCGCGGCGACGCCGCGTTACTTCATTTACGGGGAGGCGAGGACGCAGCGGTAAATCGGTGGCAGAGATGTATTTCCCGAACCGCCGTCACGAATCGCGGAGTCGGAGCCGGGAAATACATCTCTGGCACCGATTTACTATTTGAGCGAGTAGTACACATACCCTTTCTGCGGCACGCGCCCGGCGTTCATGTCGCGCTGCGCCTCTACATCCGATGGCAGCTTGTCCCACCATATCTCGCGTCCGACGCGCTGGCTCGTCTCGACTTCCGGCCTTTTCGCCAGGAACTCGTCGATGAAGCGCGTGTGATCGGAGACGTAGTGTCGCGACGGAAGGAACGGCATGTCGTGATTTTATCACCGGCGCATCGGGCCTTCGACGATGCGGAACAGGAACAGTCGGCATTCGATCGCGCCGTTCCAAAGGGGTATTCGCCGGTCGGGCTTCAATCCGATGAGTTTCCCCAAGCGCAAATCGCCGGTAAAGATGCCCGCGGTCCAGCCGCCGAACCGGCGCTTCAACGCATCGCCGAGTTGCGGATAGAACGAAGCGAGCTGGCGCGCATCGGCGAGGCGCACGCCATAGGGCGGATTGGCGAGCAACAGACCCGACGAAGCCGGCGCTTCGCGGTTCAGCACGTTCGCTTCCTCGACGCCCGCGAAGCCAGCGACTTTCGCCTCGCGTAGCGTCGCCTTCGTTCGGGCGACGGCCGAAGACGCGATGTCGCTCGCGAAGATGCCGATCGCCGGTGACGCTTCGAGGACGCGATCGCGCGCCCGCTGCGCGATTCGCTGCCACGCGGGCCCGTCGTAGAACGCGAGCTTCTGGAACCCGAACCGACGCGAGAGCCCCGGCGCGCGGTTCGCGGCGATTAGCGCCGCTTCGGTGACGATCGTTCCGCCGCCGCACATCGGATCGAGCAGCGGCCGATCGGGCGTCCATTGCGCGAGCGCAAGGAGTCCGGCGGCGAGATTCTCGCGCAGCGGCGCGCTGTCCGCCTCGCGGCGATAGCCGCGCTTGAAGAGCGCTTCGCCCGACGTGTCGAGATAAAGGGTCGCCTCGCGCTCGGCCAGATACGCGTGGACGCGGACGTCGGGCACGCGCTTGTCGATCGACGGGCGAATGCCATGGGCGTCCAGGAATCGGTCGCACACGGCGTCCTTCACCCGAAGCGTCGCGTAGTCGAGGCTTGCCAGGGGCGAGCGTGTCGCCGCGACATCGACCCGCAGCGTGCGGTCGACGTTGAAATGGCGCGGCCAGTCGATGTCGCGAACGAGCGCGTACAGGTCGTCCTCGTTGCGATAGTGGCCGCCGCCGACGCGCCACAGGATGCGGCTCGCGATCCGCGATTCGAGATTCGCGCGGTACGCAAGCTCGAGATCGCCTGCGAACGCCGTGCCGCCTTCGGTCGCGGCAACATCGCGAGCGTCGAGCGCGCGAAGCTCGGCGGCCAGCGCCTCCTCGAGCCCACGTGGACAAGGCGCGAAGAAACGTTGGGACATGCCGCCTCGAAGCGATTCAGAACGGCTTCGCGACGACGAGCCAGACGATCGCGACGAGCAGCGGCAACGCCGGGATCTCGTTCAGCCAGCGATAGAAGACATGGTCGTGACGATTGCGATCACGCGCGAAATCGCGCACCAGCATGCCGAGGTAGACGTGCAGCGCGATCAGCACGAGCACGAGCGCGACCTTCGCGTGCAACCAACCGCCGTCGACGCCGAATCCCAGCCACATCCACAGGCCGAACGCCACGGTGAGCACTGCGCCGGGCGTCATGATGCCGAAGTAGAGCTTGCGCTCCATCACCTTGAACCGCTCGATCCCGACGTGATCGCTCGCGTTCGCCATCGCGTGGTAGACGAAGAGGCGAGGGAGGTAGAACAGGCCGGCGAACCAGGTCACCATGAACACGATGTGCAGGGTTTTTGCGATGGCGAATAGCGCGTTCCCGCTCATTTGAGCAGCCGGCGCCGCGTCAGCGCCAGCGCCACGTAGTACGCAACCAGCGCATACGCCGCGATGACGGCAACGTGCAGCCCGATGTCCTCCGGAAACCGATCGAGCATCAACGGCCGCGCGATGTCGATCGCGTGCTTGAGCGGCAGCACGTTCGCGACATGGGCGAGCCAGGCCGGCATCTGCGACACCGGAAAGAAGACGCCGGAGAAGAGCAGCATCGGCGTCATCACCAGCGTCATGAAGTAGGTGAAGAAGTCGTAGCCGGGCGCGAGCGAGTTCATCACGAGGCCGAACGCCCCGAAGCAGAGCCCGACGAGGAAGCCGAGCGGCAGCACGAGGAGCGCGAGCCATGTGTGGCCGAAGCCCAGCGCCTCGATCACCGCGAGGATCGCCGCCGTCGACATCACCGCCTTCGTCGCGCACCAGATCCATTCGGCGAGCACGACGTCGTCGAGCGCGATCGGCGCGTTGATGATCGCGTCCCACGTGCGCTGCACGTGCATGCGTGAAAACGCCGAGTACATGCCCTCGAAGCTCGACGTGAACATCGCGCTCTGGCAAACCATGCCGGTGCCGATGAACGCGACATACGACATGCCGTCGACCTTGCCCACCAGCGCGCCGACGCCGTAGCCGATGGCGAGCATGTAGAGCAGGGGATCGGCGATGTTGCCAAGCACGCTCGCGATCGCGAGCTTGCGCCAGACGAGGAGGTTTCTCCGCCAGACGGGGACGAAGCGCAACGACAGTCGCGGCAACTCGAGCACGCGTTCGAGCGAAGGATTCGAGGCCATGAATGTAGGACGTGTCGCGCGCGAAACACGCGTTCCGTGCGAGGACGGCTACTTTACACGCCGCGCGCTTGACGCTTTCGGACGCGCCGCAGGTAACGTAGCCTCGCACATCTTGTCGATGCTGCGTTCGCTTAGCAAGCGCGTCGTGCGCGAATCGCCAAAAGGGAGCCGGGGCATGCCGTTCAAGCGAATCCTGTCCGCGATGGCGTTGTGGCTCTTCGCGGCTGGCGCTTTGGCGCAGGTGAATCTCGCCGTGAACGGCGTCGTCGTCGACACATTGTCCGCCGACGGAACGGGATTGGCGGATACGAACTGGGTACGGCACACGTACAGCGGCTCGGCGGTCGGCTCGTCGACGACGCTCGAGTTTCGCGCGACCGGAACGTCCGACAGTCTCGACGGATTCATCGACGACGTTCGTCTGTTCGACACCGGTGCGACGACGCCTGCGTTGCCGGTTCCGGCAACGTCGCTGCCCGTGCTTGTGCTCGTCGCGCTCGCGCTCGCGGCGCTCGGTGCATCGAGTCGAAGGCGCGCCTGAAGGACCGGGCGTCAGTCGCGGAGCTCGCGACCTGTCAACTTGATGAAGAGGTCTTCGAGGTTCGCGGGGCGGTGCAGGTAGCGCACGCCCGCGTGCGACGCGAGATCGGTGAGTAGAGGCGCCGCGTCGTTTGCATAGCAGAAAGCCGTTTCGCCCGCGATCTCGAGACGCGCCGCGAGCGCGCGTCCGCGCGACTCGGCCCACGTCTTCGCCGCTTCGCCGTAGACCTCGACGACCTCCGGCTCGACGTGTTGCGCGATCAGCGCACGTGGCGCATCGCACGCGATCATCCGGCCGTGGTCGATGACCGCGAGCCGGGTCGCGAGGCGCTCGGCTTCGTCCATGAAGTGCGTCGTGAGCAGGATCGTCTTGCCTTGATTCAGCAGTTGGCGCAGCCCATCCCAGATCAGATGGCGCGCCTGTGGATCGAGGCCGGTGGTCGGCTCGTCGAGGATCAGCAGGTCCGGATCGTTGACGAGCGCACGCGCGAGCGTGAGCCTGCGCTTCATTCCGCCCGACAGCGTGCGGATCGACGTCGACGCCTTGCCCGCGAGCCCGGCGAATTCGAGCAGCCTCGGAATGCGTGCGTCGAGATCGCTGCGGCGCAGCCTGAAATAGCCGCCGTAGATCAGGAGATTCTCGCGGACGGTGAAGTCGGGGTCAAGGTTGTCCATCTGCGGCACGACGCCGACGCGAACGCGCGCCTCTCGCGCGGCTTTCGGGACCGGCTCGCCGACCAGGTCGATCGTTCCGCCGTCGGGATCGATGAGACCAAGGCAGCAGCGCAGCGTGGTCGTTTTGCCGGCGCCATTCGGCCCGAGCAGCGCGAAGCATTCGCCGCGCCGGATCGAAAACGAAAGCCCGCGCACGACCTCGGTGTCGCCGTAACGTTTGCGCAATCCGTCGACCGCGAGGATCGGCCCCTCGCGCGACGACACCACGCGCGCGATGTTCGCATCATGGAGCGCGGTGTCGTTCATCGCGTGGGTTCCTCCCCCGTTCGCGACGGCCACATCGTCGTGACGACGTGCGCAAGCTGCGGCAACCGCTCGTGAAAGAAATGGCCGCAGCCGGGGAACACAACGATCGGCAGGCGCTGCGGCCGCGCCCACGCGAACACGTCGGCAAGCGGCACGACGTCGTCCTCCTCGCCGTGGATGACGATGGTTTCGGCGGCCACGTTCAGTAACGGGAAGCGCTTGACGCCAGGCGCGACGAGCACCAGGCCTTCGGCCTGCACGCGCGACGCGACGCGCGTTTGCACGAACGCCCCGAACGAGAAGCCGGCGAGCGCGAGCGGAAGCGATTCGCCGAGCGTGCGCCTTGTATCCCCCAGCACTGCGAGCGCGTCCTCGGTTTCGCCGATGCCTTCGTCGAATGCACCGCCCGATCCGCCGACGCCGCGAAAGTTGAAGCGCACCGCGACGTAGCCAAGCGCGAAGAAAGTCTTCGCGAGCGTCTGCACGACCTTGTTGTCGAGCGTTCCGCCTTGCAGCGGATGCGGGTGACAGACGAGCGCGATGCCGCGCGGCGCCGGCCCCGGAACGTTGCGGACGACCTCGATCGCGCCGGCGGGTCCTTCGACCGTCAGCCGCTCCATCGTGCGTGGCGACATGACAGGGATGCTAACGCATCACGCCGCATCGCCCGGCTTGCCCCAGGCCGGACGCCCCGCCAGCACGAACAGCCAGATCGCGGTCAGCACCGGCCATAGCAGGAGCGCCGCGCGCGTAAGCCCGTTGTAGTTCAGCAATTGACCGTAGTGCCAGCCGAAAAGCGCCGCCGGAACGGGGCCCGCGAGCGTCTCGGGCGCGAGCACCGGCGTTCCGAGCACGGACAGGAGCGCGACCGCGCATACGGCTACCTGCACCGGACGCGGCATCGCGATGGCGATGCGCAGCAGCAACGCGCCGACGGCAATGCCGACCAGTGCTTCGGTCTTGATCCAGTTCGTCCACAGCGCGGGTTTCAGCATGGCGAGCGCGGCGGTCGCTTTCAATGCCAACGCGCCGACGATCATCGCGAGCACGATGCTGCCCGCATTGCGCCGGCGGCGCAAAAGCAGCGCGACGAAGAGGCCTACCCCGAGCATCTGCAGCGCGCTCGCGGCCGCCTGCACGAACGCATCGGCATTGTCGTGCGGCATCGGCGTCGCGACGACCGCCGCCCCGACGGCAGTGACCTCGTCGGTATCGAAGGCGACGGCGAAGAGCGGAATGCCGGGATTCATCTGCGCGACGAGCCAAAGCAGCAGAAGCCCGAGACCGAC
>Ga0070731_10003038_pt1 | contig 15382 bp, 15 predicted proteins | sample Coa_R1_2_FD_66448 | JGI IMG/M metagenome (GOLD analysis project Ga0070731, IMG submission 66448) | Surface soil microbial communities from Centralia Pennsylvania, which are recovering from an underground coalmine fire - Coalmine... | ecosystem: Environmental > Terrestrial > Soil > Unclassified ...
ACGAACTTGTCGAACCTGAAATTCATTTGACCTCTTCAGGGCGCGGCAGATCCTCTAGGGCATTGATCCCGAAGGTGTCCAGGAACTCCTTCGTGGTCCCGTACTGGAGCGGCGACCCCGGAATCTCTTCGCGCCCGGCGATCTTCACGAGACTCCGCTCCATCAGCGCCCGGATCAGCTCTCCCGACTGCGCTCCGCGGATCGCTTCGAGGTCCACCCTCTTGATCGGTTGTTTATACGCGATGATCGCCAGGGTTTCGAGCGCCGCGGCGGAAAGCTTCCGGTCCGCTTTTGCCTTCTTGAGTTTGGCGATTATATCGGCGTGCTGGGGGCGGGTCAACAACTGGTACCCCCCCGCGATCTCCTCCAGGGAAAACGCCCGGCCCGTGGCGTCGTACTCCCCCTTCAGCGCCGCGATCGACTCCCGGATCTGGTCCGGTTTGGCCTCGGGGAAGATGTCCCGGAGCCGGTGGAGCGTCATCGGCTCGTCGCAGGTGAACAGGATCGCCTCAATGCCGCTTTTCAGGTTATCCACGCTGCCGCCCCCTTCGCAAAATACGTCAGGATGAAATCCGACCCTGCGCGCTTGATGGAAGTGAGGGTCTCGAGGACCACCCTTTTTTCGTCCATCCACCCTCTCTCCCCGGCCGCCTTGATCATCGCGTACTCGCCGCTGACGTTGTACGCCGCCATCGGACAGCCGAATTTCTCCTTCGCCCGCCGGATGATGTCGAGATAGGCGAGCGCCGGCTTGACCATGATTATATCCGCTCCCTCCTTGAGATCAAGGTCGATCTCCCGGAGCGCCTCCTCGCCGTTGCCGTAGTCCATCTGGTACGCCTGCCGGTCCCCGAACTGCGGCGTCGATCCGGCCGCTTCCCGGAAGGGTCCGTAGAAGGCGCTCGCGTACTTCGCGGCGTACGAGAGGATCGTCGTCTTCGGGAGCGCGCTCCGCAGCGCCCCGACGACCCCGTCCATCATGCCGCTCGGCGCGACGATGTCCGCCCCGGCCTCGACGTGAGAGACCGCGATCTTCTGCAGGTACGGGAGCGTCGCGTCGTTATCGACGTCCTTCCCCTTCAGGATGCCGCAGTGCCCGTGGTCCGTGTATTCGCACATGCACACGTCGGTGATCACGACCAGGTCGGGCAGCGCATCCTTCAGCGCCCGGACCGCCTGCTGCACGATCCCGTTCGTCGCGTAGCCTCCGCGGCCTTTGGGGTCCTTGGCGGAGGGGATGCCGAAGAGGATCACCGCGCCGACGCCCGTCTTGACCAGGTCTCGGGCTTCCTTGACCAGCTCATCGACCGAGAGCTGGAACTGTCCCGGCATCGACGCGATGGGCGAGCGGACGCCCTTTCCGGGTCGCGCGAAATACGGCATCACCAGGTCGTCGGGGGACAAGGTCGTCTCGCGGACGAGCTTCCGGATGCCGAGGGACGAGCGGAGGTTTCGGAGTCTGGTCTTCATAGGCTCTTCACGATGGCTTGGATCAAGGCGTCGAACGTGTAGGTTTTCGGGATCACCGCCACCTTCAGCCCCGCCTTCCGGGCCGCCGCCGCCGTGATCGGGCCGATGCACGCGACGCGGGCGCGGATCTTGCGGTCCCCCACCGCTTCAATGAAATTGCGGACGGTTTGCGCGCTGGCGAAGGTCACCCAGTGGGCGTCGTCGACCGCATCGACGTTCTCCGGCGCGACCTTGTCGATCCGGTACAGCACCAGGTTCGTCACTTTGGCGCCGACCTTCGAGAGGACCTTCTCGAAGTCGGGGTTCATCTTGTCCGCGCCGGGATGGAACACGTGGGCGCCCTCCACTCCCCGTTGAGCCAGTTCGCGCGCAAGTGACCGGGACGTGAACTCCGCCGCGACGAGATCCGGCTTGATCCCCCGATCCCGCAAGGCCCGGGCCGTCTGGTCTCCGACGGCGCACACCGTCGTTCCCGCGAGCGAGCGGGTGTCCCCCGCCAGGTTCGGGAAGAAGTACTCGACGGCCGTCCGGCTGGTGAACGCCACGTGGGTGTAGCCCCGGATCGTGATCGGCTTCACCTTGACGGGATTGATGCGGATCGTCGAGAAGACCGCCACTTCGGCGCCCAAGGCCTCGAACTTCCGGGCCAGTTCGCTCGATTGCTCCCGGGCGCGGGTCACCACGACCTTCTGCCCGAAGAGCGGCTTCTTTTCGTACCAGCGCAGGCGACGCTCGAGGTCGACCACGTCGCCGACGATCGTGACGGCCGGAGGGCTCAGGTTCGACGCGAGCGTCGCAATGGTGGACAGCGTCCCCCGGACGGTGCGCTGCTTCGGGGTCGTCGCCCATTGGATGGTCGCGGCCGGCGTCGACGGCTTCCACCCTTTCCGGATCAGTTTCGTCGCGATCTTGCCCAGGGCCTTGAGACCCATATAGACGACCAAGGTTCCGCCCCGAGGAAGGTCGGCGGGATCGAAGTCGCCGTCCTGCGTATGGCCGGTCACGAAGGTGACCTGCGACGCCTTGTCTCGATGCGTCAGGGGGATTCCGGCATACGTGGACGCCCCGATCGCCGCCGTGACGCCGGGCACGACTTCGAAGTCGATTCGCGCCCGACGGAGGGCCTCGGCCTCCTCGGCCCCGCGCCCGAAAATGTAGGGGTCGCCGCCCTTGAGGCGGACGACCGCCCGGCCCGACCTGGCTTCCCGGATGAGGAGCCGGTTGATTTCCGGCTGCTCGAGTGTGTGGCTATCTGACCGTTTGCCCGCAAACAGGTGCCGGGCGTTGGGCGCGAAGTCGAGGAGCTTGGGATTGACCAGGTGGTCGTAGATGACCACGTCGGCCGCGCTGAGGAGGAGGAAGCCTCGGTGGGTGATGAGGTCGAGATCGCCCGGGCCGGCTCCCACCAGGTAGACGACGCCCTTTTTCGCCGTGGACACGAGGCCACTATATACCGGCCGTTCCGCGGGACGGGGAGAATTATTTGGACCGACGGGGCTCGAGGGCTATGCCGGCATGGCGGCTGAGGGCGACGCCGGTCTCGGCGAGGTCGGGATTCCAGCGGAGCAGGCCCGCGTCTCCGATGGCCAGAAGGCCCCCCCCACCGGCGTCCGAAGGAGTTCCCCTTCCGACGTCGTCGGTCCTCCGGGAGTCTCCCCGCTTCAGGCCGGGGTGATCACCATCGCGGCGGCGGCAGCCCCGGCGGCGAGGCCGGCCCCCAAGGATCCCAGCAGGGCCGTCCGGGACGTGGGCGGCTGGGAGGGACTGATCCACAGGATCCGGCAGATGAGCGGGCCCGCCGCCGCCAGGAATCCGTAGAACAGCATTCTCGGAGCCATCAGAGCCACCGCCTCCCGGTGAGATCGAAGCACGTCCGGAAGGAGAACTCCGAGCAGGATCGCGGAGTTGCTCGTCAGCATCCCCCAGACCGCGAGGGAGCCCGGCCAAGTCCAGCGCCGTCGCTGCGTCAATCCGTGGCCCACCAGGACGGCGATGCACCCGGCGGTCAAATCCAGCAGGAGCATGAAGACGTAGCCGCGGCTCGGGGCCCCCTCGGCGAGCGACGACAGCTCGGCCAGCAGCCGGACGAGTTCCAAGAGTCCCGCGAGGATCGTGGCACGGCCGGCCAGGAGGATCTTCTCCACGCGAGAGGCTACTTGGCCTCGGGCTCGATGCGCATCAGGTGGGTGTCGGTGCGCAGGAAGAGCGCGCCCTCGATGGGGGCCACCGACGCGAAGGTTTTCCCTTTCACCTGGTTGCTGGCGACCTTGGTGAACGTCTTGTCGGCCTTCACGATCGTCGTCGCCCCATCCTCGCTGGTGAAGTAAATCAGGCCGCCGACATGGACCGGCGAGGACGAATAGGCGCCTCCGATCCGTTCCTGCCAGTAGGGCTTCCCGCTCTTGGCGTCGACGCAACTCGCAATCCCCTGATCGCTGATCAGGTAGAGCTCGTCGTCCACCAGGAGCGGCGACGGGTCCAGCGGCGCCCCTTTCTCGAGCCGCCACGCAATGTGGGTGTCCGTCACGTCGCCTTTCCCGTCCACCCGGACGGCGAGCAACACCGGCCTGTCGAAACCGGAGCTGAAGAACACCATCCCCTGGCCGTAGACGGGGCGGGGGACGACGGAGTAGCCGCCGGGATACCGGGCGGTCCAGATCACCCGACCCGAGGCGGGGTCGAGACTTTGCACCGCGCCCGCGCCCGGAACGATGACCTGCATCGACTTGCCGACCTCGATGGCCAGGGGGGTGCAGAACGCGAACTTTTTCGGTTCGCTCGCGTTGTCCCGGGGCGTCTTCCACCGGATCGCGCCGCTTTTCCGGTCCAGGGCCACGACGAACGGATTGTCCGCGCCATCGCAGCTGAAGATGAGATTCTCGCCGACCAGCACCGGCGACCCGCCGGCCCCGTGGACGGGGTTGTACTTCAGGATCTGCTTCCAGAGCACCTTTCCTTCGGAGGTGAGGGCCGCCGTGCCGTTGCTGCCGAAATGGACGTAGACCCGGTCCTTGTCGAGGATCGGCGTCGGCGACGCATAGCTGTTTTTCTTGTGGGCCGGACCCGGCGAGTCGACCTTGAAGACCTCGACGTTGTGAAGGACCTTGCCGGTCATCGCGTCGACGCAAACCGCGCGGAGCGACTTGTTCCCATCGGTGGCCGACGTCAGCCAGATCTTTCCGTCGCCGACCACCGGCGACGACCAGCCGAGGCCGTCGATGGCGGTAGTCCATTTGATGTTGTCCGACCCGTCGGCCCATTTCTGAGGGGCGACCGTCGTCTTGGCGTGCCCCTGGCCGTCGGGTCCACGGAATTGCGGCCAGTCCTGCGCGAGAGCCAGTAGAACGATCGCCACCGTGTTCATTTCTTCTCCGTTGCGAGCACGCAGCGCAGTCCGATCGCATCATCCCTCAGGTCCGCGGCCACCACCTTGCGGGACGACGACTCCAGCGCGGCGGCCTCGTCCTTCCAGCTGCCCCCGCGAATCACGTGGCCCGCGCACCACTCCCAGAGATAGCCGTGAACATCGTAGAGTCCCCAGGGATTCGGCTTCTTCGCGCCGACCGGCGGATCGTTCCCCGCAGCGTTGCCGTGATACCAGCCGTAGGCATCGAGATCCTTCGGGTCGTCGCCGAAGGAGTACTTCGTCTTCGTCCCTGCACGGGCGGCATATTCCCACTCCGCCTCCGAGGGAAGCCGGATGACCTGGTCCGCGTCGATCACGTTCGCCGCGCGCATCCGCTCGGTGGCTTTCTTGCAGAAGTCGACGGCGTCGTCATAGGACAGCATCTCGACCGAGTTGCGTGTCCCCGTCCAGCGGCTGGGATTGGCGCCCATCACGGAGGTCCAGAGATTCTGGGGGACTTCGTACTTGCCGATGGAGAACGCGGCGATGTCGATCCCCTTGTCCCCCGTCGCCAGGGTTCCCGCGGGGATCGCGACGAACTCGTCCCGGAAGGACTTCAGCAGTCCGGGCTGCTCCTGGGTCGAACCCAGCACCAGGAGGCCGATCCACAAGGCTCGCATGCACCAACGATACGCCGGCGGCGTCCTCAAGGGAGGAACAATCCGCTCGTGGCACTGCGGTTCGTCCCGGACGGCAGCCTTCCGGAGGATGCCCCTCCTGTCCACCCGGGGAAACCGGCGCCGGTTGGCGTCCCGAGCCTTCGGGGCCCTGGACCCTGCCGTGAAGTAGAAAAAACGGGATATGACCCCCGGTCGGGTCTATAATGAGGGTCATCGAAGGGTGGCCCCTTCTGCGATGCGGATCCGGGACCCTTTTTCGGGAAGAGAGAGCAGGGAGATGTCGAACGCGCCGTTGCACCTCTTCGGAATCCTGGCGTTGCGCCATGGGGCGCTGCGCTGGGATCAGCTTCGGGAGCTCCTGGAGGACCAGGCCCAGGATGCGGGCACGCCGCTGGGCGAACTGGCCCGACGGCGCGGACTGTTGACCGCCCGCCAGGTCCGGCGGCTGCTGGAACTCCAGCGCAACGGCCATGCGGACCCCGACGCCACGACGTTCGGCGGCCTCCTGCTCCACAACGGGTTCGCCTCCCTGGATGAAGTCGGCATCGCCCTGCAAGCCCAGCGCAGCGCCGAGGCCTTTGACGCCCTGCCCCTGGGCGAAATCCTGGTCGGGATGGGCACCATCGACGTCCAGAAATGCGGAGCCATCCTCACCGCTCAGCGCCGGGTCCGGGGCCTCGACCCAGCCGGAGAGCTCGACTACGAAACGCGCATCCTCCCCGCCCTGGCCGCCGAACCGGTGGCCCGCCCGGAACCCCAGGGCTGGCTTATCCAGGAAACGGGCGACGATCTGGGCAACCTGTTTCCGCTCAGCCATCGATCCGTCCTGGGCAGGCTGCCGGAGCACGATGTTGCCGTTCCCGACATGGCCGCCTCGCGGGACCACGCGGTGATCGAATACTCCCCCGCCGCACGACGCCACGTCATCACCGACTCCGACAGCAGAAACGGCACGTACCTCAACGGCGCCCAGCTGGTCCGCCCTCACGCGCTCGTCCCCGGCGACTGCATCCAGATCGGCTCGACGATCTTCCGCTACGTGGCCGGCGGCGGCATCGGCGGGGGCCAGAACACGATCGTGTCGCGGCTCGGCCAGGATGCGGCCAAGACCGCCCGCGACGTGGCGACTCGCGCCCTTCCGCTGCTCCGCAGCGCGGCGTCCGCTGCCGGCGAGACCGCGCGGCGCCTGTTGCCGTCGAGAAAGTCCCGATACGATTCCCTCCTCGAGCGGCGCGACGCGCTGCTCGACAAGGTCGGCCGCGCCGCCCTGAAAGCCCAGCCCGACGGCCCCGCGACCGTCAACGTCGACCGCGCCCAGCGCAAGGTCGACGAACTGCGCCGCTGCGGCGAGCCCGCGATCGTCCGCTGGGCGGAGCGCCGCCTGGCGGAGGCGGTCCGTCAGCTGGGGCGGCATGTGGTCGAGCGGGGCCCGGCCCCCGAGGGGATGATGGCCTCGATCGTCGAAATCCGCGAGCTCGACGCGGAGATCCTCGTCCTGGAACCGCTGCCCGGGGAGACGGCGGCGGCCACACCGGAAGCCAGCCCGGGAGCGTAGTATTGCCGGGCGCGCCCAGAGGAGACGGGATCGTGAATACTTCGGTCGCCGGACGCGCTGTCGTTCTGTTTCTGGCCCTCCTGGCCGGTGTTCCCACCGACATCGACGCGCAGGCCGCCAAGAAGGACCTCCCCGCGCTCGACTGGAATCAGTTCCGAGGGCCCAAGCGCAACGCTCATTCGCCGGACACGGGACTCCTGAAGACGTGGCCCAGCGCCGGGCCCCCGCTCGCGTGGAAGGCCACCGGCATCGGCGCGGGCTTCTCCAGCGTCTGCGTCTCCGGGAAGTTCGTCTTCACCATGGGCGAGGACGGCGGCAAGGGCCACCTCGTCGCCCTCAGCGCGGCCGACGGCAAAGTGCTCTGGAAGCTGCCCGTCGGCAACGGCTTCACCGAGCCGCAGGGCGGCCAGGGACCCCGGTCCACTCCCGCGACCGATGGCGCCGTCGTGATCGCGCTCGCCCCGACCGGCGAATTGGTCTGCGTCCGCGTCGTCGACGGCCGGACGGTCTGGCAGAAGAAGATGCAGGAGTTCGGCGCGAGCCAGCCGGGCTTCGGGTTCGTCGAGTCGCCCTTCATCGACGGCAACCTCGTGCTGGTCTCCCCGGGCGGCACGGTGGTCGCGCTCAACAAGGCGAATGGCCAGACGGTGTGGAAGAGCAAGAAGCTCAAGGGGAGCACCGACTACAGCTCGCTCAGCGTCGGAGAGCTCGGCAAGGTGAAGCAGTACCTGGTCATGACCGACAAGAGCGTCGCGGGGATCCTGGCGAGCTCGGGGGCGATCCTCTGGGAGGCGGACTTCCCCGGCGACCGGGCCGTGGTGCCGACCCCGGTCTCCAGTGGCAGCCTCGTGTTCGTGGCGGCCGGTTACGGCGTGGGCTGCAAGGCCTTCAATCTCGCCCTCGGCGGCAACGAGGTCAAGGTTCAGGAGGCCTACGCGAGCACCCAGTTCCAGATCCATCACGGCGGCATGGTCCTGGTGGGCGAACACGTGTACGGCCTGCACGACCAGGGCACGCTGCGCTGCGTCGAGCTCGCGACGGGAAAGCCGGTATGGACCGACCGCTGCGTCGGCAAGGGCTCGATCGCCTACGCGGACGGCCACCTGTACTGTCGAGGCGAAGGGGGGGCGGTGGCGCTCGTCGAAGCGTCGCCCACCGCCTTCAAGGAGGTCGGCCGCTTTACCCCGGCGCTCACGACCGGCAACAAGTGCTGGTCGCATCCCGTGATTTCGGGCGGCAAGCTGTACCTCCGCGAGCAGGACACGTTGTTCGCGCATCTCGTCCGGGAGTAAGCGTCTCCGCGGCGCCCCCCCCCGGGGAGCGGCGTCCCCGCACGGTTTCTCAAGGATCTCTGAATCTTTCATGAAGATCGAAAGAAGATCCCCCACCCTGCGATCCCCATGTGGTATTCCTTTCGCGGCTGCCGGGGGTCGTGGCGACCGGATAAGATCCGCGACCGCACGATCGAGCGCGACGCGATGATGGGAGGGACGATGAAGACGTCGACTTGGGCGATCTTGTGCGCGGTGCTTCTGGCGGTCGGCTTGGTGGCCGAAGGGCTCCACGGGGAGGACGGCCCCAAGCCCGGGAAGGAGCACCAAGTCCTGAAGCAGTGGGAGGGCACCTGGGACGCCGTCTTCCGGTTCATCCCCGAGCCGGGCAAACCGATGGCGGAGTCCAAGGGCGTCGAGACGGCGTCTGTGGGCCTTGGAGGGTTCTGGCTCACCACCGAGTTCCGGGGCGACATGATGGGCACGCCGTTCACCGGTCGCGGCACGATCGGCTACGACCAGCAGAAGCAGCGATACGTCGGGACGTGGATCGACTCGATGAAGTCCGGGCTCCTGGTGTCGGAAGGGACGGCGGACGAACGCGGCAGACTGTTTACGATGATCGCCCAGGGCTACTCCGACGCGCAGGGGAAGGCCAGGGTGATGAAGCAGGTGATGGAGCTCAAGGACAAGGACTCGAGGACGCTCACGTTCTTGACGCCCAATCCGGACGGCAAGGACATGGTGGTCGGGACGATCGAGTACACCCGCCGCAAGTAGCGACCACGTCGGTCCTCGGGGTCCCCCCCACCGCCCCCTCCCCGCCCGGGGAGGCCGCCCCCCGCGGGTCGCCCAGGACGCTTACCGACCGGCCGTCGTGAAGCTCCAGGTCCTCGACCACGGCTTGCCGGTCACCCGGGCGGCGATCGCCACCGTGTACGTCGTCGACGGCTGGAGCGGCTCCTGCGCGATGATCCCGATGGTGTTCCGCTGATAGTCCGCCGCCGCCGGCTTCTCCGGCGACGAGAGCCAGAAGGAGAGCTCCCTGCCGGCGCCGTCCTTCATCGACGCCTTGACGTCTTTCACCAAGGCGCCTTCCGAAAAGATCGCCGTCACCGGGTAGCCCGCCTTCTTGTCCGGCGACTCGGGGATCGGGTCGGGGATCTCCGGGGTGAAGGCCAGCGGCACGCCCTTCTGACCGTTCGCCGGATAGAGCACCACCGGCGCGTCCTTTCCGACCCCCATCCCGTTCGTCGCGTCGAGCACGACCGTCACCGAGGCGGGCCCTCCTCGGGCCACCCCGTAGCCGATTTTACGGAGTCGTGCCTGCAGGAGAGGGATGCGGTGCAACAGCGACCCGACCCAGCCGTCCACCGCCTCGGGGCCGTCCTTGCCCAGGAAGATGACCGCGGCTTTGCCCGCCCTCTCGCCCTCCTTCGTGTAGCCGGGGAGCTTCGGGTCTTCCGTATGAAGCCCGAGCCCCTGGGTCGCCGGCTCGTCGACATTCCGGAGGAGATACGCCGCGTGCGCCGCGCAGCCTTTGGAGAGCCCGGAATCGAGCGCGAGGTGCTCCAAGCCCGCGGCCTGGCGATGCGCGTTGAGCCGTTCCAGCACCGTCCCCGCATCGGGATCGGACGCCGCCTGCGCGAGCGCCAGGAGCATCCCCAGGATCACGGACAGATGATACCATGGGCGCCGATGATCCCGACGGCCTGCGGCATCCTGGCGGGAGGAGCGAGCCGGCGCATGGGACGCAACAAGGCCCTGCTTCCCTTCCGCGGCGCGCCGCTGATCCGCCATCAGATCGACATCCTCTCGCCCCTGTTCTCCGAAATCCTGATCAGCGCGAACGACGCCTCGCCCTATCTGCCCTTCAAGCGTCGCGTCGTGCCGGATCTCCTGGTCGAGCCCTGTTCCCTGTCGGGAGTGCACGCCCTCCTGAAAGCCGCGACCGCTCCCCGCGTCTTTGTCGTCGCCTGCGATCTTCCCTTCCTGAATCCGACGCTGATCCGGAAGCTCCTGGACGTTCCCGGCGACTTCGACGTGATCGTCCCCGACACCGCCGACGGTCTCGAGCCGCTGCATGCCCTCTACGGCCGCTCCTGTCTTCCGGCCATCGAGGCGGCGGCGGCGGACGGGCACTGGAAAATCAGCGGCTTCTATGCCGGGCTCTGGGTCGACACCGTCGACGTCGACGTCCGGGACTGGCTCGTGGAAGGACGGTCCCCCTTCACGAATGCCAATACGCCCGACGAGTGGAGCCAGACTGAGCCATAGTGTCCCACCGGAACGGTCCCCGCGCGCGGCGATCCTGGCCAGCCGCTTGCTCCCAGGAATTCAGTTGAATGACGTGTAGGGTCGTGCTAGACTTCGCCCCGACCCGTGAACACGTAAGGAGGGGAAGTTGGGTCAGGCCGCTGCCGCCCTGAAAAGCATCTACGAGCCGATCCAGGCAGAGATCGACCGTTTTGAAGCGACGCTCGCCCGCGAGCTCGCGCACGACAACCCCTTCGTCACCCAACTCCTCAACCACTCGACCAAGTTCCAGGGAAAGCGGGTCCGCCCAGCCCTCCTCCTCCACTCGGCCCATATCCTGGGCGACGGCGTGACGGACGTCCACATCTCGCTCTCGGCCGTCGTCGAGATGCTCCATACGGCGACCCTGGTCCACGACGACGTCCTCGACGAGGCCCTGATCCGCCGGCAGGTGAAAACCCTGAACAACGTCTGGGGCAACGAGGCCTCGATCCTGTTCGGGGACTACCTCTTCGCCAAGGCCTACACGCTCGCCGCCAAGATCCACAACCGCGACGCGAACATGATCCTCGCCCGGACGGTCGAAGAGATGTGCGTCGGCGAGCTCTGGCAGATCTCGACGAAATTCAACTTCGACCTGAACGAGGACCAGTACTGCAAGGTCATCTACGGGAAGACCGGGTCCCTGTTCGCGACGGCCTGCCGCCTGGGAAGCGTCGACAGCGGCGCGCCCGCGGCCCAGGTCGACGCCCTGGCCAACTACGGGGCCTGCTTCGGCACCGCCTTCCAGATCATCGACGACTGCCTCGACATCACGGGCGACGAGTCCGAGATGGGCAAGTCGCTCGGCACGGATCTGGAGAAGGGCAAGCTCACCCTGCCCGTCATCAAACTGCTCCGCGATCTGGCGCCGCGCGAGCGAAAAGACCTCCAGGATCTCCTCGTCTCCAAGGACGTCCCCGACAAGAAATCCGTCGTGCTCAAGATGATCCGCGAGCGGGACATCCTCTCCTACTGCACGCGGCGCGCCACGGAGTTCGTGGAGGACGCCAAATCCGGGCTTCGCCAGCTGCCGGACTCGATGCACGTGGACGCGCTGCTCAGCCTGGCCGACTTCGTCCTGGAACGCCGCATTTAGCCTCGGGTCCGCCGCCGGATCCGCGCATTTCCCCGTTTGTGCCGTCGCGGCTTTGTGGTTTGCAACGCGCCGTGCTATCATCGAAGCGAATGAAGCTCGTGAAGACGGATGAGGCCCGCATCGGTCAGAAGGCCGCCCGGGACGTCATCGACTTGCGCGGCAATCTGCTGTTCAAGGCGGGAACCGAGCTCAGCGCCGAGCTTCTCGACATCTGCAAGCAGCGCACCATCTCCCATCTGTTCATCGAGGATTCCGGCGGGGACACCCCGAAGTCGCCGGTCGACGTTCAGGCCCAGAGGGAGTCGCTCCTGAAGGAGATCGACCGGACCTTCGCGGGCCTGGAAGGCAACGCGACCATGACGGCGCTGAAGGATGCGTCCCAGCGGTATCTCACGGCCAAGCTGATCAAATAACGCGATGGAACCCAACCCGCACCAGCTGGTTCAGGAAAAAGTCCGCAAACTGGTGGATCGGATCCAGGGGCTTCCGACCCTCCCGGTCATGATGACGAACATCAACCAGATGATCCTGAACCCGCGCACCTCGCCGAAAGAGGTCGCGCACGTCATCTCGAACGACCCGTCGCTCACCTCGAAGGTTCTGCGCGTGGTCAATTCGTCGTTCTACGGCTTCCCGAACCGCATCACGACCATCACCCACGCGATCGTCATCCTCGGCTTCAACACGATCAAGTCGATCGTGCTGTCGTCGACGATCTTCGACGTCTTCCGGCGGACGGTGAAGCCGGGGGATTTCGACCGCACGCAATTCTGGAAGCATTCGATCGGGTGCGGCGCCGCCGCGAAGGCGATCGGCCGGCGCCTGAATTATCCGATGCTGGAAGAGCTGTTCATCGCCGGCCTGCTTCACGACGTCGGCAAGATCGTCATGGACCAGTACATGCCCGAGAAGTTCGCCGAAGTCATCAGCGTCGTCCATTCCCGCGACTGTCTCATCGCCGAGGCCGAACTGCAGGTGCTGGGCGCCACGCACGCCGAGGTGGGCGCGTGGCTGTTCGAGAAGTGGAACCTGTCGAAAGGCCTCATCGAGACGACGCGCTGTCATCACAATCCGGCGCTGGCGGGCGAGAACCAGAAGCTCGCCGAGGTCATCCATCTCGCCGACATCCTGATTCGCGCCATGCGTTTCGGCAATGGCGGCGACAACAAGATCCCCGCGATCAGCGAGACCGCGTGGAGGTCCCTGGGGCTCCAGCACTCCGATTTCGACGATCTCTTCGTCCAGACCAACGCGGAGATCGAAAGGGCCATGGTGTTTCTCGACTTCATTAAGTAGCCGTGCCGTTCGACCCGACCAAGTCCGATTCCAGCATCACCCGAGCGGACTCGGGGATCTTCCGGGCGATGCAGCAATCGCCCGAATCGATCGAGCTCCAGGACGTCGTCTCCCGGATGTTCCTGATCCAGGACGTCTCCGAGCTGACGAAGGTTCTCTCCGAGGCGGCGATCCGCTACACCAAGGCCCGGACGATCTCGGTCTTCCTCCGGGGTGACGACGGCCAGTTCACCGGAGGCGACCCGGCGCTCCTCCCCGAGAAGACCGTGCTCGACTACGTCCTCGAGGAGGCCCGCCACATCACCGTCCCTCACGGCAACGGCTGGATCGTGGCCCTGCCGCTGCGGGTCGCGCAGGGCCCGGTGGGCGTCCTCGTCTGCGACGTCACCGGGATGGCGGAAGAGATCGCCCGCATGAATCTGGAGCCCGTCACCGTCCTCTGCGGCCAGGCGGCGGTGATGATCCACAACGCCCTTCGGGTCAACCGGTCGATCGGCGAATCGGCGCTGCTGTCCAACATCCTCGACTCGATCACCAACGCCATCATCACCCTGGACAACCAGGGCATCATCACGCGCCTCAACCGGAACGCCATGGCCGTCCTGGAGCTCACGCCCGACGTCGTCGGAAAGCCCTACAAGGAGGCGCTGCATCCCGACGTCGCCGCGGCGGTGGGGGCGCTCCTCAAGGACACCGAGCACATGGGCTACGCGATGGAGAAGATGGTCACGGCGAAGCTCGACCAGGGGATCGAGCTCAACATCGCGATCTCCACCTCCATCCTCCGAGACGAGGCGTTCGCGCCGCTGGGGACCATCGTCGTCTTCCGCGACATGACGGCCTCGCGCGAGCTGGACCGCCTGCGGAAGCTCGACACGATGAAGAGCGAATTCGTCGCCAACGTGTCCCACGAGCTCAAGACGCCCCTGACCTCGATCAAGGCCTACACCGAGGCCCTGATCGACATGGCCACGGAAGAGCAGATGAAATCCTTTCTCAAGGTCATCGACGAGGAGTCCGACCGCCTCCTGTTCCTGATCAATGATCTTCTCAACGTGTCCCGCATCCAGTCCGGGAAGATCAAGATGCACTACACGCTGATCCATCCCCGCACGATCGTCGACGAGATTCTGAACATCTCGAAGATCAACTCCGAAAAGCACAAGCTCGTCCTCGACATGGCGCCCGGGCTGTCGGACATGATGCTCGACAAGGAGAAGCTCAAGGAGGTCATGATCAACCTGATCTCCAATGCGATCAAATACTCCCCCGCCGGAGGCGACGTGAACGTCCGGTTCCGGCTGGACGAGTCCAACCTCCGGATCGAGGTGCAGGACCACGGCATCGGCATCCCGAAGGAGCACCAGTCGAAGCTGTTCGAAGCCTTTTACCGGGTCGATTCCTCGCACACGGCATCGATCCCCGGGACGGGCCTGGGACTGACCATCGTCAAGGCGATCGTCGAGCACCACGGGGGCCGCTGCTGGTTCGAGAGCGAAGTCGGCAAGGGGACGACGTTCTTCCTCCTCATCCCGGCCCGGCGCGAGATCAAGCGCGGAGAGCTGGGCAGCGAAATCGGATCGATGGTGTGAGCCGGGTCCCCGCCGGCGTCCCGCCGCGGACCCGCCCGCCGTGCCCCGCGCTTATTAGTAGGTGGACATGCCCTGGGGCTGATTCAGACCGCGGATGTTGAGTTCCGTCCGAATCTTGGGGTTGATCGGATCCACTTCGACGATGCGATTCGCTCCGGTCTCGAGGATCAGCGTGTTCCCGTCCTCCAGGCGGATCGCCTGCGACGGCATCGAGAAGCCCGAGGCCTTCCAGACGATGGTCGAGCGCGCGTCCAGCTCGAGGACCTGCCCCTTCTGCTGGTCGACGATCAGGGTATTGCCGTTGTCGAGACGCGACGCCCGGAAGGGGCGGATGACGGTGGTCCTCAGGTCCGCGCTCCACTGGACCGCGCTGGCCCGGTTCACCTCGAGGACCGCCGATTGGGTGCAGATGAGGGTATTCCCGTTGTCTAGGCGCTGGGCCGTCAGGGGGTACTCGGTCTGGTGCTGCCAGACGACCTGCCGCGTCTTGCTGTCGTACTCGACGACCCGCCGGTTGTACTGTTCCGCCACCAGCGTGTTCCCGTTGTCGAGGCGCGACGCGTCCCGGGGATACTGGACCTCCTCCATCCGCCAGGGGACGTCCCCCCCGGTGCGCCCCAGGGGGCGGACCTCGTAGAGGGCGTTCGTGTTCGGGTCGGCCACCAGGACGTTCCCGCTCGCCAGCTTCCGCGCGATGGACGCGCCCTGTCCCCCCTGGGTGTAGGACCAGACTTCCCGGCCCCGGGGGTCATACTCGTGGATGCCCGCAACGTCCGTC
>Ga0070731_10003039_pt1 | contig 15380 bp, 18 predicted proteins | sample Coa_R1_2_FD_66448 | JGI IMG/M metagenome (GOLD analysis project Ga0070731, IMG submission 66448) | Surface soil microbial communities from Centralia Pennsylvania, which are recovering from an underground coalmine fire - Coalmine... | ecosystem: Environmental > Terrestrial > Soil > Unclassified ...
ATGCGGCTCGCGGATGAGGTCAAGGAGCTCGGGTCGATCGAGACCCAGCCGCTCCTCGAAGGTCGCAACATGACGATGGTGCTGGCGCCAACAAAGAACGCGGGGTTGAAGCGAGATGCCGAAGCAGAAGACAAACTCAGGAGCCAAGAAGAAGTTCAAGGTGACCGGCAGCGGCAAGCTGCTGCGCCGGACCGCGAACCAGAGCCACAACCTCGAGCACAAGCCCGCGAAGCAAAAGCGCCGGTTCAGTAAGTTCCGCCCGGTCGCGAAGGCGAACGAGCGGGCCGCGAAGCGGCTCCTGGGGGAGGGCTAAGCGAATGCCGCGCGTCAAGCGAGCCGTTCACGCGCAGAAGAAGCGCCGCAAGGTGCTCGAGCAGGCCAAGGGCTACTGGGGCCTCAAGAGCACGAACTACCGGTACGCGAAGGAGCAGGTCGAGCACTCGCTCGTCTACGCCTACCGCGATCGCAAGAACAAGAAGCGCGCCTTTCGCCGCCTCTGGATCATGCGCATCAACGCCGGCGCGCGCGCACACGGGCTCTCCTACAACCAGTTCATCGCCGGGCTGAAGGCGGCGAACGTCGAGCTCGACCGCAAGGTGCTGGCCGACCTCGCGGTCAGCGACCCGCCCGCCTTCGCGAAGCTCGCCGAGCAGGCGAAGGCCGCGCTCGGCTGAGCCGGCAGGCGGAGATCTTTCTCCGCCAGGCGGAGTACTGCGACACGCGCTCGCCGCTGTACGCGTCGGCCTGCCGGCGGCTCGCGACCGACACGCGTGTCGCGGCGCTCGCGTCCGACCTCCGTTGGGACTTCCCGCTGCGGCTGCTCGCCGGGCTCAACTACCTCGTGTTGGGCGGCGAGGCGTCGTGGGACGAAGTCGACCGTGCGCTCGATACGCACGCCGAGTTCCTCGCGCGCTTCGTCACCGAGCAGCCGGTGCAGACGAACGAGGTCGCGCGCGCCTGGGCGCTTCTACCCGGGTTGCTGTGCGTCGGCCCGGAGCCGATCGAGCTGCTCGAGCTCGGGTCGTCGGCCGGGTTGCTGCTCGGCGTCGACCGCTACCGCTACCGCTACGACACCGGCTCATGGGGCAACGGCCGGCCGCTTCTGCATGGCCACGGCGGTCCGCCGCCGTCGCTGCTCGAGCGCGGGCTCGACGTCGTGCGCCGGCGCGGCGTCGACAGCCATCCGGTCGACGTGACGACGGACGAAGGCGCACGCCTGCTCGAGGCGTTCGTCTGGCCCGACCAGACCGAGCGGCTCGAGCGTCTGCGCGAGGCGATCGCCGTCGGGCGAGCCGACCCGCCCGAGCTCGTCGCCGGCGACTACGTCGAGCTCGCGCCCGAGCTCGTGAACGAGAGAACGGTGGTCTTCTCGGCGGTGACGACGGTGTACCTCGACGACGCGCGCTACGCCGAGCTCGTCGAACGGCTGCGCGGCGTGCGCTGGTTGTCGCTCGAGGGTCCGCGACGCGACCGCGGCTACGACGGGATGCGGCTCGAGCTGGGCGGCCGCGTGCTGGCCGAGCACGTCGACTTCCACGGCACGTCGATGGAGTGGGTCCCGTAATTACCTCGCGCGACAACGAGAAGTTGAAGCTCGTCCGGAAGCTGCACCAGCGAAGGTGGCGCGAGAAGCTGGGCCTCTTCGTCGGCGAGGGCGAGGACCTCGTTGCGGCGGCGACGGCCGGCCCGGTCGAGCTGCTCGTCGCGGGTGAGAACGTCGAGCCGCGGCTGCTCGCCGAGGTCTCGTCCGCCGCGCACCCACCGCGCGTGGTCGGCGTCTACCGGCGCTCTGATCTCCCCGCCGGGGCTGCGCAACCGGTCACGCTCGCTCTCTGGCATGTCGCCGATCCAGGCAACGTCGGCGCGCTCGTCCGCACCGCCGACGCCTTCGGCGCCGCGGTCGCGCTGTCGGAGGGCTGCGCCGACCCGACCGGGCCGAAGGCGCTGCGCGCGTCGGCCGGCTCGATCTGGCGCGTGCCGCTGGTCGCGTTCCCACCGGCGGGCCGGCGGATCGCGCTGAATGCGGGCGGCGGCGAGCCGCTCGGCGGGATCGACCTGCGCGGCGAGGTCGTCTTCCTGCTCGGCGCAGAACGGGAAGGCTTGCCGCCCGAGCTCGCGCGCGACGTCGATGCCTGGATCCCGATCGCCGGCGCCGAGTCGCTCAACGTCGCGGTCGCCGGAGCGATCGCCCTATACGAGTGGCGCCGCCAAAACGCGTGAACGCCCTCTGAGACGTGTCAGAGTCGTCTCTGAGACCGGCGCCCCGAAAAAACCGGCCAAGACTCGCGAAAAGCCCTGCTCAGGGGCGAACTGGCTCTGACACTTCTCTGAGACGGGCGCCCCGTCAGGCGCGCCTGCGGCAGACCCAGATCGAGTCCTCGCCGCCCCGCCACGGCTTGCGGTCGAACCAGCCGTAGACGGCGTCGACGACGAAGCCTTCCTCGCGCAGCAGCGCGCGCCACTCGTGCACGGTCAGCCAAGAGAGCGAGAGCTCGGCCTCGGCGCCCGCGCCGCGCACGCGGAGCGTCAGCGTCTGCTGCTCCTCGTCCCAATCGGCGCGCTCGAAGATGCCCGGCTCGCGCTCGAGCCAACGCCCGTGCGTCTCTGCGATGTCCTCGACGCCGGGGGTGAAGACGTCGAAGACGAACCGACCCGGCGGCGCCAGCAGTCGCCGGACGGCGCGCAACGCAGCCCGCCGCTCCGCGTCGGTCTGCATATGCAGAAGCGAGCGAAACGGCACGATCACGAGCGGGAACTCGCCCTCGACGGGCGGATCGCGCAGGTCGCCGAAGCGCAGGTCGAGCTCCACACCCGCGAGCATCGCCCGCTCCGCCGCGACCGCGAGCATCTCCGCGGACGAGTCGACACCGATCACGTCGATCCCTTCGAGCGCAATCGGCACCGCGATCCGGCCCGTGCCGACCGCGAGCTCGACGACCGGGCCGCCCGAGCGTCGCGCCTCGTCGACGTAGAACGGGACGTCCTCGACGACCGTCCGCGACCACGGGTCGTAGATGCGCGCGATCGCGTCGTACGCGGACACGCGGGTATGCTGCCCGCGTGGACAGCTTCGCGAGGTCGTTCGTGTTTACCCGGCCCCGGCGCGGGGCCGGGGTACGGGCGACCACCGCCTGACTCCGCGTTCTCGGCCGGGGCGATCACCGGAAAACGCCCGCGACCGAGGAGGACGATTGACGGACTGGCAAGAGCTGGAGCAAGCGGCCGAACAGGCGATCAACAGCACGACGTCGACGTCGGAGCTTGTCGACGCTCGCGTCACCTGGCTCGGCCGGAAGAGCGAGCTCGCGCAGGCACTGCGCGGCGTCCGCGATCCACAGACCGGTGCGCTCCTCAACGGCATCCGCCGCCGGCTCGAGGCGGCCGTCGCCGATCGCGAGCAGACGCTCGCCGACGAGGAGCTCGGGCGCCGCCTCCGCGACGAAGTCGTCGACGTCACGCTGCCGGGTGAGGAACTGCCGCTCGGGCACCTGCACCCGATCACGCAGGTGCGGCGCATGGTCGAGGATGCATTCCTCGGCCTCGGCTACGAGGTGCGCGACGACCGCGAGGTCGAGACGGTGGAGTACAACTTCGACAAGCTCGCATTCGGTCCGACGCATTCGGCACGCTCGCCGCGCGATACGTTCTTCTTCACTGACGGCGCCGTCCTCCGAACGGAGACGAGCCCGTCGCAGATCCACATCCTCGAGCAGAAGCCGCCGCCGATCTACATGGTCTCGCTCGGCCGCGTCTATCGCCGCGACGCGATCACCGCCACGCGCTACCCGATCTTCCACCAGTTCGAGGGCCTTGCCGTCGACAAGGGCCTGACGCTCGCCGACCTGAAGGGGACGCTGCTGCACGTCATGCGGGCGTTGTACGGGCCCGAGCGGCGCGTGCGTTTCCGGACTCACTACTTCCCGTTCACCGAGCCGTCGATCGAGCCCGACGTCTCGTGCGGAATCTGCGGCGGGGCCGGCTGCCGCACCTGCAAGTTCTCGGGCTGGATCGAGATGGGGGGCGCGGGCATGGTCGACCCGCACGTCTTCGAGAACGTCGAGCTCGACCCGGAGGAATGGAGCGGCTTCGCGTTCGGCTGCGGCCTCGAGCGGACCGCGCAGCTTCGCAACGACATCCCGGACATCCGTGCGCTCTGGGAAGGCGACCTGCGCGTGCTGAGGCAATTCTGATGCGCATCCCGGTTTCGTGGCTGCGCGACTACGTGCCGATCGAGATGCCGCTCGCCGAGCTGGCGACGCGGCTGTCCGTGGCATCGGCGGAGGTCGAGGGAATCGAGTACGTCGGCGTCGCCGACGTCGACGGCAACCTCGGCCGGTTCCGGGTCGGCCGGGTGCTCGAGGCGGTCAAACATCCGAACGCCGACCGCCTGCAGCTGACGAAGGTCGACGTCGGCGAACCCGAGCCGCGTTCGATCGTCTGCGGCGCGTGGAACTTCGGCGTGGGCGCGACAGTCGCGGTCGCGCTGCCGGGCGCGATGTTGCCGAACGGCGTCACGCTCGAGCGGCGCACGGTCCGCGGCGAGGTCTCCGACGGGATGATCCTGGCGGAGGACGAGGTCGCCCTCGGCACCGACCACAGCGGGATCATGGTCCTACCGGAGACCGACCCGGGTACGCCGCTCGCCGACGTGCTGCCCCTCGCCGATCAGGTACTGGTCGTCGAGTCGACCGGCAACCGGCCCGACCTGCTCTCCGTCTACGGGATCGCGCGCGAAGTTGCCGCGCTCTACGATCTGCCGCTCGCGCAGTGTCTGACACCGGACATGTCCGGTGTCAGACACTCAGGCGGCGAGGTCGACATCGAGGTCGACGACTTTCACGGCTGCCCGCGCTACATCGGTCGCCTGTTCGAAGACGTGGGCGTCGAGCCCTCGCCGCTCTGGCTGCGCGCGCGGCTGAACGCCGCCGGCCAGCGCCCGATCTCGAACGTCGTCGACGTGACGAACTACGTCATGCTCGCACTCGGCAACCCGTTGCACGCGTTCGACTTCGCGACGCTGCACGGCAGTCGCATCATCGTCCGGCGCGCGCGGCCCGGCGAGCGCATGCGCACCCTCGACGGCGTCGACCGGGCGCTCACGACCGAGGACCTCCTGATCGCCGATGCCGACCGCGCCACTGCGCTCGCGGGAATCATGGGCGGCGAGGAGACCGAGATCGGCCCCGCGACGACGAGCGTGTTGGTCGAGGCGGCGAACTTCGAGCCGTACGGGATCTACCGCTCCTCGGAGCGGCTGCGCCTGCGCACGGAGGGATCGAACCGCTGGGAGAAGGGCGTCGATCCGTACCTCGCGGAACCCGCCGCCGACCTTGCGACGAAGCTCATCCTCGAACTCACCAGCGCACGCTGGACGGCCGACGCCGACGTCCACCGCGAGCTGCCTGAGCGCCCCGTCGTCCGCTTCCGGCCCGAGCGCGCCGACGAGGTGATCGGCGTCGAGACGACGCCACACGAGCAGTACGCGCTGCTCGGGCGGCTCGGCTTCGAGCATCGCGGCGCGCACGTCGTCGTGCCGACATGGCGCGCGCGCGACGTGCTGCGCGAGATCGACGTGGTCGAGGAGATCGCACGCTTCCGCCTCGAGGACGTGCCGTTCACGCTTCCGGCACGACGCGAGATGTACGGCACGCTGACGCGCGAGCAGCAGCTGCGGCGCCGCGTCGAGGACACGCTCGTCGGCCTCGGCTTCGCCGAGACGTACACCCCGAGCCTGGTCCCCGACGACGAGACGACCTGGAAGCTGCCCGAACCGATCTCCATCGAGCTGACCGCGTTGAGGACGACGCTCCTCCCGAGCCTCGTCGATACGGCGCGCCGCAACGTCGACGCCGGCGCCCGCGCGATTGCGCTGTTCGAGATCGCACGCGTCTACTTGCCCAACGGCGACTTGCCGAACGAACGACTGCGTGTCGCCGGGCTCGCAGCCGGCGGCTTCTTCCACACGAAGGGTGTCGTCGAGACCCTGTATGCAGCGCTGAAGGCGGAGCCGCAGTTCGAGCGGGTGGAGCATCCGCTCCTGCACCCAGGCAAGGCAGCGCGCACGCCGGCCGGCATCGTCGGCGAGTTGCATCCACGACAGCTCGACGGCGAGTGGGGCGTGTTCGAGCTCGACCTCGCCGACCTGTTCGCACTCGCCCACGAGCCGGTCATGTACGCAGACGTGATCACGTACCCGGCGATCCGCCAGGACATCGCCGTTGCCGTCCCCGACGACGTCGCGGCCGGCGACCTCGTCACGGCGGCGCGGGCGGCAGCAGGGCCCGAGCTCAGGGAGATCCGCGTCTTCGACGTCTACCGGGGCGAGCAGCTCGGTCCCGGCCGCAAGTCGCTCGCGTTCTCGGTCGAGTATCAGTCGCCAGAGCGCACGCTGACCGACGAGGACGCGGCCCGGCTGCGCGAGCGGATCGTCGCCGCGCTCGCCGAGCGCTTCGGCGCCGAACTCCGCTAAGGCGTCGCGTGCGACGCCGACGACAGGAGGCCGCGCGGTTCGTCCGCGGTGCCGTTTGAATCAGCCCCGGTCGAGTAGCGCGAAGCGGCCGAACCGGGCGCGCTCGTGCCGCTCGCGCCCGCGGCGCGCGAAGTAGCGCATCGTCGCCCCGACGCCGCCCGCCAGCACGAAGCCGGCGACGAACGCGCCGGCGACGGCCAACGGCAGATTCGCGCGGAGCTTCGCGCTCAGGTCGGTCACGTGCCCGAGCTCGCCTCGGAGCAGTGCGAGTGACGCCGCAAGCTCCCGGCGCTCCTGCTCGATGTCGTCGCGAACTTGCGTAGCCGAGCGTCCGTTCCGGTTCGCCATCAGCGCCTCAGCGCCGCCGTCGTCAGCTTGGCCTCGCGGATCGCCTGCTCCGGGAGCGGCGGCGTCGCGCTCCGCAGCGCGCCCACCGCGAGCAGCCCGAGCGTGCCCGCGAGCAGGACCAGACCGCCGCACACGACGAGCAGCGCAAGCCACGTCGGGAGCACGAGCGCGAGCGCCGCCCCGGCCGCAGCAAACGCAAACGCGAGCGCAAAGAGCCCGAGGAGCGCCGCCGTGACGCCGAGGCCGATTCCTGCCCCGAGCGCACCGACTTTCCGCTTCACCTCGAGGGCAGCGAGCTCGAGCTCGAGCCGCGCCAGCGCGCTCGCGTGGTCGGCGACGTCCTTCGCCGCGGTGCCGAGGCCCGAGCCGTTCTCAGAGCCGGGGGTGGCCATGCGCCCTCCAGTCGATCAGTCGCGCGAGCACCATGCCCGTGACGAATGCCCCGGCGACGAGTGTCCACGGCGCGCCGCTCTTACCGGCAGCACCCGCCCGGCGGTCGACGAAGATGCTGGTTGCGCCGCTCGACACTTGATCCTGTTACCCGCTCGTTCTCCCGGCACAAACCTAGCTCACACGGAGACGGGCGGGCGGCCCGCGGCCCACGGCCGTGCTTGCTCGAGCTGTGCGGCGAGCCGGATCAGCGTCGCCTCAGCCGCGACACGGCCGACGAGCTGCACGCCGACCGGCAGCCCGTCGGCGAACGCGAGCGGCACCGAGACGGCCGGCTGCCCCGTCACGTTGGCGACGGCCGTAAACGGTGTGAACGCGCCTGCACGCCGGTATTGCTCGCGCGGGTCGTCCGGCTCGAACATCCAGCCGACCGGCACGGGGAGCTTCGCGAGCGTGGGCGTGAGGACGACGTCGATCGCGTGCCAGAACGCGCAGACGCGTCGTGCGTAGCGCTGCAGCGCGAGCACCGCGCCGACGTAGTCGAGCGCGCTCGTCGCCTGCGCTGCCTCCGCGAGCATGCGGTTGAGCGGCTCGAGCCGCTCCGGCGGGACGCCGTACAGCGCCGGGCCGATGCGCCAGAGGAAGCCGAAGCGGTCGAGCAGGCCCTCCTCCCGCCACGGGGGCGTCGCCTCGACGACGTCATGGCCGAGCTCGGCCAGCAGGTCGGCCGCGTCACGCGCCGCGGCCGCGCACGGCGCGTCGACCGGATAGTCGATCGGCGGCTCGACCGTCACTGCGATTCGCAGACGGCCGGGCGGCGTCTCGGCTTCCATCGCGAACGGCCGCTCGGGCGGCGCGAGCCGAATCAGGTCGCCCGGCTCGTAGCCGCAGACGACGTCGAGGAAGGCTGCGACGTCGCTCACGCTCGCCGCGAGCGGTCCCGCCTGCGCAAGCGGGAACGGCCCCTCGCCCTGCGGGGAGGCCGAGACGCGGCCGCGTGTCGGCTTGAGGCCGACGAGCCCGCAGCACGACGCCGGGATTCGGATCGAGCCGCCGCCGTCGCTTCCGTGTGCGAGCGGCAGCACGCCGGCGGCCACGTGGGCCGCGGCGCCGCCGCTCGAACCGCCCGGCGTTCGCTCCGTGTCCCACGGATTGCGGCAGGCACCGTTCAGTGCCGACTCGGTCACTGCGGTCGATCCGAACTCGCACGTGTTCGTCTTTCCGAGCACGACGAAGCCGGCTGCGCGCAGCTTGCGGACGACGGCCGCATCCTCCGTCGGCACGTGCTCGGCGAACGCATGGCAGGAGTACGTCGTGCGGATGCCCGCGGTGTCAGTCAGGTCCTTGATCCCGATCGGCACGCCGCGAAACGGTCCGTTCGGGAGCTCGCCCTCGGACTCGGCGATGGCCTCGTCGCCGCACACGGTGACAAAGGCGTTCAATCGTCCGTCGACCGCCTCGAGCCGTCGCAGCGCGGCCTCGACGAGCTCCCGCGGGGACGCCTCGCGCCGCCGGACGAGCTCCGCCAGCCGGAGCGCAGTCGTCAGCGGCGGCCTACGAGCCCGAGCCAGAGCAGGGCGCGTCGTACGAGTCCGACTGGGTGAGCCTGTCGGGGCTCCGGCTCGACGTCTGATTCGAGGCGCCGGACGACACCGGCCCGCTCGGAGCTGATCTGCGCGCTCGCGGCGGGCTCGCGAAACTCGTCGAGACCTGCGAGCGAGGTTGCGATCCGCACGCGCCCGTCGGTGATCTCGAGCACGCTCTCCGCCGGCACGTAGCGCGGCCGGCTGAACATCCCGCTCGCGACGCTCAACCCGTCGAAGATGTCTTGCGTCGAGTCGCCCGTCACCTCCTCGACCCGCCCGACGTCGTCCCCCTCGGCGTCGACCACGGTCCAGCCCGGCTCGATCATCAGCCAGCTGACCGGGTCGCCGTTCATCTAGACGGTGCGGCCCCCGAGCAGCCAGACCGGCCCCTGCGTCGCGACCGGGTGCGTATCGCTGAGCGCGCGCGCGATCTGCACCCGTCCGCGAATGCCTTTCTCGTCGCAGCGTTCGAGGGAGCGGCGCACCATGACGGGCGAGGCACCGTAGCCGAACTTGGCCGCGCAGCGGAAACGGAGCAGCAGCGTGTCCGGCACGAGGCGCGGGTTGATCGGCGCGAGCTGCAGCGCCGCGAGGTCGAGGTAGTCGGACGAGCCGAGCTCGATCTCGCCGAGCAAGTCGCTCCAGTCGTCGGGAAGCCTTGCGAGCGCGTCGTCCCAGTGCTGCGCGAGCGTACGCTCCTCGGGAGCCGCGGGCGGCGGGGCGGCCTGCGACGAAAGCACGGCGATCGTGCCGTCGAGCCCAGCCTCGTCGAGGTGCGCGAGCAGCCGCGGCACCGCCGTCGGCGCGAGCGCGCTGCCGTCGCGAGCGAGGTCGAACCGGAGCACGCCGTTGCCCGCACGGAACGGCTGCGCCGGGCCGAGGAGTGCCGCAGCGCGCTCCGTGTCGCCTTCGGCGACCCGCAGTTCGACGCGGGCGCTCGCAAGCCCCGGCGGCAGCGTGCGCGCGAGCGCATCCCAGACCGCGACCAGGCTCACGTGTCAAAACGTACACTCAAACCGAGTGGCAAAGGTCGAGAAACGGCGGGTGCTGTCGGACGAGCGGCTGCGCGGCTTTCTCCGCGAGATGCTGCTGATCCGGCGCTTCGAAGAGAAGGTCGAGGAGCGGTTTCGGGCCGGCGAGCTGCCGGGGTTCCTGCATGTCGCGATCGGGCAGGAGGCAGTCGCGGTCGGCGTCTGCAACGCGATGGAGGACGGCGACGTGTTCGCCTCCACCCATCGGGCGCACGCGCACACCCTGGCGCGCGGCACGCACCCGAATGCGTTGATGGCGGAGCTCTACGGCAAGCTCGAGGGCTGCTCGCACGGCTACGGCGGCTCGATGCACCTCTACGACGTCGAGCGCGGCAACCTCGGCGCGAACGCGGTCGTTGCGGGCGGCATCCCGGCGATCGTCGGCGCGGGCCTCGCGTTCAAGCTGCGCGACGAGCCGCGCGTCGCGGTCGCGTTCTTCGGCGACGGCGCGACGAACTCGGGCACGTTCCACGAGTCGCTCAACCTTGCCCAGCTCTGGAAGACGCGGTCGGTGTTCGTGTGCGAGAACAACGAGTGGGCCGAGTCGACGCCGGGCTGGCAGCACTCGCCGGTCTACGACGACATGTCGAAGCGGGCTCTCGCTTACGACATGCGTGCGGTCAAGGTCGACGGCCAGGACGTGGAGGAGGTCTTCGAGCTCGCGCGCGAGGCGCTCGAGCGCGCTCGCTCCGGCGAGGGACCGGTCTTCCTCGACGTCGAAACGTCGCGCATGCACGGGCACTACATCGGTGACCCCCAGGTGTATCGCTCGAAGGAGGACCGCGAGGAGGCTGCCGAGCGCGATCCGATCGCCCGGCTGCGCGCTCGCCTCGGCATCTCGGACGCGGAATGGGAGGCGCTCGGAAACGAGGTGCGCGAGATCGTCGAGGCGTCGGTCGAGTTCGCGAAGAACGGCACCGACCCACAGCCCGAGGACGCGCTGAAGAACGTCTATGCCTGAGCTCTCGTACCGCGAAGCCGTGCGGGACGCGCTCGCGACGGCGATGCGGGCCGATGACGACGTCTTCATCATGGGCGAGGACATCGCCGAGATGGGCGGCTCGATGGGCGTCACCCAGGGTCTCCTCGAGGAGTTCGGCGCCGAGCGCGTGCGCAACACGCCGATCTCGGAGATCGCGATCGTCGGCGCCGGAATCGGCGCGGCGATGCAGGGCATGCGGCCGGTGGTCGAGATCATGTACGAGGACTTCCTGACGATCTCGATGGAGCAGATCGTCAACCAGGCGGCGAAGCACCGCTACATGTCGGGCGGCCAGCTGAAGGTGCCGCTGACGATCCGCACGCAAGGCGGCGCGGGCTGGTCGCCGGGCGCGCAGCACGCGCAGCAGCTCGAGTCCTGGTTCGTGCACGTACCGGGGCTGAAGGTCGCGTTTCCGTCGTCGCCAGGGGACGCGCGCGGGATTCTTTGGTCGGCGATCTACGACGACAACCCGGTGATCGTCTTCGAGCACCGGCTGCTCTATCCGATCAAGGAGGAGCTGCCGGAGCAACTCGAGCCGGTGCCGCTCGGGAAGGCGCGCGTCGTGCAAGAGGGAACCGACGTGACCGTGATCGCGACCGGGCCGCTTGTACACCGGTCACTAGCTGCCGCGAAAGAAGCTTCCGAGGAAGGGATCTCGGTCGAGATCGTCGACCCGCGTACGCTGCAGCCGCTCGACGTCGAGACGCTTCTCAGGTCTGTGGAGAAGACGAACCGCGTCGTCGTCGCCCACGAGGCCGTGACCCGTGGCGGTTTCGGTGCCGAGGTCGCCGCCGTGCTGCAGGCGGAGGCCTTCGACTGGCTCGACGCGCCGATCGAGCGGGTGGGCGCGAAGTTCGCGCCGCTCGCGTTCGCCCCGGCGATGGAGCAGTACGTGATCCCGCATCCGGCCGACGTGCTGGCCGCGATCCGCCGGACGGTGGCGCGTGGCGACTGAAGTCAAGCTGCCGCGCCTGGGCCAGGGCATGGAGGCGGGCACGATCGTGAAGTGGCTGAAGGCCGAGGGCGAGCGCGTCGAGCGCGGCGACCCCTTGTACGAGGTCGACACCGAGAAGGCGACGCAGGAGGTCGAGGCGGAGGCCAGCGGCGTACTGCTGAAGATCGCGGTCGAGTCCGGCGAGGTCCCGGTCGGCCAGACGGTGGCCGTGATCGGCGAGGCCGGCGAGGCCGTGGCCGAACCGGACGCGTCCGGCGGCAGCCACCGTGAAGAAAGCGCCACGGAGGAGCCGGAAACGGCTCAACCACCGGCCGTCGAAACGGACGTGTCCGGGCGCAGCCGCCGTCACGAAAGTGTGACAACTCGTCCACAGGCGAACGGGAGACGGATCAAGGCCTCGCCGCTTGCGCGCCGGATGGCGCGCGAGCGGGGGATCGACCTCGCAGGACTGCGCGGGACCGGGCCCGACGGGCGGATCGTCGCCGAGGACGTCGAGCGCGCGGAGCAGGCTGCCTCGGAACCGCAGCGCGCAGCCGCGACCGCCCCTGCGCGAGCCGCGACGCCTGAACCGCCTGCCGACGTCGAGTCTGTGCCCCTGACGAACGTCCGCCGGACGATTGCCCGCCGACTCACCGCCGCGTCGCAGGTGCCCGTCTTCGTGCTGACCGTGACCGCCGACATGACTCGGGCGGACGCCCTGCTCGAGCGCGCACGAGAGCTCGAAACGAACGTGCGGGTCACGGTCACCGACCTGCTCGTGAAGCTCACCGGTGCGGCGCTCATGCGACATCCCGACGTGAACGTCCAGTTCACCGATGATGCGCTCCTTCGCTTCCCGAGCGCGAACGTCGGCATTGCCGTAGCGGCGCCGCAGGGCCTCGTCGTTCCGGTCGTGCGCGATGTCGCGCGGCTCACGCTCGCGGAGGTCGCTGCACGGCGCGCGGAGGTCGTCTCGCGCGCGCGCGACAACAAGCTCCGCCCCGACGACCTCGACGGCGGCACGTTCACGATCTCGAACCTCGGTATGTACGGGGTCGAGGAGTTCGTCGCGGTGCTGAACCCGCCGCAGGCGGCGATCCTCGCGGTCGGGGCGACCGAGCCGAGGCCGATCGCGCGGGACGGCGAGGTGGTCGTCCGTCCCCTGCTGACACTGACGTTGACCGTCGACCACCGCGCTGTCGACGGCGCGCCCGCGGCCGAATTCCTCCGCACGCTGAAGTCGTTCGTCGAGGAGCCGGGCCTCGCAATCTGATGCGCGTCTGGTACCAGGTCCGCGACTTCGAGGCGGGACGCGACTTCTACCGGCGCGTGCTCGGGTTCGAGGAGACGGCGGTCGACTTCGAGAGCAAGTGCGCGGAGCTCGAGCGGAACGGGATGCAGATCGCGCTCACGGAAGGCGAGCCGGCGGCGAACGGAGCCGTCGCAACGCTTGACGTCGACGACATCAAGGCCGAGGCCGACAGGCTGCGTGCCGAGGCCGTCCAGGTCGGCACCGTGCTCGAGCTGACGGGCCAGATCCGGCTGGTCGACATCTTCGACCCGGACGGCAACCGGATCCAGCTCACGCAGCCGATCGATTGAACGCGGCCCGGGGTCCGGCTGCACCGAGCTGCGCTGAAAAAGCTATAGGGCGACCTCGCGAAGCCACGGCTGCAGCTCGGCGACGACGCGCGGGTCGATCGCATGGTCGAGCGGCGACTCGCGGTAGAGCACGTCCGCGCCGGCCGCGACGAGTAGGTCGCGCGTCCGATGTGCGAACGCGACGGGAATCACCTGATCGTAGGTTCCGTGCGCCAGCGCGATCCGCGGGAACGGCCGCTCGTCGTCGAGCTCCCACCCCGCGACGACCGGGACGAAGCCGGAGAAGGCGATGACGGCGGCCGGGCGCGGACGGCCCACCCCGAGGCCGACCGAGAGCGCCATGACGGCGCCCTGCGAGAAACCGCCGAGGATCTTCCGCTCGTGCCGCAGCTCGTCCACGAACCCAGACGCGGCTGCGTAGCCCTCGCCGAACGTCGCAGGATCCGGGTAGCCGACCCTGGGTACGGCGTACCAGTGCGCGCCGCCGGGTGGCAGCGCGAGCGGGCCGCGCGGGCAGAAGCCGTCGAGACGTCGCTCGGGGTCGAGCGCGTCGAGCAGCGGGAGCAGGTCGTACTGGTCGGCGCCGCGTCCATGGAAGAGGACGAGCGCGCCCTCGGCCTCGCCAGCGGCCGACCGCTGGGCGAACGTCAAGCGCGCACAGGCCGGTAGTTGGGGAGCGGTGTCAGCACGCCCCCGAGTTCCGACCGGAGGTGCTCGTAGTTCGGCGGCAGCGAGAGCGACTCACCCAGCGTCGCCAGCGGCTCGTCCGCCGTGAAGCCGGGGCCGAGCGTCGCGATCTCGAACAGGACGCCGCTCGGCTCGCGGAAGTAGATCGATCGGAAGTAGAAGCGGTCGATGATCGGCGTCGGGTGGCCACCGGCCACGAGGACGCGCTGCCGCCATGCTTCATGCTCGTCCAACGGCGAGGCCCAGGCGACGTGGTGGACGGTGCCGGCGCCGCTCAGGCCGCGCTCGGCGGGCGGATCGTCGTAGACGTAGAACCCCCCGCGCCGCTCGCCTCGCGACTCCCAGCCCGGCGAGAACTCGAGGGCGGACAGGAACGGTGCGCTTCGGTCGGGGTCCGAGGCGAACGCGCGCACGCCGGCGAAGCCGCGCAGCGCGAGCTCCTCGGGGATCTCGGGATGACGTGCGACGAGTGGCTCGTCGCCGGAGTGGTCGACGATCAGCTCGAGCACGAGCCCTTCCGGGTCGGCCAACAGGAGCGACTCCTCGCTTCGCTCGCCGTCGACGCGATCGGCCCAGAAGTCGAGCGCCTCCTCCGAGCCGACGCGGAAGACGATGCGGTGCACCATCCCGTCACCCGCGCGCCCGCCGGGCACGCCCGGGTACTCGAAGAAGGTGATGTCAGAGCCGGCGGAGCCGCGCTCATCCGCGAAGAAGAGGTGGTAGACGGTCGGGTCGTCCTGGTTGACCGTCTTCTTGACGAGCCGCAGCCCGAGCGTGCCGGCGTAGAACTCGACGTTGCCGGGAGCGTCCGCCGTGATGCACGTGACGTGGTGGATGCCCTCGAGCGGCACGACGGCATCTTGCCGGTCCGTCCTCTGGGCCGCCAAAACCGCCGCGGTGCCCGTGTCGGGCGTCGCAAACCCTCCGCAGATCCACAACCAGCGACGCCTGGTCGCATCACCCTCGCCCGCGCGTCGACCGAGCAGCCGGGTTGTTCCCCCACCCAGGGTGGGGAGCCGTCCCGCCGCCCTCGATGCGGACGCTACCGCGCGAAGACGCGCATGTGTGTTTCGGGTTGATGCCAACTTTGGAGAAAGTCTCTGGCCGGCACGTCGCTTGTCTTCGGCCGGCGGCTGCTCGGGGCCTTCGGCCGGCCATGATCGGTGGCTCGTCGCCGTCGCGTCGGCCGGCCGTGGTTGGGCCTTCGGCGCACTCACGGCGCTGCGGACGAACCCGGGCGCGGCTCTCCGCGACGACGGCGACCAGCGGGCAGTCCGGAGTCGGCTACGGGTAGCCCGCCCACCCGCGCGGGACACAACCGAGGCCGTCTCGGGGCGCGCCCCCCGTCCGC
>Ga0070731_10003040_pt1 | contig 15375 bp, 13 predicted proteins | sample Coa_R1_2_FD_66448 | JGI IMG/M metagenome (GOLD analysis project Ga0070731, IMG submission 66448) | Surface soil microbial communities from Centralia Pennsylvania, which are recovering from an underground coalmine fire - Coalmine... | ecosystem: Environmental > Terrestrial > Soil > Unclassified ...
TGACACCGACGTCGCGAGCGAGATCAATCGCGCCGTACATGATTTCTGCCGCCTGACGATCATCCTGCCACTTGGGCCGCCCGCCGTTAGCCAGGCGGCCGGGCAAAGCCACCGAGAGTTGTTTGATGTAGAGCACGTATAAATTCCCCTGGCGCAGCTTGGCTTCTTCCAACGCAAATTTCAGGACCGGCGTGAAACCACGCGCGGCAACAAGAATTGCCTGGCCTGGTTCCAGGTTGGGCCGTAACGGCTCCAGGGTCTGCGGACGAGCCACGGCAAGAGCTTGTTCGCGAGTGAGCATCACAGTCTCGTAACCGGCGCGTTTCATCGCATACCAGCGCAGCCCAAAGCCGATGCCCAGCACGCAGGCGGCAAAAAACAGGGCGGCGGGCTTCGTCTTCGCGATGGTAACCTCCACACAAAACAGGATCACAAACGTAAACAGCATGATGCTGAATTCCCGCCAATTCAGCCCCAGGCGTTTGTTAAAGCAACTCGAGCCGAGGTTCACCGTAATGGCGCCGACCACACCGATGGCATACATCTCGGCGAGCGAATCCAAATCCTGCGAGATCACAACCAGAACCGTCGGCAGGAACACCGCAACAATCAGTGGCTGCCAGGGAACGCCATGACTGTTGAGCTTCGTGAATTGCCTCGGCATTTCGCGGTCGCGGGCAAGCATGTAGATGAGACCGATCATCGCTCCGACGGCCGTGTTCACCGCGCTCAGCAATAGAAAACCCACGATCCAGCCAATAACCTGGCCAAAATGAGTCCCAAAATGGGCCCCGAGCGCCTCCGTCCCATAGTGCTCGCCCAGAAACCGCAGCATGTCCGTATAACGGTCTTTGATTTGTCCCTGCATCGATTCCGGCAGTGAAATCATCGCCCAACCCAGTAACGCAGTGCCGAATACGACTTCCAAGGCCACAGGAAAAATGGCCTTTTTGGCAGTGCCACCCACCTTTGGCTGGTCCGGCGTTGAACCGCGATCCAGCTTCATCACGCCCGTAAGATTCGCGATGGCTTCCACGCCGCTTAACGCCAGGATGACGGCTACGAACGAAACCCAGTTGTGCCCGAGCGTTCCTTCCAAATGTATCACTTTAGGCTCGTAAACGAAGTGCGGCGCACTGAATGCAATAATTGCCACCACCACGAACACCATGGGAATCGCCAGTGTGACGGCAAATGTCCCGGAATGTTTGGGACCGAAGTAGTTGACGGCACCGACCAGGCACAGGAAAAAAATCGTCGCAACCTTGAGGTAGGGCGCAGGAATATGCAAATAGCTCATCGCATCCCAGCAGCTCATGGCGGCGGTCACAATGAAATCTGCCAGCAACAGCAGTGAACCCAGAACGGCCAGCACGCGGCTCTGCTCTCGCGCCGCCGAGTAAACACCGCCGCCATCCGGGAAGTGTTTGCAGATGATGATGTAGTTGTAGCCGACCAATCCGGTCAGCGCGCAAACAGCGAGGATGATTGGAAGGGACGAAAAGCCCGCCGCCACAAAGGCGAGGCCGATAACGTAGGCCTTGCTGGTTCCCCAATCGCCGTAGAGCAGTGCTGCGGCTCGCGCCCATCCAACATTTCTCGGCCGATGTGTCGCTGGCTCAAGCATGATTAATGGCGCGTATATTCATTCACGAATTGGCGCGCCAGCAAGCATAAAGAAAAGATAAAGATTCCGGTTTGGAATACGGACCGGATCGTAGAGATACTGCATTGCCCCGAAATTGCTCAAGTGAGTCAAATTTGTTAAATGAGTGAGGAGAATTCAGTGGTCCCTGGTTCGTTGCCACTGAGAGAATAAACGCAATCAAATATTCTCCAAAGAGATTTCGACGATCAAATCGGCCGCGATGCGTTCCAGCTTTTGCCGCAGTTCGGACACGTTGCACGAAGCGGGGATGTTCAGCACAGCGCGCGCTTTGAACAAGGTCTCACCGGACATCGCGGCGCTGCAACACTCGGTGTGCAATTCCTCCACGTTCACTCCGAACTCGGCGAGTGTATGTGAGATCTGGCGAACAATTCCGGGCCGGTCCTGGCCGACAATTTCCAGAATGTTGGTCTGCCGCGCGGTCACGCTCTGGGGTTGGTCGGAATGAACCACAACAGTAAGACCGTGCGCGTGAAGTGACTTCAAAGCTTCGGTCAATGACTGAGCGTTTCCAGCGGGGACGTCCACCTGCACGATGCCGGCGAATTGTCCGCCTAGGCGCGACATGCGGCTGGCCAGCCAATTGCCTCCGTGCTCAGCCACGATGCTGGCGACGGAATCGACCAGGCCGGGCCGGTCGTTGCCGATAACGGTCATGACGAGCGAATGTTGCATAAGGAACTGTTAGCAGAAGAGGCTGCAAGCAACAAGCGCGACGAAAGTCAGCGCTCCACCATAGTCTTGGCGACTTTGTCTTGTCTTTGCTGCAGCGCGAGAATGGTGCGCTCGAAGACTTCCTCAGGCGTGCCTTCGGCGGAGATTGCGACGAGCAAACCCTCGTTGCGGTAAAATTCGATGAGTGGCGCCGTGCTCTTTTTGTAAACCTCCATTCGCACATGAACGGCTTCCGGTCGATCATCCTCACGCTGGTAAAGTGCGGCACCGCAGATGTCACAAATGCCGCTCACCTTCGGCGGATGGGCTTCGATATGGTAAACCGCCTGGCAATTCGGGCAGATGCGGCGCCCGCTGAGGCGGGCGACTATTTTGCCTATCGGCAACTCATACTCCAGCACGGCTTCGAGCTGGATGTTGTGTCGGGCGAGAGCTGTATCGAGTGCCTCCGCCTGAGCAACTGTCCTGGGGAAGCCGTCGAGCAGGAAACCGCCGCCACTACGGAGCAGGTTTCGACCACGCTCGGCCACCAGACCAAGCACGATTTCGTCGGGAACCAATTCGCCGCGGCGCATGTATTCCAGAGCACGGGTCATCGTTGGAGTGCGCTCGGAGTCGCTGAGCGTTTTGAGCGAACGAAAAATATCGCCGGTGGACAAGTGGCAGGCGTCCAACCGCGTCGAGAGCAACTCAGCCTGAGTGCCTTTACCGACACCGGGAGCGCCAAGCAGGACGAGATGATGCGGCTGAACCTGACGTTGGGAAGCCGGACGCGCTTCACAGCCTTTTAGCTGCGCCTTCTGATCGCCTTCAAGTTGAGCCATGGTCGTGAAACTCGAGTGATGGTCGCTCATTCACGCGCCCCGCCCCGAGCTTTGGTTTTGGAACGTAGCAGGGATCGACAATCCGTCCATTGCTCTTTTGTGGACATTTCGCGATAACCCAAAAAGAAAAAGGCCGGCGTCGAGCCGGCCTTTGCTTTCTGTTCCCAAACACATTTACGGTTTGCTCATCCCCTGCCCCCCTTGTTGCTCATTTTGCTCGCCGGTTCCACCCATTGCCGGAGCTTTGCTGGTGTAGGAACTGATGGTGCTGGGATCAACGCCGACAGCCCTCGCGGCAGTTTCAGTCATCTGCAAATGTTCCTGCAGCTTCGGGAGGGTGTCCTGCGCATACTGTTTCACGTCGGCTTCCCGAACCGTTTGGGAAGCTTTCTGGAATTTGTTCAGGTTGGCAACGTGGCCTTCCAGCATGTCCTTGGCATATTGTTGATCGAAATCAGTGCCGGTGAGTTTTTCCAATTTACCCTGCGCGCGCTTCTGGCTCCAGGTCAGGCCCTGGCTCAGAGCGACGCCGTGCGTCTGCGCGATGGTCTCCAATTTTTCCTGGGATTGCTGATGATCACTTTGGATCATTTGAGCGAGCTTTTTGATTTCTGGATTCTGAGACTTTTCCTGTGCCAATTGCGCCAGTGCGATTTCGCCCTGGTTTGCTTCGGATGCTTCCTTGATAAAACTGCTGGCATCATGCGAAAGCGAACTATCCGCGGCGACAACGCGGCCGGCGGTTAACAAACCAACGACAACCAGGCTGCTGGCAATGCGTGCGATATTCTGTGCTGAGTATTTCATAAGTCCTTTCTTTTCTGAAAAATTAATTTACCGGGGTCAATACTCCACTCGGGTAAAGGCCTACCGCCATCGGCATGAGGGCAAATGAGAGTTCCTTTGGGGCTCAAACCCTAATTGAGAGGCATGCGAAGGTACGGTTGATTGAGTCAAAGAGATCTTGCGCAGAACGCGCAACATTCTGCGAAAGGAGAAAAATGAAAACCACAATTTTAGCAGCAGTTTCAATCGCCGCCGTATTGGCATTTACCGCTGGCAGCCAGGCAGCCGGTGGTGCCAGTGGGGCTCCCGGCGGAGGTGGCGCAGGAGCTGGAGGCGCAAGCGCCGGCGGCGGGGCGGCGAGCGCCGGCGGTAGGAGCGCGGGCGGCGGGAACGCTGGAGTAGGAGGCCCCAGTGCCGGCGGCGGCTTCGGCGGTGCGGGTAGTCCTTCGGGGGTCAGTCCGGCAAATCCGCCGGCAGGAACAACACCGATAAATCCACCAGGGAACAACTCAGCCGCTGGCGGTTTGGGGACAAATAACCTCGGTATGGGCACGAACAACCTCGGCGCGAATACCAACGGATTTGCACCTGGTGCCCAGCCTGGAATGAACGACAACAACAATAACAACACTCTGACTCCGACCGGCCCAACGAACAGCACAACGGCCGTTCCAGAGCAGGGTCCTACGCCGATTCGGTGATTTGATTTGGACGTAAATTGAAAAGAAAAGCAGGATGCAGGAGTCATCCTGCTTTTTGTTTTTGGGTCCTGAACCCCAGTTGAATAACACGCATTTCGGAATTGATTAATTGATAAGGAAATAAACCACCAGAGAGTGTCTATGAAAACAGCCATCCTTTTTATCGCAATCCTCACAACAACCTTTGATACGCAGGCGGCAGGTGGTGGAGGTGGCGGGGGCGGTGGGGCGAGCGCTGGCGCGGCAGCGGCAGCTTCCCCCATGCGGCCTGCAAGTCCAATAACCGGGACCAGCACCCAAACCACGAGCCCGAACCAACCAGGAGCTGCGACGCCCAACGCAATCGGCGCAGGGGTCAGCAACAACGTTGCCTTGTCGAATCAATTCGGGATGAACTCGAATCGATTTCAAGGGAGCAACAATCTTGCACCCACGGGTGCGGCTTCCGGCGCGAACCGCCCCAATAGCAACTTCCGCCAGCGTGATCACGCGGTTACCCAGAACGACGAAGCTCTTCTGACAACTCTTCAGCAAAGCATACGTACTACCCTGGGCATTACCACGCCACGAGCAAATCTGCCGGTGCATCTGTTCATCGACAATGGCGTCGTCACACTTGTGGGATTTGTGCCCGTCGCTCAAGACAACCAGCGCATATTGCTACAGGCTCAGCAGACTCCGGGCGTAGTCCAGGTGATTGATCGATTGCATGTTGGAATGCCTCCGACGCAGGTACAGCCATTGAGTGCCACGGGCCAGGCAGAGGGAGCGTCGACAACGGGAGGAGCGCTACCTCTCACTCCGGCCTTTAATTCCTCGCAAGTCGATCATGCCTTTTCCCCCGCAGACCAAAGAGTTCTGGCCGCGGTGCGTCAAACGGCAGACACACAATTCGGCGTGAATACAGCAAACAACAGATTGAACAATGCGGCGAACACTACAGTGAATGAAAGTACAGGGAACAATTTGGTCAGCACTCAGTTGCCGGTGCGCTTCTCCGTGCAGAACGGAGTAGTCAGCGTGATGGGAACTGTCGTTTCGGAATCGCAAAAACTGGCCTTGCTACAGGCGCTTGGAAAAACACCGGGCGTAGTGCGCGTGGTGGACGACGTGCAGATCGGCGGGGCGGGCACTGAAACAATTCCACAAAGCACGGCGCCGCAATGACGAATCAGTAGTCGGTGGCGCTCCTTGGCTAACTCGCCCGGCTCTTGCGGGCGTGGCTTCGCATATCTTGATTTCGCCGCTTTCCAAGCGGTTCAAGTCTCTGATCCGCCCGCCTGCTTCGCTACGCCTCGGCGGGATTCAATACAGCCTCTTCGCAATCGCGATTTGACAAGCCTTTTACATTAGTTAGCAGATACAGACGACGATTTTGAGACGCAGCCATCACCCACTCGCTTTGCTGACCTCGGAACGCGGAAGTTCCCGCGCTTTTCTTATCACCACACTTTGCTTCGGCTTGATTTCCTTCCGAGTTGAGGCGCAGGCGCCTGCAACGGAACTCCGCACAGTGGCGGCGATCCGCGGGTTGACGATACAGCAGATGCAAGAAAAGATCCCGGTCCGGCTTCGCGGAGTGGTGACCTTTTATGATGAGAGCCTGTTCTCGCGGTTTATTCAGGATGAAACCGCCGGCATTTACCTTCAGTTCCCGGCGAGCGTAGGTCCGCCGCAGCTCGCTCCCGGACAGATGGTCGAATTGACCGGCACGGGCAGCCCCGGCGAATATGCGCCGGTGGTCGTGGTCGACAAAGTGACGGTTGTCGGGGAAGCGCCTTTGCCAAAGCCGAAACTGGTTACGTATCAGCAGTTGGCAAGCGGAGCCGAGGACAGTCAATTCGTTGAAATCAACGGCATCGTGAGGTCCGTCCGCTTAGTGGAAAATTCGCAGTATCATGAGGTTGAAATCACCACGGGCGGCGGCCGGTTGCTGATTTTCGCGAAGCAGTTGCCAGTGGAGAATGCGGAGGAATTGTTAGATAGCACGGTGCGCGTGCGCGGGGTTTGTTCGACGCAATTCAATCATCAGCGCCAGCTTTTTGCGATTCGATTGATGGTGCCGCGGCCCGACGACCTGGAGATCGAAATACCTGCCACCAAGGATCCGTTCGCTGTGGCAACGCGGCCGATTGGGAGCCTGCTTCAATTTGCGCCGCAGTCCAGTTATGGACATCGCGTGAAAGTGGCCGGCACAGTGATTTACTTCGAGCCCGGTGTGGAGCTCTTCCTGCAGGATGGAGAGCACGGGGTGGAAGTTCAAACGAAGCAAAGCCTGCCGTTAACGCCCGGCGATAAAGTGGAAGTGATGGGTTTCGTCAGCCAGGGCGATTACACGCCACTCTTGCAGGATGCAGTTTATCGCCGGGTCTCCACCAACGAACCGCCACAGCCGGCGCGTATCACGACGGATGAAGCCCTGACCGGCAACTACGATTGCCAACTGGTCACGTTAACCGCCCGGCTCGTTGACCGGTCCCTGCATCTTCACGGCCCCGAAGAGTATCTGGTGCTGCAAGAGAGCAACGTGATTTTCCAGGCCGACCTCAAACAGGTTTACGGCCACGACGTTTTCGATTTTCTGGAAAACGGCAGCCGGGTTGAAGTCACAGGCGTCTGCCGCATCGAGCCCGGCGCATGGATGGCCGGCGAGAACTGGCGGGCCAAGTCCTTTAGCATCCAGCTACGCTCGCCCGATGACGTCATGTTGTTGCAAGCCCCGCCATGGTGGTCCCTGAGAAGGCTTTTGTGGATGGTCGGGGCGCTTGCGTTTGCGTCATTGGCGGCATTTATCTGGGTTGTTGTGCTGCGGCGGCGAGTCGCCGAGCGCACGCGCGAACTGGAAGTGCAAATCCAAAAACGGCAACTGGCGGAACGCCGCCGCGAGATCGAACAGGAACGCGCGCGGGTGGCGCACGACCTGCACGACGACCTCGGTTCGGGGCTCACCGAAGTGAATATGCTCACCTCGCTGGTCAAGAGTTCAACAACTTCTGCCGAAGAAAAACAGCGCTACCTTGGCGAGTTGACCGAGACCGCGAGCCGGATGGTCACTTCATTGGATGAAATCGTCTGGGCGGTCAATCCGCGCAACGACACGATCGCTTCGCTGGCCAGTTACTTTGGTTCCTACGCGCAGCGGCTGTTGGACCTCGCTTCCGTGGCGTGCGGGCTCGATATCGCGCCGGACCTGCCGGAATATCCATTGGACCCGACATTCCGGCAGGAATTATTCTTCGCGTTCAAAGAGGCGATTACGAATGTGCTGCGCCATGCCGGTGCGACGCAGGTGTGGTTGCGAATCTCCGTGCGAAACGAGATGCTCATAGTGGAAGTGTCCGATAACGGACACGGCTTTGACCCGCAGAACCGGAGCGCCGGCGCGGACGGAGTCGTAAACATGGAGGACCGCCTGAAAGCCCTGGGCGGCGGGTGTGAAATCAAGAGCAATGGACGCGAGGGAACAACGGTGTGTTTCCGCGCTCCGCTGCCAAAGACGTTTTTATGATCAAAGTCGGTATTGTTGAAGACAACAAAACGCTGCGTGAAGGATTTGAGACGTTGTTGAATCGCACAGCGGGGTTTCAGTGTGTCTGTACCTGCGGCACCGTGGCCGAGGCCTTGAAGAAAATCCCCAAGGCGCAGCCGGATGTGGTGTTGATGGATATTCAACTGCCCGATTCCACGGGAGTCGAATGCACCGCCAGGATAAAGGAGATGATGCCCAGGGTGCATATCGTCATTGTGACGGTGTACGAAGATTCGGAGCGGATTTTCAGCGCGTTGCGCGCGGGCGCGTGCGGATATCTCCTGAAGCGGGCACAACCGGAAAAGGTCATTTCCGCAATCCAGGAAGCGCACGAGGGCGGCGTGCCGATGACGCCGGAAATCGCCCGCAAGGTGATTTCGCAATTTCGCGGGCAGGTCACAGCGCAGGAACAAGTCCAGAGCCTTTCCGACCGCGAGCGGGAAGTTCTCGAACACGTCATGCACGGCCTGGGCAATAAGGCCATCGCTGACCGCATGGGAGTCACGGTGGCAGCCGTGAAATGGCATCTCCAACACATCTACGAGAAGCTGCATGTCCATTCCCGGACCGAGGCGGCGCTGAAATTCCAGCAAAGACAAGGATCGGAAAACTAGCCGCTCGGCTAGCTAGGCAACCGGGGGTGTCGCGGTAGTCTTTTGTGGGTAAACCGCGAAACACAATTTAACCCCTGATCTGCTGACTCGACAGCGGCGCCGTCACGGTTCTACCGGATCTCCGCCCAATGAAAACATCGCTATGATTGAATTACCGGGCTGCTGATACGAATGAGGACGCAAAGAACATTTGAATGGCGCGCGTTCACCTTGATTGAGTTGCTGGTGGTCATCGCCATCATCGCGATTCTTGCGGCAATGCTGTTGCCGGCGCTGGCGAGGGCGAAGGATCGGGCCAGGACAGCCAACTGCATCAGCAATAATAAACAGATTGCCGTCGCCATCATGATGTACGCGAGTGACAACGCTGATTATTTGCCGCCATTGAACACCGGCACATGGCCGGCGATCACAACGAACTGGTGGTTTCAAGTGCTTGATAGCGGCCATTACATCACGTCCAGTGCGGAATCGAATAACGTGTGGCGTTGCCCGGCCGTGGCGGATGCGGACATACAGGCCGCTACAGTCAATTACTACAAATCACCATGCGAAGGATACGGGCCGGCGGAAGGCAACGACATCACCGACGGCGTCTTCCGATATGCCTTCAACGGAACTCCAAACATGATCCTGGGCAGCAAAAAGCTGACGCAGATCACTCGCGTCAGCCAGATCTGGCTGATTGGGGACATCGGTGTTCCCAAATCGAATCCGACCGTGGACAAGATGCCGAGCGCTTACTTCACGGAAGTCACCACGAAGCAACCAAGCCCGGCGACCGGTTGGACCACCGCGGCCGCTTACAAACAACCTGCCTGCCGTCATTCCGGGCGTGCCGTTTTCTCGCTTTGCGATGGGCACGTGGAGGCATGGAAGTGGTCGGACCTGCGCGCTGATTTAAATGATATCTTTGCCATCAATTCGTACTAACCAGGCAGGCTCACTCCTGCTCGATTCTGAATCACAAATTCGCCCCTCATTTTTTATGCAATGCTTCTCACGATTACCTTTTTCACGCCGTATCGCCGGTATCCTGATGTCAGCGGCAGTTGCCGCAACAGTCAGCGCTCTCCCGGCACAAGTTCAGGCAAGTCCTGCTTCAGATGCTGACGCCCTGCTTGCCAAAATGAATCTGGACGAAAAGATCGGCCAGATGATGCAGGTGGATATGGTGGCGTTGAAGGACAAATCGGACGTTGGAAAATATTGTCTCGGCTCGGTGTTGAGCGGCGGCGGCTCCGACCCCGCGGACAATCTGCCGCAGACGTGGTTGAAAGCGGTGATGGAATTCCGCGAGCAGGCGCTCCAAACGCGCCTGAAAATCCCCCTGATTTACGGCATTGATGCCGTGCACGGCCACAACAACATTCTGGGCGCGGTCATTTTTCCGCATCACGTCGGCCTCGGCGCGACGCATGATCCGGATCTGGTGGAGAAAGCCGAGCGCGTTACTGCCGAAGAAGTCGCCGGCACCGGCATTCGCTGGGCTTTCGCACCGTGCATCGCGGTATCCCGGGATATTCGCTGGGGTCGCAGTTACGAGAGTTTTGGGCAATCGCCGGATTTGGTTTCTGAAATGGGCGCAGCAGCCATTCGCGGATTTCAGGGTGATACATTGAATAAGAATTCCGTTCTCGCCTGCGCCAAACATTTCGCCGCCGACGGCGGCACGGAGAACGGCAAGGATCAGGGCAATGTGGTCTGTGACGAGGCCACGTTCCGAAAAATTTATCTCGCGCCTTATGAGGCGGCCATCAAAGCAGGAGCCGGTTCCATCATGGTCTCTTACAACAGTTGGAACGGCCAGAAGATGCACGGCAATAAACACCTGTTGACGGATGTGTTGAAAAACGAAATGGGTTTCCAGGGTTTTCTCGTTTCCGACTGGGCAGCCATCGATCAACTCTCGCCGGATTACAAGAAGGATATTGAGACTTCGATCAACGCCGGGCTGGACATGGTAATGGTTCCATTCGGTCCGGGCGACAAGAACAATTACCGCGAATTCTTTGCCGACCTGAAGGATCTGGTCGCAGCTGGAAAAGTTTCGCAAGCACGCATTGATGACGCAGTACGGCGCATCCTGCGGGTGAAATACGAGATGGGATTGTTTGATGAACAAGCTCCCGATCCGGCCTTGACCGCAGCGATCGGTTCACCAGAGCACCGGGCAGTCGCGCGGCAATGCGTGCGCGAATCGCTGGTGATGCTGAAGAACTCCAACCATTTACTTCCACTTAAGAAGACCCTCAAACACATTACAATCATAGGCAAAGCTGCAGATGATATCGGCATGCAATGCGGGGGGTGGACCATCGATTGGCAGGGCAAAACAGGGAACGTCACCACCGGCGGCACCACCCTCCTCGCCGCGATCAAGAAGACAGTCGGAGCGGAGGTCAATTACTCGCCCGATGGAAGCGATTTGAAAACTCCGGACGTGATCATCGCCGTCATTGGCGAAGAACCTTATGCAGAGTTCAAAGGTGACCGAAAGGATCTCAGTCTCTCAGCAGCTGACACCGCTCTGATAGCGAAAGCCAAGGCGGCAAATGTCCCGGTGGTCACATTGCTCTATTCGGGACGGCCATTGATTTTAGGCAATGCTTTGAGCAACAGCGACGTTTTCATCGCGGCGTGGCTGCCCGGAACGGAAGGGGAAGGCATCACGGACGTGCTGTTTGGAGATTATGCTCCGACCGGGAAATTACCCCGGGTCTGGCCGGCAAACAACCGACAACTGGCGGTCGATCACATTGTGGGTGAGCCGCAATTTGCGATGGGTTTCGGCCTTAACTACCAGTACCTTTCAAAGAAGTAAAATGGCCAAATCAACTACGTCGAGGTTCACTGCTCTTGCACTGGCAATCAACGGCCTGATTGTTCTCGCGGCAAGCGGGCAACCCACAAACCTTTTGAACAACCCCGGATTTGAAATCAACTCGCCGGGTCAGGATACAAATGTTGTGCAATGGCAGTTATACGGGGCAAACACGTTTGTCGAAACCAGCCCTTTAGGCTCTTCTCTCGCCCACGGAGGCACGAACTATTTCAAGGTCTCCAGCGCGACGAACGGCACTGTCAATTATGACGGCTGCTATCAGGACTACATCTCCGGCCCCGGCGCGACCTACTCAGCGGACGGCTGGATGTACACCGCCAGCAGCGATACAATTGCGGGACAGAATCAGGCGTGGATTGAAGTGACCTTCCGGGATCCCAGCGCCAATATGTTGGCCCTCTACCGCACGGCTCTTCTCAATACAAACCTTATCGCGAGCGGCACCTTCCCGAAAAACCAGTGGAACCATCTCCAGATCACCAATCAATATGATATCAATAGCTTTCAAGTGACCAACACGGTCACTCAATTGGTCGCGCCACCCGGTACGGCATTTGTCCGCTATCAGATCGTGTTTCAGGGTGATGCCGCTAACTCACACGGTTCGGCGTATTTCGATGATATGAATATCCTCCGCACCAGCAGTGCTCCCTACGGGAATATGAATATCGTTTGGGATGACGAATTCAACGGCTCGAACATCAATCCGAATGTATGGACTTACGATTTAGGAAACGGCGGCTCGAACCCCGGCTGGGGCAACAACGAGTTGGAATACTATACAAGCCGGACCAACAACGCCTATGTCGCCAACGGGCTGCTGCACATCGTCGCCCGCCAGGAGTCTACCAACGGCTTCAGCTTTACTTCGGCGAGGATGAAGACGGAGGGATTATTTTCATTCACCTATGGCCGGATCGAGTGGCGCGCGCAGTTGCCTTACGGAATGGGCTTCTGGCCGGCATTGTGGATGCTGGGCACCAATATCAACTCCGTCGGCTGGCCGACTTGCGGCGAAATCGATGTGGTGGAGAATACAGGAACCAACACGACGATGGTCCAGTCGAGCATTCACTATGGCGGGGATGGGACTGCAATTTATAATTTCACCAACCACACGGCAGTCACGAACTTCCACACTTACACGCTCGATTGGACAACAAACGCACTGCTCTTTTATGTCGACGGGCATTTGTTTGAATCGCAAACCGGCTGGGGAAACGGCGGTGGCCCATATCCATTTCCGTTCAATCAGCCGTTTTTCCTGATCATGAATCTCGCGGTTGGAGGCAATTATGTGCAGAACCCGTCTGTCTCAACGATTGAAACTCAAACGACCTTCCCCGGCGAGATACTCGTAGACTACGTAAGGATTTACCGCACAACCGATCCGTTGCAAATCTCGATCACGCAAACACCTTCCAACATTTTGCTGAGCTGGCCGAGTAATATTATCTGCAATCTCCAGGGCCAAACGAACTCGACATCAGGAATAGGTACGAACTGGTATCCAATCAGCACCACCACAAACCAGCTTCAACTCCTGCCAGTAGTGGGCAGTGCTTTTTATCGGTTGACCAGCCCGTAACTGAATGCAGCCCTCAGGGCTTATTCGGACTGGACATGCGATTTTTTCCTCAAAATAATCGCCAGAATCAACATCCGCCCAACATGACATTCAAAAGCGTTAATCAAATTCTCGCGCTGGTTTCAGTGGCATTTTTATCCTGCGTCAAATCTTTGGCGGCTCCACAGGCCGCAGAAGCCCCGCCGCCGAAAGACGCGACGCTCATGTATGTCGGCACCTTCACGGACACGCCGGCGAAGAGCAAAGGCATTTACCTTTTCTGGTTCCGGCCCACCGATGCTCAAATGACGCTCACGCCGCTCGGACTCGCAGCGGAAACCGCGAACCCGTCTTTTCTGACATTGGACCGGAAACATCATTTGCTGTTTTGTGTGAATGAAACGGATTCGTTTCAGGGCAAACCCGGCGGCGCCGTCAGTTCCTTTTCCATTGAGCCCAATACGGGCAAACTCACATTGATCAATCAGCAGCCTTCGATGGGAACGCGTCCGTGCCATATCGTTCTCGACAAGACTGGGAAGAATGTCATCGTGGCAAACTATAACAGCGGCAGCGTGGCGGTGTTGCCGGTGGATAACGGGGGAAATCTCGGCGAGCCTACTTGCGTCATTCAGGACACCGGCAACAGTGTCAATCCGGCTCGCCAAACCGGTCCTCATGCGCATTGCGTAACTCTGAGTCCGGACAATCGCTTTGCGTTCGTGTGCGATCTGGGCATCGACAAAGTGCTGATTTATAAATTCGATGCTGAGCACGGGAAGTTGATTCCGAGCGACCCCGCATCTGTGTCGGTGAAGCCCGGGTCGGGTCCGCGCCACCTGACTTTCAGCTCCAACGGCCAGTTCGCCTACCTCCTCTGCGAAATGGCATCAAGCGTCACGGCATTCGCTTACGACGCCAAAGCAGGCACATTGAAGACGCTGCAAACGGTTTCATCATTGCCTTCTTCGTTTCAGGGAGCGAACACGGCGGCGGAAATTGCGATTGAGCCCTCCGGTAAATTCCTCTTCGCCTCCGATCGCGGTGAAAACAGCGTGGCGCAATTTCAAATCGACAGAAGGCATGGTACGCTCGACTGGATGGGCGAGCAAAGCACGGGCGGCAAAACGCCACGGCATTTTGCCATCGGACCTTCGGGTAAAAACCTGGTTATTTGCAACCAGGATTCGGACTCGGTGATGAACTCGACTATGGATTCCGCCGGCAAACTCATGCCCGCGACACTTCTTGCAAATGTTCCGGCGCCGGTTTGCACCGTGTTCCTGCCGGTCGGATCCGGCGCAAAGTAGCACTGTAACTCAGATACTGTCAGGGCAGCGACCTCATTGACATTTGCCGGGACGAGTCCGAGGTTGGTTCACGTAAACGAAAGGACTTTATGCGAACCTTTTTTGCGATGCTTGCAATCTCCCTCGCCACGGCAGCCGGAGCTCAGACGCAGACAGCGCCATCAGCGAGCACCACCGCCAACCAAAGTACTGGAATATCAACCCTGCCACCTTCAAGGCAGAGCCTGCTTTATCTGAGACCGGTGAAGCCAAATGAAATCAGGCTCAATCACGTGGCGTACGACGGTATTTTCGTACACTTCGCCAAACGCGAAAACCCGCTGCAATTGATCAATCCCGTCGCCGCTCCGCCGTATAGCAGCATGGACAATGTGGTGCTGGACCCGATTACCCAAAAAGTCACGGGCTGGAAGCTATTCTCAATCAGCTTTTGACACGCGATTTGTCGCACGTTCCCCGTTGACAATCGGCGTCGCTCAGCTATTGTGGCGCGCTCGAATTAATACTGGAATTAGTTTATGCCCAATACGAAATCAGCCGAACGCCGCATGAGAAACAGCGCCCGCAAGCGCTTGCACAATCGCAGCATCAAATCCAGCCTTCATCAGTTGGAGAAAAAGTATCTTGCGATCCTCTCTTCGGGCAAAAAAACCGACGCGGCCGAGTCTCTTCGCACCGTCAGCTCCGCCTTCGACAAGGCCGCCAAATCCGGCGTCATCCACAAATCGATGGCCGACCGCAAGAAGTCTCGCCTCAGCGCCCGGCTCAACCTGATGAAGTAGATTTCGGCGTTGGCCACCTTGGCCAGCCAGCATATCAAGCGGCGTTTGCAAAAGCGCCGCTGCTTTTTTTCGG